>ERZ1292625.205-Hain-H41-01um-R1-205-length-102558-cov-40_pt1 | contig 102558 bp, 159 predicted proteins | sample MGYA00564400_ERZ1292625 | MGnify/ENA primary metagenome ERZ1292625 (study PRJEB36523, sample SAMEA6512639) | groundwater metagenome | collected 2019-01-08 | study: AquaDiva: Metagenomics assemblies of 32 groundwater samples
CCCCGTGACCGAGCTACCATCGCGCGTATGACGGCGTAGCGCAAGCGCCGGACTTACCGGCAGGCCTTCGCGCTGAACTTCTTGCCGGCCAGTTCCTCGTACTCGGTGGCGGCCTCCAGGATCTTCATGTCCCGGATCTCGAGGGAGTCCTTGATCCGCCCGAGGTAGCGCACGTCGACCACGCCGGTCTCAGAGCCGTACTTCCATTCCTGCTTGGCGGCCGCGCGGAGGTCGTCTCGGGCGGCGAACTCGTTGCACAGGGTGGACTTCACCTCGGCGAGGCGCTCCTGGCGCTTGGACTCGACGCAGGCGGGGTCGGCCTGGCAGCGGCGGTGCTCGGCGAGGGCGGCGGCTTCGGCTTCCTCGGCGGCACGCTTCTTCTCGCGATGGGCGGCGAGGGCCGCGACCGTGGCTTGGCCAGGGGACGCCCCGGTGCACTTCGCGGTCTCGATGTGGGACTCCCATGCCGACGGGTTGCTGGTGACCGCTGCCGTGGTCGTCATCATGACGTGGCGAACGTCTTCCCGGGTGAACGCGGCGAGGTCGGCCTGGATGGCCAGGAGGGGGTCATTCTTCCGGTACCGCTCCGGGAGGCTCTTGGGCCGGTGCCAATCGCAATTCATGATGAACGCGTACCGCCTTCGCTCGCGCTCGGGCATCTCACGGACGTAGCCGGTCCAGCGCTGGTGCAGCTGGCACAGAGTCCCTTCGGCCTTCTGCGGTCCGCCCTGGGCGATGAGCGCCGGGTCGTAGGAGAGCCGAGGCGCCGCCTCGGGCGGCATGAGGTCTTTGATGGCGTGGGCGTGGGCCGTGACGTCCACGTACATGCCGGGAACGTCGTATGCATTGCATCCCGGGTCGAACGCTGTGCCTGCAGGAGGCTTCACCGCGGGCGCCATCCCGTAGACAGGCGTGCGTGCACCGACTTCAGTCTCGTGCTTCTTGGGATCCTTCCACGCGGCCGATCTCCCTGTCGGGTCGTGCTGCGTGATCCCGAACATCTGGAGGCACCCGGAACACGCCAGCACCGCAACCGCTCCGACTTTCCACATGGTGCCTGGATCGTAGCAGCGCGCCCGGGAGTAGCGTCCAGCGCGGCGACCCTGCGCATCCGTTCAGGTAGGTCGGCGACCCGCCGTCATCGCGCTGATGGCCCCATAGACGGCGCGTTCTTGGAGCCCGCGCACACGGGCGCGCGATCCTCTGGTCACCATGATGCCTGACCTCAAGGACACGATTCGCTTCCTCGAGTCGCTGTGCTATCCGCCGGACGACGCGCCACCGGGCGTCCAGGCGAATGTGACGATGAAGATCACGCGCTATGCGCCAACCGGTGAGCCGCTCGACCTCACCGCAGAAATCGTGTTGCGCTCTATGTCCAGGCCGGGCGTCTGACGCGGGCGCCACGACCGTTTTTCGAACCACGCCCGCCCACGGCCGATCATGGGGGCCATGCCGCCACAGCACCCGATCGTCCAGTTTGTGAAGGATCAGCCGTCCGACATCCTCGCCCGGCTCAAGACGCAGGCCGGGCGAAAGTCGCCGCCGCACATCTTCGTCGCTGGTGTTCGGAAGGCGCTGACGTCGGTGCCAATCGACGTGACGAAGCAGTTCGCTATCCGGAACGCGATTGCCGGCGCCCAGGCCAGCAGCGTCGATGTGGAGCTGCATGTCATCAACCCGGAAAATCCTGTTCCCAACAAGGACTGGTCGCGATCGCGAAAGCTGTTCATCACGGCGCAGTTCAACCCGGCCGAGCTCGAACGCGGCATCAAGGTCAATTACGCCGAGCTGAAGCCCGTTGGTCTCCCGCACGCGCACATGCATTACGTCGGGACGGACAACCAGACGATGAAGTTCTCGCTGTTCATGGACGCGATGATTTTTGAAGACAGCACGGCGAGCAAGAGAGGCTTCCAGAAGGGCGGTCAACAGTTGGCCATCCAGCGTGGCATGGTGGATCTGGCCGAACGAATGGCCTTCCTTGAAGCGGTTTGTTACCCGCCCGACGCGGCAACGAGCGCGGCGGCCGGCGGTCCGCCCCGGCTGCTGTTCTCCTGGCCCAACTTCATCTCATGGACGTGCATCCTCACCGACCTCAACCTGAAGGTCACCCGCTGGGCTCCGACCGGCGAGGCGCTTCACGTCCAGGCTGACCTTACGCTGCGCGAGATTCGGCAGAAGCGATTGAGTATGGAGATCGTGCGCAAGGTCGGCGCGGAGCGCGGCGGTGAATCCGGCACGGAGGTCCCGCAGACCGGATCGTTCGGCCCGGTCGGCGCGGCCTAGCGAGAGCCGCCGTGCAAGTATCAAGTTTGCCTTGATGCTTGCAAGGCTGATTCTTCCATGCAAGCATCCGGCCTGGAGGATGCGTGCATGAGTGACGACGAGCCGACCAGTAAGGCGAAGGGTGGATTTGCGAGGGCCGAGGCGCTGACGCCGGAGCGCAGGAGCAGCATCGCCGTGAAGGCGGCTGCGGCACGCTGGGGGAAACTTCCGCGTGCCACGCACAAGGGGAACTTCAAGGAAGACTTTGGCGCCGATGTCGAGTGCTACGTGCTCGACGACGACCAGAAGACGGCCGTCATCAGCCAGCGCGGGATGGGCGCCGCGCTCGGGTTCAGCCAAGGCGGCGGTGGACGTCTTCATCGCTTCGTGAAGGGTGAAAAGGTCGCCCCATTCGTTGGTCTCGAACTTGCCGAAAAACTGGAAAATCCCCTGAAGTTTCAATGGGCGCCGCCGGTCCCGAACATCATGGGTCCGCCATCGGAAGTGAACGGCTACGACGTGACCATTCTGATCGACGTCTGTAAGGCCATCATCACTGCGAACGAGGGAGGAAGGCTTCTCGGGCGACACGAGCACATCGCCAGGCAGGCCCAGGTCATCCTCAACGCCTCGGCCAAGGCCGGGATCAAGGGACTCGTCTACGCCCTGGCCGGCTACGACGCCACGAAGGAGGAGGTCGTTGCGGCCTTCAAGTTCTACGTGCGCGGGGAGGCGCGCGAGTACGAGAAGGAATTTCCCGACCAGCTGTACAACGAGTGGTACCGCCTCTACCAGCTTCCACGGCCGGAGAAGAACAGGCCGTGGAAATTCAAGCAACTGACCGTCAGCCACGTCTACAAGCCCCTGGCCAGGAGCAACGGGAAGATCTTGAACCTGACCAGGAGGAATCGTGCGAGCGCGGACGAGGGCTACAAAAAGCTTCACCAATTCCTGTCAGAGATAGGCGTGAAGGTGCTTCGGACGCACCTCGGCCAGTTGCTTGGCATCGCGCAGGTGTCAGACGACCGGCGCCAGTACGAGCGGAACGTCGAGAAGATCTTCGGCGTTCAGCAGAGCCTGAATCTCGGCGACACCTAGGAAACCGGACCCCGGCCCTTCGCCTGCGCTCGCGCCCGGCGCGTCGCCCACGCCTTGCGCGCGGCCTGGCGCCGCCTCCGCGTAGCCGCAGCCTTCCGCCCCGCGGCCCGCTGCTTCCGCGTCTTGGCCGCCTTCTGTCCCGCCTTCCGTCTCTTCCTGGTGAGGGCTGCTTTGCGGCCCGCTGCGCTTCGATCGGTCGTGGCCATGGGTCCCTTCCCCCACGTCCCCAGGCTCCCCCGAGCCGTCCTCATCGGACCACCGGGGCCGCCAGCGCGTCAAGCGGCGTCGCCTTTTTTGATTGCCCTCTCACGGCGCGACATGCTGCGAGCATGCCGAGTTTCCCCCTTCCGACGAACTACTTCTCCGGCGGCTCCCACCTGACCGACGACGACGCGGGCGGGCTGGCGACGCTGCTCAACACCGCCTACTCCCAGGGCATCACCGGTCCCACCGGCGCGACCGGCGCGACCGGCGGCACCGGCGGCACAGGCCCCACGGGTGGCACGGGCGCGACCGGACCGACGGGCGCGACCGGACCGACGGGCGCGACCGGACCGACCGGACCGACCGGACCGTAATCGGCGGCTGGCACATAGGGGGCGCAGCGCGCCCCGGCTCGTGCAACGGGCGGACGACGCGTTTTTACAGACGGGTCGCCCGCCCGTTCTACGTCTTGGGGCATGCCGCGACCACTGCTCGAGCTGGTCATGATTGTTCGAGACGAGGCCGCGTCCATCGTGAAGGTCCTCGAGTCGGTCAAGCCGGACATCGACCACTGGACGATCCTAGATACCGGGTCGACGGACGGCACCCAGGATTTGGTGCGCGGCGTCCTCGGGAACGTCCCTGGTTCCCTGCACGAGGAGCCGTTCGTCGACTTCGCGACGACGCGCAACCGGGCGCTCGAACTCGCCGGCCAGCGCTGCACCTTCGCCCTCATGATGAGCGGGGACGAGGTCCTGGTCGGCGGCGTGGCGCTGCGGACCTTCCTGTACGACAAGGCTGCGGACCCGGCCGGCGCGTACCAGGTGGAGCTTGCGCTGGGCCAGCTGCGGTTCAACCAGAGCCGGGTCACGCGGACCGACGGCGGCTGGCGGTACGTCTTCCCCGTGCACGAACTCCTCGTGCCGCCGACCGGCGAGTGGGCGGCGCCGCGTGACGTGGTGCCCGGCTGCCACGTCCTGCACGAGCGGACGAAACCCGAAACACCTGAGAAATACCTGCAGCATGCACAGCTGCTCCGGCGGTACTTGAAGGACCACCCGAAGGAGCCGCGCTGCACGTTCTACCTGGCGCAGAGCCTGAAGGACGCCGGTCGTTACGACGACGCGATCGATGTGGCGGACCAGCGGATCGCCATCGACGCGGGCAACAGGGCCGAGGTGTTCGCGGCCCACATGGTCAAGGCGTGGAGCGCCGCGCGCGGCGGCCGGCGGTGGTCCGAGGTCCAGGGCTACCTCCTCGCCGCTTACGCGCACGATCCCACGCGCGCGGAGCCGCTGTTCGAGATCGGCGCGCACTGGCGGGGGCTCGAGCGTCATGCCGTGGCGTACCTGTACCTGAGCCGCGCGTGGCGGCTGCCGATGGCCTCGGGGCTGTTCGTGGACGCGGAGGTCTACCGCTGGCGCGCAGCGTTCCTGGCGGGCATCTGCGCCTGGTACGTGGGCGAGTTCGAGGAAGGGGAGGCGGCGACCCGGAAGGCGCTGGCGGCGCGGCCGGACGACCGACAGATCCGCGAGAACCTGGTGCACTACACTCGGCGCAACAGGCCGCCACTGGTCGAGCGCGTGCCGGCCGATCCGCAGCAGTGGTCGGTGCACCTGGTGCCGGGCCCGCACGCGGCCGCCTTCGAGGAGGTGGCCGAGACGGTCTCGGCAGAGCTGAAGGCGCTGGGCCTCGACAGCCTTCGCACCTTCGGGGACATCGGATACGCTGCGCGCCGCAACATCATCCTCGGCGCGAACGCGCTGCCGGCCGGCGCGAGGGTGCCGCCCGGCGCGATCATCTACCAGCTCGAGCAGGTGTTCCCCGGCGCGCAGTGGCTGTCGCCGCACTACGTGGACCTGCTGCGTCGGCACGAGGTGTGGGACTACAGCGAGACGAACATCGCCGAGCTGCAGCGGCTGTTCGGCATCCGGGCCAGCCACGTCCCGATCGGCTACACCCAGTCGCTCGAGCGGATCCCGATCGCGCTGGCTCGGGACATCGACGTCCTGTTCTACGGTTCGATGAACGACCGCCGGCAACGGATCCTCGATGGCCTGCGCGCGCGCGGGCTCAAGGTAGAGGCGATCTTCGGCGTCTACGGTCGCGACCGGGACGCGCTGATCGCGCGCTCGAAGCTGGTGCTGAACATGCACTTCTACGAGGCCAAGCGTTTCGAGATGGCGCGCGTTTCCTACCTGCTGGCCAACGGGGTGCTGGTGGTCTCAGAGGAATCGGAGGACGCGGGCGACGTATGCGGCATGGTGTTCGCTCCCTACGGAGGGATCGTCGATTGCTGCGCCGGCCTGCTGGACGCGGACCGCGGCGCGCGCGACGAGGTGGCGGAGCATGGGCGCCGGTGGATGCGGCTGAGACCGATGCGGAAGTGGCTGGCTGAAGCAACCAAGGAGGACACGTGCACGAATCAGTAATGGCATGGGGAAACGAGATGCTGACCGAGGGGCTTATCCGCGGGGCTGATGTCCTCGACGTCGGCTCCTACGACGTCAACGGATCGTGGCGTGGGCTGGCGATGCGATACAGCCCCGCCAGCTACGTGGGGGTCGACTTCCGGATGGGCCCTGGCGTGGACCGGGTGGCCAATGCGGAGGAGCTGCCGGCCCTGTTCCCGGACGGGTTCGACGTCGTCTTCTCTACCGAGGTGCTCGAGCATGCCGAGCGGTGGCGTGAAGCGCTGACCGGCATGTGGAGCGTCGTGCGGCCGCGTGGCGTCCTGATGGTGACGTGCCGCGGGCCCGGCTTCGCCAAGCACGACTTCCCGCACGACTACTGGCGGTTCACGCCGGAGCTTCTGAAGAGGTGCTTCCCGGCCGAGGCGGCAGCGTCCGTGCGAGCCGATCCGCAGGTGCCCGGTGTGTTCCTGTGGGCGCGCAAGCCGGCGCGTGGGGGCTTGCTCACGTTCATGGATGAGCCGGTCCGCGTCTACTGAGGCGCGTTTTTAGAGGCGGGCCCCGGGGCTGGCTGACCATGGCGGGAGACGCATGCCCCCATTGGCCAGGAGTCGTTTCATCCACAGTCGGGGCCTCACGGACGCCGCGGGGCGGCTGTACCTCACGCAGCCCGTCCCATTCCGCTACCGCCAGCTGGCCGACAACCGCTTCCACACCGCGCTGCAGGGGGACCACCTGCACGGCCTGGCGGAGCGGTACTTCGCGCCGACGCCGGGGGCGGCACAGCTGTGGTGGGTGATCGGGCACTTCCAGCCGCGGCCGATACATGACCCGACGATCGAGCTCACCCCGGGGCGGGTCATCGTCATCCCGTCGCTGAGAACCACGGTTGAGCTGATTTTTAATCCCACCAGAGCGGCCGAGACACCCTGACGCCATGGCCGCCCTACTCGATCTTGCTGGAAGGCGATTCGGGAAATGGAATGTGATCGCTCGCGCCGGGACCGCGCCTACCGGATTTGCGACCTGGCGCGCGAGGTGCGACTGCGGGCGTGAGCGAGTCGTCTACGGGTTCAGCCTGAACAACGGCACTTCGATGTCCTGCGGCTGTCGAGAGGAAAGGCCTCCGGTCCGCGTCGAAGGGGACACCGCATACATCCCGCTCTCACAGGGCAAGTGGGCCATCGTCGATGCGATTGATGCTGACGTTGGCCAGGTCGAATGGTGCGCCGCCAGATCAGATCGTCTCTGGTACGCGATACGGGCAGGCGCAGGGGCAGAAACGCTACGGCTACACCGAGTGATCGCCGAGCGGGCCGGCCTCAGCATCGTCGGGCGTCAGGTTGACCACGCTGACCGCGATGGCCTGAACTGCCGACGAGCGAACCTTCGGGCGGCTACTCACGGCCAGAACCAGCAGAACAGCGCGACTCCCAGGAACAACACGAGCGGATTCAAGGGCGTCGGATGGGACAAGCGCCGAAAGAAGTGGCGGGCCTACGTAAGCGCTGGAGGCAGAAGGATCAACATCGGTTCTTTTGATGACATCCATGATGCCGCAGCGGCGCGCGCGGCTGCGGCCCAGGAACACCACGGCCAGTTCGCGTGCATAGACGAGGTTGCGTGACGGCGGCGATCGTGGCCCTCATCGTCCAGCTCGACGGCTCGCCGAAGGTCGCGCGCCAGCTCGCCCCGATCGTGGTCGCGGCCGCCGCGCGCTATCAGCTCGACCCCAGGCTTCTGGTCGCTGTGGTCAGAAATGAATCCCGCTTCCGCGTGGATGCACGCGGGGCCAAGGGCGAGCTCGGCCTGGCGCAGGTGAAGCGCAACACGATGGCCACGCGCGGCTACGACCACCTGCCGGACGGGGCGCTGCTGCGGCCCGCCCTGAACCTCAAACTCGGAGCGCGGCATCTTGCGCGCTGCCGGCGCATCTGCGGCGGCATGGCAGCGCCGCCCGAGCGCTACCTTTCGGTCTACAACGGCCGCAGGTACTGCCGGCCCTCGCTCTACTCGAAGCGCGTGCTGGCGAGGATCCGGTGACCGCGCGCGCGCCGGTGTACGCGGTCCGCCTGCTCTCGAAGGTGGACAACTCGCCCAGCTACGACCTGGACGAGCGCGTGCTATCGATCGAGTACGAGGACAACGCCAAGGCGGTCGACAAGCTGTCCATCACGCTCGACAACTTCGACCTGAAGCTGTTCGACGACGAGCGTTGGCGGCTCGGGGCCGTGCTCGAGGTGGCGTGGGGCTACGCCGGCGAGATGACCACGCCGCGGCGGTGCGAGATCCGAAAGATGAGCGGGTTCTCGCAGCTGAAGGTCGAGGCGCTGAGCGAGCTGCTCAAGATGAACTCCGAGAAGCGGCGCCGCACGTTCGAGAACATGACCCACTCGGAGGTCGTCGAGAAGATCGCGACGGAGCCGCCCTATCGCTACTCGAGCCCAATCGTCCAGGACACCAAGATCAAGTACGAGCACGTCGTGCAGCCATCGATGACCGACGCGCAGTTCATCACCTGGCTTGCGAAGAAGGAGGGGTACCGGTTCTTCGTCGACAAGGGAGGCACGCTGCACTTCCACGTCGCCAAATACGACGAGGCGCCCGTGCGCAGCCTGGCGTACTACGCCGGCCCGAATTCGGGGGACATCCTCGACATCAGCATCGAGCACGACCAGAAGAACAAGGCGGGCAAGCGAACGCTCGAGGGCCGCGATCCGATCAAGAAGGAGCCGATCAAGGAGAAGGCGGGGAACGCCGAGACGAAGCGCGACGGGCTCGCGCCTGTGACGGACACGGAAGCGAAGAGCAGCGGCTTCAAGATCGGCGTCAATGCCGCGTCGGGTGAGCTTTCCATCGCGATCGAAGAGAAGGCCCCGACGACCAGGACGACGAAGGATGCGGCGAAGCGCGAGGCGGACGCGCAGTACCTGGAGCGGACGCGCCCGGAGGTCAAGATCACGATGACCGTGGTCGGAGACAGGGAGCTGGCCACGCACAAGGTCGTCCTGCTTGAGAACATCGGACGCCGGTTCAGCGGCCGTTACTACATCACCAAGTGCGTGGCGAAGATTTCGCGCCAGGGGTTCACGAACGAGCTGGAGCTCGAGCGAGATGGGCACAACGGCTACGGCTCGTCGAAGGACGTGAAGAACGAGGTCGCGCTGAACAAGAAGCCGGTGAAGAAGAAGGGCGAACCAGAGCAGCGCGTGGGCGTGAACGGGCAGAGCGGCGAGACCGAGATTCGCTGGGTGAACAAGTGACGGACGACGGCTTCCGTCTCCCCTTCATGTACGCCGGCCAGGTCGTCGACCGCGAGGACCCGAAGCTGCTGGGGCGCGTGAGGGTCAAGATCCCCGGCCTGGTCGACCAGTCGGGGTGGGCCTTCCCGGCGGGCGCGCCCGGCGCCGGCAGCAAGCAGCGTGGGTTGTTCGCAGTGCCGGAGAAGGACGCCGACGTCTACGTGATGTTCCTGATGGGCGACCCAGACCGGCCGATCTACTTCGCTGGGCACTGGGGCACGGGCGAGGCGCCGACACGCATCGGCACCAAGACGAAGTCGACCGCGCCGAAGGTGCGCGTCCTCGAGACGGAAAAGTTCGAGTTCATCATCGACGACGACTCGAACAAGCTGATCATCCGGCGCAAGGACGGCAGCGGGGAGATCCTGCTCGGCGCGGACGACGCAAGCCAGCCCTTCGTCAAGGGGACGACGTTCAAGACGGGTATGGAGGCGCTGTTCGACCTCATCATCGCCCACTTTCACAGCACGGGCGTCGGGCCGAGCTCGCCGCCGACCACCGCGGCGACCTTCACCACCCTGAAGGCGGACATCGTCAACTGGCTGAGCGCCTTCATCAAGGGCGGGTAGCGTGGCGCTCGACAAGGGCCCGCTGAAGACCGCGCTTGAGGCATCGCTCTCGAGCTACCCATCGACGGCGGCTGCGGCCGCGGCTGCGTGGGCGGCCGCCTACGAGACGTATGCCCAGGGCGGCCGTTCCTGTCAGGGGGCCGGGCCGGGCAGCCTGGCCGCGGCCAAGGCGACGCTCGAGGCCGCGCTGACCGCGGCGTTCCAGGACGGGACAGCGGCCGGTGCCTCCAGCGCCATGGCGGCGGCGTTCACCGCGTTCTGGCTCACCCCGCCGGTTACCTTCGCGGGGAGCACCCCGGGCGTGGTGACGGCGGTGACCGGGACGGCCGCGTTCTCCGCCGCCCTGTCGGCCCGGTTCACCGCCAACGCGGCCAACCCCAACCTGACCTTCAGCGACGCAGCGCAGGGCTTCGCCGACGACCTGGACCTCGTCCTGACGAAGACGGTCGTGGTGACCCACTCGGCGCCCGGCGCCTGCGCCGCGCCCCTGGTGTAGGCGAGGCCCCAGCCCGGCGCGTCTTTTGAGGGCTGGCGCGCGCCCTGCCACCGTCGTCTGAGCATGGGCGCGGTCATCCAGATCAACGGCGTCACGCAGCGGACGGCGACCGTCGCCTTCGGCTCCGTCGTCACGGTGAACAACGCCTCGCCGGGCGGCGGCGGCACCCAGAAGTACGAGGTGCTGCACTACCCGCTGGACGAGGACGAGGCCGCGCCCGACTTCGCGGTGAACTGGCCGGGGTGGACCGCCGCTGGCGACGGGACCTACTTCAAGAGCCAGTCGTTCGGCGGATTCGGCAGCGTCACCTTCACCGGCGACATCCCCGGCACGTTCCGCGTCCATCTCGTGGCCGTCGACGGCAGCACGGTCACCCAGACCGCCATCATCCGGGTGAAGGACCCGCAGTCGGGCGAGAGCATCCCCGCGCGGGACGAGACCGACGAGGACGGCGTCTTCCACGGGTGGCACAAGGTCCTGCAGGGGCGGATGAAGCGGCTCGAGCGTCGCAAGGGCGACATCCGCCTGGTGAACGTCAGCGGCGGCGAGATCGCGCGCGGCAAGGTCGTGCGCCTTGGTGCTCCGGTCGACGGCTACGCGGTGGCGGGGAACACGAACCCGGGCGGCACCGCGGCGTCGAAGAAGTCGATGGTCTTCCCGATCACCCTCGCGGACAACACCGCGGCCGGTGCGGCCGATGCGGACTACGCGATTCTCGAGGAGACGCTGCCCAATAACACCTTCGGCTGGGGCAAGAAGTGGGGGCTGTTCCTCGGCAAGGCCGACGTGAACATGTCGGCGTTCACCGCGGGCACGCGCGTCTACCTGAGCAGCACGGGCACGATCGTCAACGCGAAGCCCGGGACGGGCTCGGTCATCATGCTCGGCGTCTGCAAGAACGCACACGCCACCGACGGCGCGGTAGCGGTCACGCTCGCGGGTGGTCAGAACTCGCTGCTGAACGGCATCGCGGGCGGACAGGCGATTGTCGGAGGCACCGCGGGCGCCGACGCGTTGACGATGATGGCGTCCAGCGCTGCGGGCGCACTGCAGTTCATTCTCGGTGCTGGAGGTGTGGCCGACCTCAAGAACCCAACCGCTGACGGTGTTGCGGTCGCCGTGGGGCAGTTCTACACCGTCGGATCGACCAACCCGATAAAGGGATCTATTGCGGCGTACTCCTCGACGTACACATCCGTCGGTCCGGCGGTGGCGTCGTCACTGGTCGTCGCTGGAATTCGCGAAGGCGGGCTCAGCCTTGCCGCCGCGTACGCCACGGGTGACCTCCGCTTGTATTCGGGCGGGTCAGCCGACGCGAACCTGCGTCTGACCATTCCCGCGGCGGGGGGGCTGCAGGGCCCGACTGGTGGTCTGACGATCACCGGCAATACGGTGACGTCGGGCTTCGGGCTCGGCATCAACCTGAAGCCGTCCACCTCATCGACTGTCAGCACGAGATTCGACGAAAACCAGCGCACCTGGAACGTGGTCGAAACAGATGCGACGCAGGGCAACGGCTTCGGGGCTTTTAACGGGGCTGTCGGGACTTTCCTCTACGTGTGGGGCGCGACACACACGCCTTCTGCTGCGTACGATTCAGCCTCTAGCTCCTCGCTACTTGGCAACTCGTCCGGTGGCCTTAGTTTCGTTGCGTCTCACGCCAGCGGTGGCGTCAACATCTACACGGGCGGCACGGCTGCCGCGAACCTGCGCAGCACCATCACCGCGGGCGGGAACCAGCTCTGGGGCACGACCGACGATACGCTGAACGCGCTCCATCACCTCGCGAAGACCTCGGCCGCGACGAGCGGCACCCAGCGCGGCGTGCGGGAGACGTACACCTTCAACCCGGCAAGCGGGACGGGCGTCTTCACCGCGCACGAGATCGTCTACACGATCAATCAAACGGGCGGGGCCAACGGGGCGATCACGGGCATCTACCTCGACGCTACGGAGACCGCGCTCGTCGGAACGCACACGCTGATGGATCTCCGGGTTGGGGGCGTCCAGAAGTTCGTGGTTGTCAGGACTGGAGGCGTCGGGATCGGTACTGCGCCAGACGCTGGAAGGATGCTACACGTCCAAGGTGGCAGTGCCTCGCAACTGTTGCTTGAGAATACCGGCGGTGGCGCGTCGCTCTGTGAGTTGCGTTTCAAAAACCAGGTCAACCCGACACAGGTTGCGCAGATCTATTACGGCACGCCCGGGTGGACGCCAGCAAATGCGTTTGTCATCGACTCGGGCGCGGCAGCCGGGCCGATCAGGTTCGAGGTCAACGCGACGCTGATCGCCTCGGTCACCTCTACAGGCGTTGTCGTGGGTGTAGCACAAGGGCTGTCGCAGGAAACCGTTACGGCCTCGGCAATCCCCGGCTTGCTGGTCAGGACGACCACTTTGAACACCCGCTCGGTGCTGGCGATTGCGCCAAACGGAACCAGCCCGAATGCGGATATCTTTCTCTTCGGCGGCGCGAACGGCGTGGCCGCGAACTACTCGCGGCTGTCGATCGGGAACGACGACGGGAACTTTTTTTACATCTTCAGTGACAAGAACGGCTCGGGGGTACAGCAAGCGTTGCGTCTGGGCGCAACTGGCGCCTACCCACCCGTTCAGCTCATACTCGCCACCGACGGGACGACCACGTTCGGTGCCGGCAACGTCGTCCTCGGCACCAAGGGCCAGTGGACCGCGAGCGACGGCCGGATGAAGATCGGCGGCACTGGCGCACCGGGTGCGGGTGCGCTGGAGATCGCCGTTACCGGTGACGCGAGAATCATCAGCAACTCGACGGACAACAGCAGCGCCGGGCTAATCGTCCAACGCTCTGGCACGACCGTCATGAACATCGACGGCTCGAACGTCAACCTGTCCCTGTTCGACGTCACGGACGAGATCAGATTTCGCGACTCCGCGACGACCACCACACGCCTGCAGCTCTTCCTCGCCGCCGCCGGCGTCGACAGCTCGACGATGCGGGTCACCGCGAGCAAGACGATACCGGACTCGGCTTCGGCTCTGTGGAAGGGCTTCGACGTCGCGACGTCGACGTTGACACTCGGAGGCACGACCCAGGTGACCAGTGCCGCGGGGCTGAACCTCGTCTCCGTGGCCGCGCCGACGATTACGTACGGAAGCGCTGTGACGGTCGACCGGGCTTCGACGATGTACATCGCCGGACCGCCCGTAGCGGGCGGCTCGGTCACGATCACGTCGCCGACCGCGCTCCTGGTCGACGACGGCGTGGTCGCGTTCGACTACCGCCTGGGCATCGGCACAAGGACGCCGACTGTCACGCTGGAACTCGCCGGAGCGGGCGACAAAATCATTAAGGTTGGTTCGACGGATTCGAACGCTCTGCTTCGCACCTATCGCGGCAGTGATGCCAACTACGGCGGCTTCGAATTTCATGACGTGGTCGCCGGTCATATGTGGGGCCTGCAGTTGCGCACTGGCACCAGCGATCTGCACTTCTACGACGAGCAGGCGGTCATTTCGACGTTGAGGCTGTCTCGTGGAGACGTCGCCAGTGCCACGAGCGCCGCGCTTAACCGTGTGTTGGTGTCGGCGGCGACCGTCACGGTCACGGGGACGACGCAGATCACGACGGCGACGGGTTTCAACTACGCTTCGTTCAAACGCCCGACCTACACGAACACCTCTGCCGGCCTGACGGTGGACATCGGCGCCACCGTGTACATCGAGAACGCGCCGCTCGCGGCCGGCAACCTCACGCTGACCTCGCCGCTCGCGCTCTGGGTGGACGCTGGCAACGTTCGTATCGATGGCATCATCCTGGGCGCGGACACCGGCGCGGCGTACGGCTTCAACGGCGATCCAGACACGTACATCCAGCGGAACGGCGCGGACCGGATCGACATCGTGGCGGGCGGCAACACGATCGTCTCAGCGATCGCTGCAAACAAGCTCTCGTTCTTCGGCGGGGCCGGTTCGACGAAGGGCGCCGCGGTCGCGGATGCCACCGATGCCGCCACCGCGATTTCGCAGCTCAATCTGCTCCTGGCGCGCTGTCGCGCGTACGACTTCATCGCCACCTAGACGCTCGGCGCGTTTCTACAGGCAGCCCATCAATTCACGGCAAGGATATCGACATGGCAACAGGAGATTTCCGACTCACCGCCCCCAAGACGGTACAGACGATCGAATCCTATCGTCGCACCAAGATCACCTGGGACCTGGCGGCGGCCGAGATTCGCACGACTTTCCACGACGGTCATCGGGAGCACGAGATCGTCATTCGCGACACGCTGTACGAGGACATCCCGCCTCCCGTGGACGAGGAAGGCAACCCAACCGGCCCGTCTCCGGGGCGGCGGCCGGTTGCCGGACGCGCGCTGTCGATCGGCTTCGACACGGACGCTGGCGTGACCGTTCCGGTCGCGCTGGAGTTTGGCTACACCGACGCCTTGGCGGTGGTGACCCGGGCCGGAGCGCGCCGGGCCTTGACGCTGTTCCAGGTAGCGAAAGGTCTCTTGATCGGCGCCGGCTCGGTGGACACGTAGACACGGAACTACAACCGCGCACGGGGCGCGTGCTACCCCGGGCAGACGGAGGACCACCATGGGCAAAGAAGCGAAGGCGAAAGCGAAGCGGGCCGAGGACGGCAAGGGGTACCTGCGGTTCCACATAACGGACCTCGAGCAGGCGGTTCTCGTCGTCCACTTCCTCGTGTCGACGATCCAGAAGACCACGGACGACCAGCTCAACCTGCACGCGATGTTCGACGAGTTCTTGCTGAAGGACATCCGGCAGCTGATCAAGGCGCTGCCGCCGCGCGCGGATATCGAAGAGGAGTTCGATGCCGAGCAGTACCAGATGATCGAGCCGGCCAAGAGCACCGTGGCCTACGTGCTCGAGAAGACGAGCGCGGAGATGCAGACCACGCACGCGCTGCTCCTGCACGATCTGCGCGAGCGGATGAAGCTCGCCCAGAAGGGCGAGTACGTCGCGCCCGGGGAGGAAGAGGATCGCAAGGACGCCGCGCCGGATGACGCCGGTGAGAAGGCGGAAGGCCCCTCATCCACCGAGGCTGCGGAGGGCAAGTCGGCGACGACGCCGGCGAGCTAGGCCATGTCGACCGGATGGGGCAGTCAGCCGTGGGGCCTCGGTCCGTGGGGCGGCGGCGCTGCTCTATCCGGTCTCTCGATCCAGAACGTCGTACCCGCCTCGGGCGGGTCGATCCTAAGCACGGACGCGATTCAGTTCGACGTCGTGTCCGCGACCACCGGGCTGCAGGTGGTGCTGGCGGCCGAGTACCCGAACGTCACGCCGGCGGACTTCATCTACGACGGCACGTCGCTGTTCAGCCTGTACCGCAACGGGCAGACGATGGTCACCGCCATCCCGGGCGGCTTCCGGTTCACCCTGTTGCGCACGGGCGGCTGGCCGGACAACCAGGTGTCGATCCGCATCTACGCGTACGACGACCTGGGCTTCGAGCTGTCGGAGATCCTGACCTGGGCGGTGACCCAGCCCGTCATCGCGGTCGTGGCGCTGCAGGAGAAGGCGTCCGCACGCCTGAACCCGATCGGCTACGGCCCGGTGCGCCCCTTCCGGCGGGCTGCCAACGGGGACGTGGTGACCGCGGAGGGGGTGGCCTACGTCCTCCAGAAGGCCGGGCAGGTGATCGGCACCATCCCCGGGGAGGTGCGGTGGCGGCCGGGTCTCGGCACGTACCTGAGCACGCTGCGGCACCGGAGCAACGCGCGCGCGCAGGCGGATGTCGGGCGCGTGATGATCGAGTCCGCTCTGTCGCGGTGGGTCCGCCAGGCTACCGTGGTCGACGTCCAGGCCGAGCCGGTGGTCCTGGGCGGGGAGAACCGGCTGGCGCTCGAGGTCGGGCTTCAGATCGCGAACGCGGGCGTCCAGCGCGGCTTGGTCGTCGTGTAGCGGCGCGTTTTTAGAGGTGCCCTGACCTGCCGCCCTACCGTGGGGGCTAGCCGATGGCTCTGCTCGCGCGCTCTGCAGACTATTCGAACCGCGACTTCGACGCGCTGCTGGCGCGGCTGCACTCTGCCATCACCAGTGTTTTCCCGACGTGGACTGATTTCGACGTCGCCAACTTCATCAACGTGCTGCTCGAGTCGGGGCCGTTCGTCGGCGACGTGCTCGGCTACTACCAGGACAACCAGGCGGCCGAGGCCTTCATCCCGACCGTCACCCAGCGGGCGAACATCCTCAAGCTGGTGAAGCTGATCAACTTCACGCCGGCCGGCGCTGCGGCCGCCACGGTCTCGGTGATGTTCACGCTGTCGACAGCGGTGCTGGCGGGCAGGACGGTGACCTTCAGGCCGCCTGCCGAGCCGACGCCGACCAACCCGACGGTGGTCAAGACGCTGGACGCGGACAGCCCGGTCGAGTTCCAGCTCACGGCAGAGGTGGTCATTGTCGCGGGCCAGACGCAGGGCAGCGGCATCGTCGAGCACTCCGAGAACCAGGGCCCGGAGACGTTCGCGGCCAGCGGCGTCCCGGACCAGGAGATCGCGCTGGCGCAGACGCCTTACCTCGATGGCTCTGCGGTCATCGCAGCGGGCAACGGCGCGTACACCGTGGTGGCCAACCTGCTGAGCTCGGGTCCGTCCGATCGCCACTGCACGGTCGTGGTCGACGACGACGATCGGGCGACGTTCCGCTTCGGCGATGGGGTGACGGGCGCCATCCCGACCGGAGACATCACCTTCAGCTACAAGACGGGCGGCGGGCTCGCGGGCATCGTTGCGGCCGGGACCATCCTGAAGATCGAAGGCAACTTCGTCGACTCGGCCGGGGACCCCGTGACGGTGACGGTGACGAACGCGGCGGCGTCCACCGGTGGATCGGACCGCGATTCGATCGAGGCGATCCGCGAGGAGGCGCCGGCGTCGGTCCGATCGCTCACCAGGACCGTGAGCAAGGACGACTTCGAGAACCACGCGAAGCTGGTGGCGGGCATCGAGCGCGCGCTGATGATGACGAGGAACGAGGACGCGACCATCGCCGAGAACACGGGCCGGCTCATCGTCGTGCCCTCGGGTATCGGGTTCCCGACCACGGCGCTGAAGAACGCGGTGCTGACGATGGTGACGGCGACCTACCCGCACACCATCACGTTCAGCCCCAGCGTCGTCGCGCCGACGTACCTGGACATCGGCGTGAATGCCACGATCTTCCTGAAGCAGGGGTACGTCGCGGCCACGGTGCGCTCGGCGATTCTGACCGCATTGACCGACTTCTTTGCGCTGCGCCTGTCGGCCGCGATGGCTGCGCAACTCGACCTGGCGGCGGGCGCGACGAATCCCCTCATCGACTTCGGCGCCAACCTGAAGACGGTCACCGGGGCCCAGGCTGGAGAGGTCGCGCTCTCGGACGTCTTCAACGTCGTCCGCGATGTCGATGGCGTGCGGAAGGTTGGCGACGAGGTGGCGGACTTCCAGCTGAACGCGTACCGGGTGATCGAGGCAACGACCCACTACTCGGGTGGCGCGGTCAACGCGGTGCTGGTGCAGGCGTTCGACCGCGAGGACGTGCCGATCGCGCTGGCGGACTTTCCGCGCCTGAAGAAGACCACCATCGGGGGCGCCGTGCTCGACGTGGATCTGACCATCGACGGCGTGAACTACCCGCCGGCATAGCCGATGCCCAACCTGACGACCGCGGCCGCGCGCTACGTCGACCGGATCCGGGTGACCTTCAGCGGAGCGCTGGCGGACCTGAGCACGGGCGTCAACGGCGCGCTCAATCCCGCCAACTGGGACCTCGACGGGCAGGCGAGCGGGACCGGGCTCGACGCGTTCGCGAAGGTGAAGGCGGCCACGGTAGTCCAGATCACGACGTCGGTCCTGGATCTCCTGCTCGACCAGCCGTGCACCTTCGGCCGAACCTACCAGGTGACGGCGAAGGCGGCATCGGCCGGTGGCATCACGGGGGTTCCCGATCCTCCGGACAACAAGGCGACGTTCGTGGCGTTGACGCCGCAGCAGCCGGCCGGTCGCGATTTTGACTACTCGACGCTCGCCGCCCCGCAGCTGAATCGAGCGGAGGACGACACCAAGGATCTGGTGAAGTTCGTCAGCGCGATGAAGGATCTGGTCGACATCCAGCTCCACTCGGTTGACCGGTGGACGGACATCTTCGACTACGAGCGCGCGTCCGAAGGCTTCCTCGATCTCCTGTTGCAGGCGATGGGCGATCCGTTCGCGGAGATCGAAGACCTGAGCGAGCTCGAGAAGCGGCGGCTGCTCTCGACCCTCGTCGGCATGTACAGGCTCAAGGGCACGCGCCAGGGGATCGAGAACGTCATCAAGTTCTTCCTCGGGTACGAGTCGGACGTGCTCGCGCCCGACCGCAGCTACTACTACGGATCGTTCGTGATCGGCCGGTCGTACGTGGGGCGCGGCGACACCATCGGCGCGAACTACTACCACGACATCGCGCTGCACGGGCCAGACGTCGGCAACATCGATCGGCCGTACAAGTTCCACGTCAAGATCGGAACGCCGATGGGCGTGGCGCTGACGGTGGACGAGGACCGCAAGGCTCGCTTCATCATCGAGTACATGAAGGCGCACCACGAGACGCTGGTGTTCCTCCTGACCGGGCTTCCGCCGCCTGCCACGGCAGCGGCTGCGGCCGGGGTTGGACAGGTGACGATCTCGTGGGCGGCCGTCACCGGCGCGGCCGGCTACACGGTGTTCTGGGCGAAGAAGCCGCTGGTCACGCCGCTGTCGCCTGACGGGGTTGTCGATCCTGACAACGTGAGCCCGTACGTGCAGACGGTGCCGACGGGCGAGACCCGGTACTACGTGGTGTGCGCGCGCAGCGCGGGCGGCGTGCTCGGCGTCGCCAGTCCGATGGTCAGCGCGACCGCAACCTGAAAGGAACGACAATGGATCGGAAAGATATTTTCGACGGGCTCGCGGTCGGTCAGGCCGACGCCGATGGTTGGTTCGATCGGGCGGAAGCCGCTGACTGGAACATCAACAAGGACTTCGCGATCTACGGCGTCCTGTCCGGCCTGGTGGCCACGCTCGGCGCTGCGCCAACGGTCGACATCACGAGCGGCGTCGGGATCGACAAGAACGGCAAGCGGCTGCGCGCGTACACCGACGGCGCAGGCACGAAGAACTTCAGCTTCGCGAACGCGACGGACGGGTCGGCCACGTCCGTCACTGCCGGGAACGAGCGGTGGATATCCGTCTTCGCTCGCCACGGCCGGAAGAAGACGGACCCGCGCACCGACGATGCTGCCGCGACCGTCTATTACGACCAGGTCGAGTGCCTGAACTCGGACGACGGGCTGAACAACTTCGACAAGTTTTTCCTCGTGAAGGGGGCGGAGGCGGCGCTGGGCGCTGGTGTAAAGCCGTCGCTCGACGCGGGAGCGATCCTCATCTGCGACATCAAGCGGACGAATGCGGACGGGGCTAACGTGCTCGACACAGGCCGGCGGGAGATATGGAACATCCCGGCCGACCGCGCGGTTGGCACCGGGAGCGGCATGGCGCTCCTGATGGCTGCGCTGTCGAACTGGCTGGGCGGCCGAACGAACACGGCGCAGACGCACCTGACGGCGCAGCTCGACAAGATCATCACCGACCTCGCCGCGACCTCGGCGAGCGACGACGGCGCGGAGCGAATCGGCGCGGCGGCGGTTGGCAACCTGGCGGCGGGATCGGTGCGGTCGCAGCTTGACGAGCTCGACACGGAGAAGGGTGGCCTGGCGACCTCAAACACCTGGACGCTGGCGCAGGTCTTCTCTGCCCTCGCCACGTTCTCGGCCGGCGCGACCCTGACGTCAGCAGCGGGCAATCCCGCCGTGCGCGTGACGGACGCAGCGGACGGTAATTTGCTCAAGGTGCTCGATATCGGTGGCCAGTCGCAGGCCAAGCACTTACGCATCTACTTGAGCACGGGAACGACCGGTTCCTGGCGGAAGGGCACGCTGATCATCTCGTGGAATGCGGCCTTCGCGGTCGGCGCGACAACAATGACGGCGGATGCGCTGGGAGGGTCGAATCCGGCGTGGGCGTTCGTCATGGAGTCCGAGCCTGCGACGTTCTGGTTCATGTCTCTCGCGTCGCCGGCTGGCGGGGCTGAGAGCATGGCACGGTTGACCATCACAGGCGACGTGCTCCAAACGAACGGTGGCGCGCAGCTCATCCCGAGCCTGGAATACCTGGAGGTCGGGAGAGGCGGACGTGCTGACGCCGCCCACACGCAATCCGGGATGGAGAGCTTCCGGTTCCGCTATACGGACGACGCGCTGACCGGATCCACCATCGTCCAGGACACGATGGGCGCTGCGGTCAATGCCGGTGTCGTCAGCATCGCGGACGACAACCGGCACGGACTCGTCTGGTCCTTCGCCGTCAGCGGCGCGGGCAACTTCTACAAGAGCGCCCGGCTCGAGCTGAACATCGGCCTGTAGCAGGAGAATGGGAAATGATCGAAAGAATCGACCTCGAATCGGACCTCGTCGAGTGGGAGTGCGGCTCCTGCAAGGCGCCCAACGCCTGTAAGGCATCATCTCTCGTCGCGGGTGGGCGGCAGAATGAGACCCACGATCCTCGGGGCAACCCGAAGGCGATCTACCTGCCGAAGTGTGAATGTGGCGCCGAGGACGTCGTCTTCCGGGCGATGCGCGCCACCGACAAGCCACTGCGCCTGGCGATCAACCTGCTGTTCGACCACCTCGTAACGGCCGACAAGGTGCACAGCAACAGCAGGGCGGTGTACCTCGATGAGAAGCGGCGCGGGGTGACGGTGTCGTTGCCGGCGGGCAAGCGCTTCGATGACCTGACCGGGCGCGCGGGACGGGCGGCGGCAGCCGCGAGAGACGAGGCGGAGCGACCCGCGCGCGAGGCCGCGGAGCAGGCAGCCAGGACGGCACTGGCGGACGCTGCGGCCGCGCTCAAGGCAGCCCAGGAGGAGGCGCTGCTGGCCGAGGCGGAGCGTCGGCGCGCGATCATCCTGAAGGCCCGCACGAACAAGCGGCTGGGGCTCCCTCCGGGCAGCGAGCCGCCGGCGGAGGAGCTCGAGCGCGAGGCGGAGCTGGCCAGGGCGCCGGCGCCGTAGGGACGGGGCGACTGAGATTGGAGGTCCCGGCCGGACGCGCCTACGCTGGCCTGGTAGCACCCCATGTCGGACCGCACCCCGGCGCCCGTCCCTGTCCCGTTCCTGCGCCGTCCGACCCGGCCGCCGAACGCTGACGAGATCCCTGACCGCATCCTGGCGCTCGAGGAATCGATCGCGGGCATCGCCGCCGACCAGGCCGGCGTATCGTCGGGGATGCAGGCGCTTCAGACGCAGGTCTCACGCCTGGCCTCGTCGGTCGACGGGCTGTCGGATGCCATCCGTGGCCCGGAGAACGAGCCGCGCAAGGGGCTGCTGTCCCGGGTCGACTGGCACGACGGCCGCGCGCGCCTGCGCGACAAGATCGTGCTGACGATGACCATCACCCTGTGCACGGGTGCGATCCTCTGGTTCATCAGCAAGGTCATCGTGCCGGCCCTGAAGTCATGAGCGATGAATGCCCAGCGAGGACGACGATGAAACACCAGCGCCTGGTACCCGCGTCGCAAGCGAGGCCTCCCGAGCCCTTGCCGATCTCACCCTCGCCCTGCAGGGAACTGCGGTTGATTTCGGAGAGGCTGCGCGAATCCTCGATGGGCTTCAAGGAGACGCTCGCGCGCATCTCCTCACCGAGCTCGAGCGACGCCTTGCAGACCTCGGTGACTGCGCTAACGATGCTCGCCGCGCGGTAGTGGCCCTGCGCCGCGCTCTCGGCTGACGTGGAATTCCGGCCGTGCATCGGCGCCGTCGCATGCTGGCGGCATGGCCATGCGGTACATCTACATCGGGGCGGAGACCGAGCTCGCGAAGAAGGCGCAGACGAACGCGGCGGCCCGCGCGACGCTGACGGGGGTGCTCGCCGGGCAGGGCTCCCCCTTGGCATGGCTGACCACGGTCCTCGGCGCGCTCGCCGGCAAGGAGTCCCACGTCGAGCTGCACGCCAAGAGCACGGAGAACGCCGCGGAGCGGATGCTGCGGATGCTCGGGTACGACCCGCCGGCCCACATCCTGACGGCCCGCTCGCAACCCACCACCCGCAAGCCGCGGATGGCGTTCGTGATCAGAGACGCGCGCGGGCGGCCGTGCGAGGCCATCCCGGACCACAAGCTGGCGGGGCGGCTGCGCGCAGGCGCAGAGAAGGAGCGGAGCGAGCAGCTCCAGCGCGACATCGCGGAGGACATCGGTGGGCAATCTGCCGGGTGAGCTCGTCGTCATCGGGATCGATGCGGCCTCGAAGTCGGGGTACGCGGTGGTCGCGAAGTACGGCGGGCAGAAGGAGCGCCTGCTCGAGCGCGGGGCGATGCGGGCCGACAACTACCAGCTGATGCACGAGCTGGGCGAGCGCTGGCGCGGGCGGCTCTCGCTGGCCACGATCGAGAAGCCGTTCCAGCAGCAGAACCGGAACACGACCGCGCTGCTCGACCAGATCGCAGGTCGGTGGCAGTTCGTCATGGGACGCATCGGCGTGCGCTGGGAAGTGCGTTTCGCTGACCAGTGGCAGAAGGAGGTCCTGACGGGCCTGATAGCCGCGGGAACGAAGCGCGACGCGCGCAAACTGGCGGCGCGGCGGTGGGTGAATGCCTGGTTCGGGGTCAGTGTCACCGACGAGGACGAGGCGGATGCCATCGGTCTGGCCGTGGCGGCCGCGCGTCGGCACGCGTTCGCGGCGCGCGCGGGGATCGCGGTCTAGGAGCGGAGGTCTGACGGCGCCACGTCGTCGCCAGGGCGTGACACCCAGATGCCGCGGGAGTACCCCTCCGCCTTGAGCCGCTCGACGGTGCGCGGCCCAGGCACACCGTCCGCCTTCAGCCCGAGCTCGCGCTGGCGGCGCACCCAGAGAGCGCGGTCACCGATGTTGTCGAGGTCCGTGCAGTCCGGCTGGTCGAAGTTCACCGGCTCGTAACCGGCCTTTCCAAAGCGGTTGATGATCGCGGTCCCTGGATCGCCAGGCCCGCGGTTGTCGCTGCACTCCCGGTGTCCAACGATCCCGACGACTCCCCTGGCCCCGTCGCGCAGAAAGCGCTTGAGGGCGCCGAGCGGGCGGTGCGGGATCTGCCGCTGTATCGGGACCGGCATCTCGCGCGTGATGGCGTCGACCAGGATGACCCCGTTGTCGATCTCGCCGTCGTACAAGGTGCCGTCGGACCCCTGATAATACTCAATGTGGATCGTTTGACGGTTCCATCCAATGCCCTTGCACCCGAAGGTCTCGTCCAGCACGAGGTCGGCCCCCTGGAAGATCCTCCCGTCGAAGTCGATGATCAGGTGAGCGCCGGCCTGGCGGTTGTCGTTGTTCCAGAGCCGAGACGCGCGCTTCCCCGCGCTGACCGACGGGCCGAAGCCAGGCCGGATTGCCTGTGGCGGGTCGCCGGCCTTGGCGGGCAGCCCCTTGGTCGTATGACACATGATGATCGTGACCCTGGCGTCCTGCGGCCTTCGAGTGAAGTCCTCGCCGCGGCGGAGCCGGAGCTGGGGGTCGTCGATCCAGTTCGTGATGTCGAGCCCGGGGACGAGGATACGTCTGCCGCCGATGATGAGACCGCTGCCAGCCATGGGGCCAGCATGGGGACGCCTGCCGGGCGTCTGTAGTTTCGCGCGTGCCTAGATGCGGACTTTCACGCAGGATCACAGCGGCAGCCGGACACGGCGCACGGGCCCATCGCGCCGTCATCATTCTGGTGCTCCGACAGCAAGTGCCCGCAGCACGTCAGCTCGCCACCGAGGCCAGGCCCTGGCGGCGCCCCCTTCAGCATGACCGTGGCCCCGTGCTCCCTTCGGATTCGCTCTGCGAACTCGTCTGCCGGCACCGCCGCCGCCTGCTCCGCGCGCCACGCCAGCTCTTCCGCCTCCAGGTCGCGGAGCCGCCGCTCGAGCGTGGCCCGGTCGCCGGTCCAGTTGGCGGGGCAGGCCTCGATCTGGCCCTGGATCTTCGCCCGCGTCTCGACGAAGTGGCGTTCCTTAGCGTCCCGCTCGGCCGCGGCGATGAGGCGGAGAGCAAGCTCTTCGCCCATCTCGGCGATCGCCTTGCTCGCGCGCTCGTCGTTCGCGCGCCCGAACTGGATTTCGCCGACGAAGTAGTCGAGCGCATCGTCGATGTATCCGGCGGTACCGGGCGCCAGCTGCGCCTCATCGACCACGCCGAGGACCTTCGGGTCGCCGTACTTCCACCCCTGCCAGGCGCGGAAGATGCGGGCCATGTCGTCGTCGCTGAAGTCACCCTGGCGGATGAAGCAGATGACGTGGTCGCTGTACTGGCCGCCGTTGTCCCAGATGTGGACCTTCACGCGCTCTCCCTGATGCCTAGGGCTTCGTCATCCCAGAGCAGATACCTGATGTGGGCGTCGACGTTGTAGTGGTCGGCGGTGAGGCTCGCACGGTTCACACGCCACCAGTTGGCCGTCTTCTCCCGAACCGCCCGCGGGGCGACGTGGCACCAGGCGGTGTGGATGCCGTTGAACGGGCACCACTCCGAGATGACCCAGGTGGCACCGAAGAGGTCTTCGAGTTCCCCCTGGATCTCGTAGTTGCGCATGCGAGCGAAGTCTTCGCGAAGATGCGGCAGCAGCTCGAGCGCCCGCGCGCGGGACACGCAGGTGCGGCAGTTGGCGCAGACGACGGAGGCCAGACGGACCATCCTCACGAGCCCCGCACGCTCCCCGAGATGGAAAACCCACCCTGCGGCTTCGGATTGACGACGTCGCAGGAGAACTCGCAGTGTGCGCGCCCCGGGTCCTTCGTGTCTTCCTTCAGGCTGAGCAGCACGCAGCCGTCGGAGACGAGGCGGTCCGTCTCCACGCGGAACTTCTCCCGCGCCATCGATCGGTCCCACAGCAAGTACATCTGTTCAACCGGGCCGTCGAACTCCCCGGCCCAGGTCATCACGCCAGCCGTTTTCAGCACGGCGTCCGGTTCCCAGCGAGGCGGCAGGCCTGCCCGAATGGACTCCATGTCCGGCCCGAGAATGACATTCTGTACGCCACGGTGCCCGGTGAATTGACCGGCGCTCACCTTGAACGTGAGGTCGCCGCAGGTGACGCGTGCCGTGCTCACAGCCGTCCTTCGGCGAGCGCGGCCGGGACTTCGTAGCCGTTGCTCTTGAGCGCCGCGATCGCGCGCAGCCGCTCCGTCTCTGTGATGTCGTCCGGCCAGGTGATCTTGCCGTCGTGACCGATGGTCAGATACGGCCGCGAAGGCGTCGTCCGTGGCTGTGACTGGCCGTCGATGAACATGGCGTCCATCGTGTGGAAGTGGATGGCGCCCGCGTCGTCGCTGAATGAGCGAGCCTGCACCGTGACGCCCTCTTCGATGATCTTCTGGATCGCGGCCAGCTCGGCGTCGAAGTCGCGCGGCGCCAGCGTGACGGCGACAGGGACGCTCTCCAGCGGGGCCGGCACGACGTGCTTGATGGTCATGCCGCTGACCGTGATGATGACGCCGGAAAGCGGTGGATTGGGATCGTCGCTCATCGTTCGCTCCAGTCTTTCCCCAGCCGCAGCAGGATCGCATCGCTCTTGCCCGACTGGATGAAGTCACCGGCCTGCGCCGAATCGATGAAAGCACCGCCCGCGCCGCGCTGGAACATGAACTCCCTGTGTGCCGGCTCGGCGCCGTCCAGAAGGATGAAGCCTTGGTCGTAGCCGGGGGCGAGCCATAGGAAGGTACGGGTCACCGGCCACCGCCCGGACCCGGGAGGATGAACGCGAACAGCTCGCGTAGCTCGTCGGGCGTGAGCCTGCGCATCTCGTTCACAACGTCGCGCACGCGCGGCGGCAGATCGGCCATGGTGGCCTCGTCGACCGCCACGGGGCCGTAGGGAGACGGTAGCCGTGGACTGAGACGCAGCACCTCTCCACTGAGTAACGGTACGTCCTTTTCCTCTTCCGGGAGGTCATGGCTGATACGGCGCTCTTTGGCCGTGTGCATGCAGCCCGCCCCAGGCTCGTGAGGCAGGTAGCACGGCCACCATGTGAGGCTCATGGGCATTCTTTCACCTCCAGCTTCGCTCACCGGGCCCCCTTCCCGCGCTTCGGGCGCGGCTGCGGACGAGGCGGCGACTGCGGGGGCTCGCCACGTCCGCCGATGTCCACGGTGACGAGGCCTCGCATGTACGCCCCCAGATCCATGCCGAGCCACTTTGCACGTTCGAGCGCGCGGCGTTTCATCCACAGCGGCCAATTGAACTGGAACGGGACGGAGACGTCGGGGTCATTACCTGCGGTCACGGCCTTGCGTGGCATGAGCCCCGAAAGTAGCACATGACGCACTATGTTTGAATGATGTTATTTTTTCTTGCATTGCACGAAGGTTTGAAGCATTATTGAAGTATGAAATCGAACGAAACGAAGATGCCCCGCACGGTCCCCGCCGGGATGCACGTCTACGACGTCCGCATGGTCTGCGACCACGTGGAGCAGCGGCTCATGCGCCCGGCTACCGCGGGCGTGGCCCCCGGGACCGAGCTGAAGTCTGACCGCATGCCGTGCGCCGCCTGCCGCGCCGAGGTGCGCTGATGACGCCGAAGTATCAGGTAGGGAAGGGGCTGCACGGGAAGTGGGAGATCGAGTCGCTCGTGACGGGCGACGTGGTCCGCTCCTGGGACAGCGAGGAGCTGGCGATTCTGGAGACGCGCCTGCTGAACGAGCGAGCCGGGGAGTGGACGGCCGAGGACAGCGCGGCGTGGAACGCGCGCGTCGGAGCGGAGCGCGCGTGATGGCCGTCTGGGCGGTCCGCCGCGCGTACTTCCTCGACCGCGGCCGGCGGACATGGGAGGTCGTCCAGGTCAGCGACGGCAAGATCGAATTCTACTGTGTGACCGACCCGACCGACGGTATCCCGATGTTCGTCGGTTATCTCAATTCGCCGAGCCTCACGGGATGGCTGCGGGCGCGCGGGGTCGAAGCGCTCGTCGGGAAGCCGCCGGTCAGGGTGCATCGGGAGGCACGACCGTGACCCGCCCCATGCACGTCCAGGACGAGGACTGCGCCGCGTTCCTGGTGGACGACCAGTGCACGGCGTGCGGGGTCTCTCACACGGGGGACTGTCCCTGTGGGGGGCGTGGCTTCCATCGTCCCGGGTGTCTGCTGTGCGACGAGACGCGCGATACGCTCGCACGCAAGGCGAACGAGGCGGCGTCGCTCTCGCGTCGTGGCGGCGCGCCGGTGCTGGCGGCCGACTCCGGCCCCGAGACGATCGCGCGCTGGCTTCAGTGGAACGACCCGAACGGGTGCCACACGGCGGAGTTGGCGGCTGCGGAAGACATCGAGCCGTACGACGAAGAGCGAGCGTGGGAGGCGCTCGCGGAGATGCTCGAAGGAATCTGACCCGAAGAGAAAATCCCGCCTCGGCGAGTGCAAGTCGCCGAGGCGGGCAGTGACCCGAGCGTCGGTCGCCCGACACCCGCTGTCCCCAACACGGGAAATTACGGCCGATCGGCGCTCTCTCCTAGAACGAAAGGATGAGAACGCCATGGACCCGAACGCTGACCCGATGACCCGATTCGTCGAAGCCCTGCGCCGCGCGGGGCTCGACCGGTGGAGCTGCATCAGCAACTACCACCCGGCGACCGGCCCGCAGCTGATCGACGTGCAGGAGAGCGGCATTGATGGCGTCTGGTCGCAGGTGGCTGCCGCCGACGTCGAGACGCTCTGGTCGCTGTCACCGATATTCCTGGTGGCGCCGAAGGCGGAGCGGATCTACCTCGCGCCCGAGAAGGCCGTCGCTGTCGCCGAGGCCGAGGCGGGCGTCGTCGAGGAGCAGCTGGCCGGGCGGTATGCCACCGAGGACGAGGCGCGCGCGTTCTGGGCGCTGCTGGTTCGGGCAGCGGGCACCGACGCGCACGTCAACTGGATCGGGTGCAACTGCGCCGGGTGTCGGATGGGGCGCGCGCGCATGAAGGCCAGGGCGGACGGCGGGCAGGACGCCCGGTCGGGGGCGGTGTAGCCGTGGCCGTCTACGGGCGGTTCGGCGACATCGTCACCATTCGCCGGTTGGCGGTGCTGGCGGACATAGAGAAGCTCGACGGGCGCAAGCCGGAGCAGCGGGACCGCGACGCGTTGGCCAACGGGTCTTACGTCGTCGTCGATCACGACGGCACGGAGCGCCTCTATCACCTGGCGTACCTTCGCGCTGACGGTGGGTCGCTTGAGATCAGCGAGGCGATCCGGGCGCTGGAGGGCACGTAGTCATGGACGCTGGCGCTCTGTGCATGTACGGACACGATGCCAGCGATGCCGTTCCCGCGGTCATGCTGATCGCAGGCGGGACGCCGGCCTGTGCCGAGTGCGTCGCCGACGTCGGCGAATGCGACGTTTGCGGCGGGCGCGGTGAGCACGGCGACGGGTGCTCCGCGGCCCCGGCCCCGCTCTGCTTCTGCGGCGCCATGGTGACCGTGGACCGCCGCGGGCGGCCGCTCGATGTGTGCCGTGGGTGCTGGCTCGCGGAGAAGGGCGACCGCGCATACGACGAGGCGAAGGACGAGGGGAGGCTGCGCCGATGAGCGCCTACGACATGGGCCACGCGGTGGACTGGATGCGCGCGCGGATGAGCGCCCGAACCCCGGGCGCGCGCGGGCTGGCGCACGACCTTGCCGCGCAGTACCAGGACGCGCACAAGGTGCCTGAAGGCGAGTGGCCGGACCTCTACAAGGACGCGCTCCTCGCGATCCGCCTGGGTGCGCCACGACGGGAGGTGATGTTGTGAGCGCCATCTGCCGCCACGCGTGGCGCATCGGTGAGTACGGGTCGGACGAGCGGGAGAACTGCGGCCAGCCCGCGGCGGTCCTGGTGGACGACACGGTCACCGGCGACGTCGACCTCCCCTACTGCCGGAGCTGCCTCGGGCTGCTGCGGGAGATGGGACACGTCTTCATGAACGAGCGGGTCATCGGTGCGGCGCGCGGCCTGTTCGCCACCATCTCGGTGTTCCGGACCGGCGCTGACTTCGACTGGTCGGTCAAGCTCGCGATCCAAGGCATCCGCCACGAGTCGCAGGGCCGCGCCGACACGATGGACCAGGCGTGGGTCGCGGCGCGCGACGCGTCCACCGCGATGTACGAAACCGCGACCGGGGCAAAGCTGGCGAGCAACGACCAGACGACGCCGGGGACCTGTGCGCGGTGCCTGCGGCCGTTGAAGAGCTGCGTCTGCTGGCGCGGCATGGCGACAGAGAAGGACTGAGGGCCGCGCAAGTTTCAGCGGCCGACCGACGTGTTGTGGTTATCTGAATCCTGTTGCGATCGATCGCAATAGAAAGGCATGATGAACGCTTCCCAAATGCGTCTCGACGAACGAGTGACCGTGTACAAGACCCGCGAGGAGTGGCTTGAAGGGCGTCGGGTCGGCATCGGCTCGAGCGACACGGCCGCGGTGCTCGGCGTGTCGAAGTGGAAGAGCGCGTATCAGCTCTGGGCGGAGAAGGCGGGCCTGGTCCCGCACGATAACGAGGACAGCCCGATCTTGGAGTGGGGCCGGATCGTTGAGGAGCCCATCGCGAAAAAGTACGCGCAGGTAACCGGGCGGAAGGTCGTCCGGTTCGGCGACTTCAACACGCGTACGCATCCGACGCTGCCGTTCATGTTCTCGTCGCACGACGCCGTCATCGAGTCAGCGCCCGGCAAGGACGGGCCCGGCATCCTGTCGATCAAGGCTCCCGGCATCTTCACCGCGGACGAGTGGATGGTCGACCCGGAGCACGACATCGCCGAGGCGCCGCTCGCGTACGAGGTGCAGATGCAGCAGGAGCTCGCTACCTCTGGGTTCCGCTGGGGAAGCTTCGCTCTGCTCATCTGGGGCAAGGACCTCGTCTGGTTCGACCGCAACCGACACGACATGTTGGTTGGCGAAATCGAGTCCGGGTGCGCGGCGTTCTGGGAGCGAGTCCAGACGCTCGACGCTCCGCCGATCGACAGCAGTAAGCACACCGAGCAGGCGCTCAAGGGGCGGTATCGATCGATCCAAGGAGCCGAGACGCTCCTCGACGACGCGCGTCTACTCGACGACCTCATCGCCGCGGAACTCGCTGAGGCCAGTGCCAAGACGGCGAAGCAGCTGGCGAAGAACCGGCTCATCGAGACCATGGGCGAGGCGTCACTGATGAAGGTCCCGGGGCGCCCCGACTACTTCACGATGCGCGAGGTCGCGGAGGCCGAGATCCCCCCGAAGCCGGCGAGCATTCGCGACGCCTACAAGACGTTCCGCCACTGGCCCGGCAAGGGCGCGAAGCGGAAGTGAGTCGCTGAGAACGCATGAAAACGAACACGGAGGAGACCACCGCCATGAGCCAACAGAATCTCACCGCGCAGCCGAAGGCGAAGACGCCAGGTGCGGCGCCGGCAGCAGCCGCCCCAACAGCCGCAGCCCCAGCGCCAGCGGCGCCCGCGCCCGCACCGGCAGCGCCGGGCCCGAAGAAGAACGTCGCGCTGACGCCCTATCAGGAGCGCCTGACGACGTTCAAGCAGACCCTCGAGCGAATGGCGCCGCAGCTGGCCCGCGCGTTGCCCGAGCACATGAATCCGAAGAGGCTCATGCGCATCTGCCTGACGTCGGTGCAGAAGGTCCCGGACCTCCTACTTTGCACGCGGGAGACGCTCTTCGGCTGCATCGTCCAGGCGGCGCAGCTCGGGCTCGAGCCGGACGGGATGCTCGGTCACGCGTATCTGATCCCGTTCAAGAACAAGAGCAAGGGAGTGACGGAGTGCCAGCTGATAATCGGATATAAAGGATTCCTCAAGCTCGCCCGCCAATCGGGCGAGGTGTCGTCGATCGAAGCGTTCGTCGTCCACGCGAAGGACAAGTTTGATGTCGCGTACGGCATGGACGCGCGCTTGCTGCACGTCCCGGCGTACCCGCCAATCGACCCCGAAAACGGGGTTGATCCCGACTTCAATCCGGGTCCGGTGATCGGGGTTTACTCCGTCGCCAAGCTGAAGGACGGAACGACGTCGTTTCGGTTCATGTGGCGCCACGAGGTCGAGCGAATTCGGAAGCGCTCGCGCGCCGCGGATTCGGGCCCATGGGTGACCGATCCAGAAGCGATGGCGATGAAGACCGTGGTCCGCCAGCACGTAAAGTGGCTCCCCGCCTCAGTCGAGCTCGCGAAGGCGGCCGCCATGGACGAGCGGGTGGACGCCGACCTCGACCAGGAGACGGACATCATCGAGGGCATCGTCCTGTCGGAGACCAGCGAGTCGGCGAACGACGCGCAGCCGGCTGCGCCTGCTGCCACCGAACCGGCGCAGAGCCCGATGGACAAGATGGCCGCTGACCTCGCCGCCAAGCGGGCCGAGCTCGAAGCGCAGGCGAAGGCCGAGGCGGCTGCGGCGGCGCCGAAGGAGGCTGATCCGATCAAGTAGCTCTCGGGGGGTTCCAGCCAGCGGGGGGTTTGAGCGTTTGACCCTCATGCACGGTCGCCGTGGACCAGCGCGCTGGCGGCACGGACCGAACGCGGGACCAGCGTGACGGCTCGGAGAGACGAGCGTGGGCGGTGCTCGAAGCGGCGTATTGCAGCGGCGCTGGGAGCCTCCGGGATCGATGACCTGGGCCGTCCGCGAGGGGAACGAAAATGAAAATCACGCGGTTGAAGGTCACGAACTATCGCGGTGTCGCGTCTGTCGAGGTCACCGTCCCGCCGACTGGCGGCGTCCTGAAGGGACCGAACGCAGCGGGGAAGACTTCGATTCTGCGCGCAATCTCGGCGGCGCTCGCTGCGCAGGGCTGCGGTCCCGAGGACATCCGACTCGGCGAGGACAGTGCGGAAATATTGGTCGATATCGATGCGCTGCGCGTTCGGCGCGCCATCACGAAGAAAGGCACGACGGTCACGGTGTCGACCGCAGAGGGCGCGCGGTTCCCCAAACCTCAGAGCTACCTCAATGAGTTGCTCGGCACGGCGGCGATCGACCCGTTGGGTTTCTTCCTCGCGGACGCCAAGGAGCGCCGCCGGCAGGTTCTGGAGGTGTTGCCCTGCGCCGTCACCGCCGAGGACATCGCGCGCTGGGCCCCAGGCGCTCCGACGGACATCGACACCAGCGGCCACGGCCTGGAGGTGTTGGAGCGCGTTCGGGGCTCGTTCTACGACCTGCGCACCTCGGCCAACCGCGCGGCGAAGGAGGCGGCGGACACGGCGGCGCTGAAGCGGGCGGAGGCAGGGAAGCAGGCGGCCGGGCTGTCCCCGGAAGCGGTCGAGCTCGCCAGCGCGGGAGCGGCCGCGGTCCGGCGAACCCTGGCGGACGCCGAGCGGCTGCTGAAGGACGCGGAGCAGGCGGCCCGTAACCTGCGCGCGAAGGATGCTGCAGCAGCAGCCGCGGCCAAGTCGACAGCGGTGGCACGCACTCGGGCGGCGGGCCTGCGCCAGCAGGCGGAAGAGCAGCGGGGGCGCGCGGGCGTGGGGCCCGCATCGGAGCATCTCTCGGCAGCGAAGGAGCGATGCGAGGGCGCCGCCGCGGTCCTGGTCATGTTGCGGAAGCAGCTCGTGGAGGCGGAGGCGGCCGCCCGGGAGTCGGATGAAGATTTCGCCGCGCTCGAGCGGGCGCATCGCGAGGCAGAGGCGGCCGGCACAAAGGCTTCCGAGCTGGACGTCAGCGCGGAGGCGATCGAGTCGTCCATCGCCGGGGTCGAGGCGATGGGCGTCTCGGCAGAGGAGTTGGAGACCGCAGACGCGGAGGTCCTCCGAGGGGGCGAGGTGCTGGCGGTGGCGAAGGGCGCGGACCGCCTGGTGGCCTATCAAGCGGACGCCGAGGCTGCGGAGAGGGCGGCCACCGAAGCGGCGGCCACGGCAGCGGAGCTGGACGTCATCGTCAAGACGCTGACCGACGTCGCGCCGCGTGAGCTCGCCGATCGGTCGGCCGGTATCCCGGGGCTCGTCGTCGGCGAGGACGGCATCGCGCTGGACGGCAAGGCGATCGACCAACTAAGCGGCGCCGAGCAGCTCGAGTTGGCCGTGGAGATTGCGCGCAGGGCCAACGCGCGTTCGCGGATCCTCGTCGTCGACGGGCTCGAGCGGCTGGACGGCAAGCGGATGGAGGCGTTCGTGCGGGCGGCGACGGCCGGCGGGTACCAGCTCTTGGCGACGCGCGTGGCCGACGGAGACCTCGTGCTCGAGGCCTTGGAGGTCGACGACGCACCGGCGGAGGCGGCCGAGTGACGCGCGCCCGGGTTTTGGTCGTGTCGCTGCTGCTGACGGTCGCTTGCCTGAAGGAACGGCCGCAGCCACAGCCGAAGTGCGGGGTGCCTCCGCCGTTCGTGCAGGTGTCGGCGGCGATGACGAGCGCCGGTTCCCAAAAGTTCTTGGCGGCCGTCGACCGCGATGGTCGCGTTTGGACGATGACAATCTACATCGGCGCCGGCTGCTGGAAGCAGTGGCCGGGGGCAGCCGAGTGACCTTCATCGTCAAGTGCAGCGGGTGCGGTCAGAAGAACCGCGTCGCGATACGGCCGCTTCCCGTCTGCGGACGGTGCAAGGCCTCGCTGGCGCAGGACCTCGTCGACGTCGTCATGGAGGCCGCTGCCGAGCGCCGGCGCGCGCGGATCGAAGACATGGGCGACGCTCTGCAGGCGGCCGCGGAACGGATCCTCCACCGGCGGGAGGGCACGAACTGATGGCCGGCGGCGGCATCGTCCACGACGCGGGCCCGATGGTCGCGAACGTCCAGCGCTGTACCCGCTGCGGCTTCGTCATCGCGGACTACCGGAACGCCTGCTGGGTGGGCGGGTCCGAGGACGGGCCGAAGGCGTGGGCGCTCGGGCCCGTTACCGTCGATGAGAGCCCCTTGGGCGGGAGGTTCACCTTCACCGGCGATCTGGTCGGCGCGGTCCCGTGCGAGCGGACGGGCGGCGTGAACTGATGGACGTCCAGGATCCGAACGCGCTCATGGCGTGGCTCAAGGAGAACGGCAACCGCCCAATCCCGGCCGACGTCATGGTCGAGTACCTGCTCATCGGGCTGCGCGATGTCTTCGGCCGCGCGCTGACCCAGGAGCGCGAGCGCGTCGGTCTGTCGAAGCGGAAGCTCGCCGCCCGGTGCAACGTCGACTCCAGCTACATCGGCCAGCTCGAGTCGGGCAAGCGCCTGCCCAGCCTGTCGTTCCTGGTGCGGCTGGGCGTGGAGCTCGGGTGCGACTGGAGGGCGCTGCTCTCGTGACGACCTACCCGAAGCAGCGAGACACCGCGAATTGCGGCGCGTCACTGGAGTTGTGGCACACGGGGAGCGGAGGACGGTGATGGCGAAGACGATCGAGCTGGGGGCCGGGCTGAAGGTCGACGCGGCCGAGATCGCGACCGAGGTGGTGGCGGCGCTCGGCGCGCGCGGCAGCGGCAAGAGCAACGTCCTGGCGGTGATCGCCGAGGGCCTCCTGCGCCACCGCATCCAGGTCATCGTTCTGGATTACGTAGGAATTTGGTTCAGCCTGCGGCTCGCCCCCGACGGGAAGACGGCGTCGCCGTTCTCGATCCCGGTGATTGGCGGCAGGCACGGTGACATCCCTCTCGCGCCCGCGGGTGGCCGCCTGGTCGCCGAGTCGCTGGCAGCGTCGGGCTCGCCGGCGGTGATCGACGTCAGCTCGTTCACGAAGGGTGACCGCTGTCGGTTCGCGGCGGACTTTGCGGAGGCGCTCTTCCACGCGAAGAAGGAGCACACCGGGCCGTGCTTTCTGGTCCTAGAAGAGGCTCAACGTTTCGCGCCGCAAAAGATCCTCTCGGGCATGGAGTACCTCGGGCGCATGCTCGGCGCGTTCGAGGAGATCGCGGAGGTCGGGCGCAACTACGGGCTCGGCCTCGGACTGCTGAGCCAGCGGCCGCAGAAGATCAACAAGGACGTCCTGAACCTGGCGGACACCGTGTTCGGCTTCCGCGCCAACGGCGTGGGCGAGCGTAAGGCCGTCGCCGAGTGGGTACAGGAGAAGGGGGCGGCCGGGCGCGAAGAGGTCGCGGGCGAGCTGCCGGGCTTGCCCAAGGGGACCGCCCTGGTCTGGTCGCCGGTGCGGGGCATCTACGGCCGGTACGCCCTGCACAAGAAGAGCACCTACGACGCTGGTGCGACGCCGCTCACCGCGCGCGCGGCGGTGAAGACGCGGCCGCTGGACCTCGGCGAGCTCGAGGCGTCGATGGCCGCGGTGGTCGAGCAGGCCAAGGCGAGCGACCCGAAGGCGTTGCGGGCGGAGATCGCGAGGCTCAAGCAGACGCCCGTTGCGACGCACCCATCGAAGGCGGTTGAACGAGAGATGGCCAATTTGCGGCAGGCGCTGGCCAACGAGATCGCCGAGGTCAGGCGCCTGCGGGGGATCGACGCCGCGGCCAGCGCGTTCGTGCAGGCGTTGGCCAAGGCCAAGGCGGGGAAGCAGGTCGAGCTCGTGGCCGACGCGCCCGTGGTGGTGCCGAGCAAGCTCACGGGCGACGTGCTGCGCACGCATCTGGCGGGAGAAATCGCCAGGCACCATCAGCACCTGCCCGGCCAGATCCACCCGCTTGGGCCGCGAGCGAACCGCGCGCCGCGGCCGGAGGCGGGCGGCGACCTGGCCAAGGGCGAGCGCGCCGTCCTGACCGCGGTGGCGCAGCACGATGGCGGCGTCACCCGCGAGCAGCTGACGGTCCTCACGGGCTACAAGCGCAGTTCGCGCGATACCTATCTCCAGCGCCTGGGCGCCAAGTGCTTCGTCGAGCAGAACGGCGAGCGGATCCTGGCGACCCCCGGCGGCATGACGGCGCTGGGTGACGACTTCGAACCGCTGCCCACCGGGGTGAGGCTGCGCGAGCATCACCTGGCGACGCTTCCCGAGGGTGAGCGGAAGGTGCTCGAGGTCGCGATCAAGTTCTGGCCCGGCGTGGTGCATCGAGACCTCATTTCGGAAGTGACGGAGTACCGAAGATCGTCTCGCGATACCTACCTCCAGCGCCTCGGGGCGCGCCAGCTCGTCACGACGTCGGGCGGCGGCGTGCGGGCGAGCGACCTGCTTTTCGATGAGATCGACGCATGACGGCCGACGGGTGCATCTCCTGCGGTACGGCGCTCGGCGCGGCGGCGATCGCGACCTCGCGGGGCCGGGCCTGCGACACCTGCGCTGCCAAGCCGGGAGTGCGGGTGAGGACGATCCGCCTGCTCCACCGGGTGATCTCCGACGTTCCCCTGGTCACCCGCCGCGACACGGTAGCCGGCCCTGGCGAAGAGGTGGCCCGCATGAACCGGAACGGGGCGGTGTCGGTCATCGCCCAGGACGGCGCCGCGCTTGGTGTGCGGCCGGCCGAATTCGAGTGGACGTGCTGCGACTTCCACCGGGAGTGCGGCTGCGGGCCGGGGTGGCTCAAGGCGTGCGCGGCGCTGGTCAGGGCGGTGTCGCCGTGACGCTCGCCGAGTGGCAAGCGAAGGGCGCCGAGCTGTTCGGGCGGGACGCGATCAAGTGGCGGTTCGTCTGCCCGAGTTGCGGCCACGTCCAGACACCCGAGGACTTCCGGCCGTACCCGGACACGAACCCGGAGACGGCGCTCTTCTCCTGCATTGGTCGGTTCGACGGGAAGCACGGACACGTCACGATCGGAACGAAGCCAGGGCCGTGCAACTACACCAGCGGCGGCCTGTTCAACCTGAACCGAGTGGAGGTCGAGATGCCCGACGGCAAGAAGCTCCGCGTCTTCGACTTCGCTGAGGCGGCGTGAGCAACGATCGCGTGAAGATCGAGATACTGCGGTCGCAGCGGTGGCCGAAACACCTCGCCGTCAGCATCAACGACTTTCGCGTTGCTGGCCCCGACGCTGGCCCGTGGTCGGTGGTGCAGACGTTCACGGTCCCGGTCGCTGACATGCGACGCCCCCTCGCAGTCCTCGTCTCTGAGGCGCCCGTGGCCGCGCGGGTGACGGCGCTGGAGGCGGCCGCCCGTGAGCTCTGCCTGGTGACCACGTCGGACGCGTGGGAGCGCCTGCCAGTCCCTGCCGGGCGAGCGTTCGTCGCGCTCATCGATGCCGTGAACGCACTGGCGAAACCGGATAGTTCTGCTGCGGCCACTCCCGTTTCTCGGCGCCCAGGCGAAGGGCTCCCATGGGCCGACTTCCTCCACTACCGAGCGCGTCTGCTGCGAGCGTGGGAAGCCGAGGGCGGGACGGCTGAGCAGTCGGCGCGCAGGCTGTCGATGGACCCGGGCCAGGTCCGGCTCATCCTCGCCGGTGAAGCTGGTCACGACGGGCCGCATGAGTGCGGCGAGCTTCACTGGGACGCCGCCCCACCAGCAGAGGGAAAGGATGGGGAGCGGTGAGCCGGGCGCATGTGCTGGCGGGCGAGCTGGAGGCCGCGATCGAGGAACTGCTGCGCGCGGCCCGTGATCTCATCGTCGCCGAGCGCCGCAAGGTCAATTGTGAAAACGAAGTAGCCCGGCTACTTGACCGCGTGGAGCGCGAGTCGGCCGCCCCCACCCCGGAGAAGCCATGAGCGCTGACGAGGACTACCGACGATGGTTCGGGCCCGACAAGGACGGGAACGTGCTCGATGATTTCGAGTTGGCACAAGCCATCGAGGCCGACGACCTGACGACCGCCTTCGTCGCGGCGGCCCGTGGATGGCTCGAAGCCCTGCGCGCCCAGCCCCCTACAGGAGGGGTGCCGTACAGGGCGCCGGTGTGTCGAGTCTGTGGGATCGACGGCTTTTGCGTCGAGTGCTCCATCACACCCACCCCAGCAGCCGCTCCCGCAGGTGGGCCGCTGGGGGAGCGGGCCGCGCCGCCGCTCGATCACGACATCAGGTGCCCGCATTGCCGGAAGGTTGAAAAGTGCGCCCCCACAAAGCACGAACACCTGTGCTCGTACTGCGACAGGTACAGCACCTTTGAGCCACCCAGCGCCACACCGAGCGCCCCGCTGCCGTTCTCCGGGCACTTCGTTGCCGACGTCTGTGGTGAGACCGTCTACGGCGAGCCACTGCTTCACCCAGCGATCGCCCTAGGGACGCCGCCCGCCCGCGACGTCAACCCGTTCGGCCACTTCCCCCCGCCCGACCCGCTGCCCATCGACTCACCCAGCGCCCCAGCAGTAGAGGGTGTGCCGCTGGGCGAGCTGGTCTCTAGCCTGGCGAAGCGTCTCGGTGCGACACAGGCCGGTGTCATTAAGGCGCTGTGGTCACTCGGCCACCTGAGCATCAAGGTCGGTGACACGGTCACGCCCGAGGTTGCTGCCCAGGTGACCGCAAAGCTGGACGAGTGGAAGGGACTCACGCCGCGAGAGCTGAACATCGCGCAGCTCGAAGCCGCCCGCCGCCCGTCGCCAGCAGAGGGTGTGTCTCTGCTCGTGCATGTCCAGAAGGCGTATGCGGCGGGCCGCGCTGACCGCCAGCGCGAGATTGTGGCCGAGCTTCTGACCCTGCGCGGATGGTTCAAGAGCGCATCGGCGCAGGAGGCGACGATCATACGAGTCACCAACGCCCCGAGCACGCCCGGCACAGGGGACACGCCATGATCCGCACCGTCATAGGCGTCATCCGCGACCGGATGCACACGGCCCGCAACGAAATGGCCCGCTACGAGATCTGGGCGCGCGAGGACGGCTGGGACGAGCAACTCCTATCGGCCTGGATGCAGTGGCGCGCCCGTGCCGCCGAGAACTACCAGCTCCTCGAGCTGTTCAAGCGCAAGCCGCTCGGCGCGCCCAGCAGCATCCGCCTGCCCGAGTACCCGCCGGCCACGCCGCCCGGCTACACGCCGCCGCCCGGCGCCCCCGGAGATTCGCCGTGAGCGACACTGCGATCCCGATGCTCCCGTGGTGTCCCGAGTGCGGCTGGCACCATGTCGACGTGGGTGAGTTCGCCACGAAGCTGCACCACACGCACGCCGGAAGGAGATAAGGATGCCCCGGAAACCTGCGTTGGTTTGCGCCGGAGGATGCGGGCGAGTTCGCCAGGTTGGGTCCGGTTTCTATCTGGAAGCGAACGGCACCCCACGCCCAAGGTGCAAGGCCTGCATGGCGAAGGACGCCGCCCGCTGGAGAAATGAAAACCCCGAGAAACACCGGGACATCTACCGGAGGAACAACCACAAGGCGAACCTGAGGAGCCGTTTCGGACTAACCGTTGATGAGTTCAACGTGCTCGTCGCGCTGTCCGACTGCGTGTGCGGCATATGTCGGAACCAGGAAACACGCAGTCGGCGGCTGAGTCTTGATCACGACCATCGCACAGGGTTGGTGCGTGGGTTCTTGTGCAGTCGATGCAACCTGCTACTCGGGAGCGCCGACGATAACGTTGGGCGCCTGGAGGCAGCGGTTCGGTATCTGAAGTCGACCGCCAAACTGTCAACGTCCGTCGAGGATCCGCCTGTGCCCATGCTTCTGTTCTGTCCAGCGTGCAAGGGCCAGCACCTAGACGAGGGTGAGTTCGCGACGCGGCGTCACGCGACCCACGCCTGTCAGCACTGCGGGATGGTCTGGCGCCCCGCCATTGTGCCAACCGTCGGCGTGGAGTTCCTGCCCGGGTTCAAGAACGCCGCGCCCCCCGAGGACACTCCGTGAGCGACCCAGCCGACGAAGCCGAGGCTCACTACGCGTACATGGAGCGACAGGCCGGGCCGCCGTGTCCCGACTGCGGCGCGCGCGTTGAGTGTAGCTGCGACGACGAGCCGCCCTTCGGTGACGACGACCCGACGCCGATGTTCGGCTGCGCCTGCGAAAACCCGCTCACCGTTGACGACGTGTGCGCCGACTGCATCCACCTTCGCAGCAGCACGCCCGGTGAGAAGGGGGGAGGGTAGCCATGGCTCTCTATCGAGCGAAGCAGGCGTATCGGCGCGGCGTGCGGCTCGCGGTGACCATCAGTCCGCAATGCTCCGCGATGATCGATGAACTGCTCGCGACGGGGCTCTACGGCATCGACGGGCGCGCCGGTGTCGCGCAGCGGTTGATCTACGCCCAACTCCGCGTGTTGCTGGGGCCCGACGAAATCATCCGTGCAATGCGAGAGCAGGCCCGCAAGAAAAAGGTGAAGCCGTGACGTGTCCGTGGTGCGGCGCCGATGTCGAACTGATGCTCAAGCTCGGGGTCGACTGCTGCGGCTGGCTTGCATCCCAGCGGCCCCGCAAGGGGAAGGGAGCGAAGCAACGATGACGTCACGCGACTTCGCCTACTGGCTCCAGGGGTTCTTCGAGCTGAACGACACGACGCCGCCCGGGGGCAATCCGGCCGATTACGCACCGACGCTCTCTCCGAAGCAGGTCGACCTCGTACGGCGGCACCTGGCGATGGTGTTCCTCCACGAGATCGACCCATCGGCCGGATCTCCGGCGGTCCAGGCCGAGCTGAGCGAGACGCACGCGGGTGTCAAGCCGCCGCCGCGAATCCCTTCGCCAACCGGGGTGCCGGGCGGAGGGCGGATGCGATGCTGAAGCGCCGCCGCCAGCTACGCCCCGGCGAAGAGTGCGAGCGCTGCCGCCAACGCTCCTGCATGTGCAAGGCGATGGAGCAGGCCCGGCTGTTCAACGATGCGCATCCCGTCGGTACGCCGGTCCGCTACTGGCGCGGCATCCGCCAAGGGGAGGGCACGCTGTCGAAGACGCGCACGCCGGCCTGGGCGCTCTACAGCGGCGACGTCGTGGTCAGCGTCGAGGGTAGCGCGGGCGGGATTGCGCTGACCCACGTCGAGGTGGTCCGCGGTGCCTAACCTGGGATGGCCGAGAGAGCTCGAGTGCACAGCCGACGGGAACGGGAACCGCGGTTGCGGCGCGACCGTGCTCATCCGCGAGGCTGACCTGTTCCAGACCTCGGCTCCCTGCCAGGGCTACACCGACTACTTCGTCACGTACGCGTGCCCCAGGTGCGGGAGGCTGACCGATACCGACGAGTACCGGCCGGGTCCGCACGCGCTGCCGCGGAGGTCCGAGCGGGCCGTGAGGGCAGCGCCGCGATGAGGAAGCCCGGAACGAAGAAGCAGCAACCACCCCAACCACGCGACCCGAGGAAACCCATGGTGAAGCCTGTCCGAGAGGGAGAAGAGATCATCGTCCAGGTCGAGGGCGGCTTCGTGCGGCGGCCCGCGCCTTGCGACGGGGTGTCCGTCCAGACGCCCGAGCGGGACCTGTTCGTGCCGGCGGACGAGCTCGAGGCCGCGCTCCGCCAGATCGGCAGGCTCCGATGAAGCCGTCCACGGTAGACGATATCGCGAAGGCGATCGCGCGCGCGGTGGGCGCCATCCGCCCCGAGATCGAGGACCTGCTCAAGAAGGGGGACTTCGTCACGCTCCGCGCGCGCGTGGGCGACCTGATGGACGAGGTCATCGGACGCTACGAGCCGGTGAAGAGGGGGCCGCCCGGTGCGCACTGACGCGCGAGAGATCGGCCTGTCGATGACCGGCGACAACGTCGCCAAGACGATCGGCCTGATCAAGACGAACACCTGTCGTGTGATGGCGCCGCAGCCGCCTGCGGGCACAGAGCGGATCGCGCGGGTCGAGCTCATGCCGCCGCGGCGGAACGGCGACACCTACGAGTGGAAGGCGATGCCCTCGTTCACCACGATGCGGTGCCGGTACGGGCGGCCTGGGGATCGGCTGTACGTGAAGCAGGAATACCACCACGGGCTGTGCCCCGGCGATCCGGACGGGGCCGTGGCGATGTTCGCCGACGCGCAGACCACGGTCGTGAAGCCCGGTTCTCGCGAAGACGCACGCGAGCTGACTCGGAGCTGGACGAAGCGCTCGTCCCGCTTCATGCCCCGCTGGGCATCGCGCGTCCTGCTTGAGGTGGTCACCATCTCGGGCAAGCGGCTCCACGATGTCACGGAGGACGAGGCGCGCGCGGAAGGTGTCGAGCCGGCGGTGATGATCCACGCGAGTCAGGACGCGGCCGCGGTGGTCGAGCACCTCTACCTGCCAGCCTTTGCCATCCTGTGGGATTCGATAAATAGCAAGCGCCCCGGTTGTTCGTGGAAGGCGAATCCATTTATCTGGTCCATCCGCTACAAGCTGCTGGAGGTCCGCGGCCAGCGATGACCTCGGCGAATCGAACAGGGGGAAAAATTGACGGCGACCACCACCGAGGCACGATGGCCGACAGATGCCACGCCCGCCCGCCCGCTCGAGGACGTAGTGGGCCGCCGCGTCTCGGTCCCGCTGTACCCGTTCGCGACCGAGGCGTTCGTCCTGCAGGTGATGCTGGGCAACGAGAGCTCGAGCGAGCCACTCTACGCCGGCCGGCTACTCGAGATGGCCAAGGCGCGCCTGCGCCGTGGTGTCGCGGAGCGGACGGTGTCCAGCGCGGTCGACCAGCTCGAGCGGCGGGGCCTGGTCCGCAAGACGAAGGTCCACCCTGGCGGCGTCACCGGCACGTTGCGCGAGTTGCGGCTGACCGCGACCGGGCGCCGCCTGGCGGAGCGCAACCGGCGGCTCGTGCTCGAAGTCTTCCGGTAGCTGTACCAGATCCTCCGTTTCGGTATCGCGAGGCGCGCGGAATTGCGGTGCGTCGCTGAACCCGGGCGACCCTACGCGCGTGGAGGAGCGGCTCGACCGGATCCGCGCGGCCGTGCGCGGCGCGCGCCTGATGTTCGGCACGGAGGCGGAGCTGCAGGAGGGCCTGGCCCGGGTGCTGGCGGCCGCTGGCGTCGACCACCGGCGTGAGGTGCCGCTGTCGAAGCGAGACAGGATCGACTTCCTGCTGCCCGAGGGCATCGGCATCGAGGTCAAGATCGAAGGGGCCCTCTCCGCGCTCACGCGCCAGCTGTGGAGGTACGCCGAGCACGAGGAGGTCGTCGCCTTGGTGCTGGTGACGAGCCAGCTCCGGCTGACGGCGCTGCCGAAGGTGCTCAACGGCAAGGCGATCATCTGCCTGCCGGTCTCGAGGGCGTTCGCGTGAGGACGTACGGGCGGGTGGTCTACGAGGGGACGCAGTGGCTGATCGATGCCGAGCCGCAGGTTGCGCTGCGCCTCAAGCGGGTGTTCGGGAAGATCGCGAAGGGCAGGCAAGGCACGCTCGCGCTGCTCGACACCATCGACAGCGCGCGCGACCTGGCGTGGTTTCTCGAGCGTTACCCGATGGAGATGCGGGACGCGGACCGCGCGCATCTCATGGCGCGCGACCAGCAGCACCGCACGCTGGCGGCGGACGTGGGGCGAATCCTGGCCGGCGACTACAAGCCGCGTGACTTCAAACTGGCGCTGCCGTTGCGCCAGTACCAGTCGGTGGCTGCCGATCTCACGCTCAGCACCAAGCGTCTGTTGCTCGCGGACGACGTCGGGGTTGGGAAGACGGGCGCGGCGATCGGCGTGCTTTCCGATCCGGCGTGCCGCCCGGCGCTGGTCGTGACCCTCACGCATCTTCCGCGGCAGTTCAAGGCGGAACTGGAGCGGTTCCTGCCCGGGATCCGGGTGCACATTCTGAAGAAGGGGACGCCGTACGACATCACCGCGGTGGGCAGGCGCCGGCGGTCGGCGGGACAGTCGGACATGTTCGAGTCGGCCTGGCCAGACATCGTCATCTCGAATTATCAGAAGCTCAACGGCTGGGCCGGCGAGCTCGCCGGGAAGGTGAAGGCCGTGGTGTTCGATGAGGCCCATGAGCTTCGCCGGACCGGCAGCGACAAGTACAACGCTGCCAAGGCGATCGCCGACCGTGCGGAGGTGCGACTTGGAATGACCGCCACGCCCATTTTTAACTATGCGGGCGAGGTCCATGCCATCTGCGACGTGCTGTCGCCCGGCGCGCTCGGGACGTGGGAGGAGTTCTCGACGGAGTGGTGCGGTGCCTACTCGCAGCGGGAGAAGGCGGTCATCAAGGATGTGAAGGCGCTCGGGTCCTCGCTGCGGGAGTCAGGCCTCATGCTTCGACGGACCAGGGCAGAGGTCGGGCGCGAGCTGCCCGCGCTGTCGATCATTCCCCACGTCATCGACCTCGACACGACGGAGTTGGACAAGATCGAGTCCGTCGCGGCCGAGCTTGCGAAGACGATCCTCCGGCAGGGCGGCGGCGGTCTCGAAAAGATGCGGGCTGCCGAGGAACTGTCGTGGCGGCTGCGGCAGGCCACCGGCATTGCCAAGGCGGCCTTCGTTGCCGACTTCGTGCGCATGCTCGTGGAGGCCGGCGAGAAGGTCCTCCTTGGAGCCTGGCACAGGGAGGTGTACTCGATCATCGGCGAGCGGCTGAAGAACCTCGGCGTGGTGTTCTTCACCGGCGAGGAGTCGATCCCCCAGAAGGAAGCGGCCAAGGCGGCATTCGTCGACGGCGACGCGAAGGTGCTGATGATGTCGCTGCGCGCAGGCGCGGGCATCGACGGTCTGCAGAAGGTCTGTCGAAACGTCGTGTACGCCGAGCCTGATTGGTCACCGTCGGTGCACGAGCAGTTCACCGGCCGCGTGTACCGCGATGGGCAGGTTGATCCCGTGGCCGCCTACTTCCTGCTGGCGGACAGCGGATCGGACCCGGTCATAGCCGATGTCCTGGGCCTGAAGCGTGCGCAGCTCGAGGGCATCCGCGACCCGACCGCGGACATCGTGCAGGCGGGCCAGACGGACCCGGAGCGCGTGCGGCGCCTGGCCGAGGACTTTTTGCGGCAGCGGGGCATCGCGGTTCCAGAACCAGAACAGGAGGATGCAGCTTGAGCACCAAGGACAAACCGACCACGGCCGGCGAGCGCCAGCCGATCTCTACCCTGAAAGCGGACGCGAACAACCCGCGCACGATCGACGACGAGGCGCTGGCGGGCCTGCGCGTCTCACTCGAGACGTTCGGCGACTTGAGCGGCATCGTTCTGAACGACCGCACCGGCGAGCTCGTCGCCGGTCACCAGCGCTTGCGCGGACTGCGCGACGACGGCGCCACGGAGTGGGTCCGCGTCTCGAAGACCGATGGCTTCGTCCTGCACCCGAAGACGGGCGAGCGGTTCCCGGTCCGCATCGTCGACTGGGACGAGCCGACGCAGCGGATGGCCAACCTGGCCGCGAACAACCCGCACATCGCAGGGGAGTTCACCGAGGCGGCCTCGGACCAGCTGCGCGAGCTCGAGGAAGCCGCGAACTTCAACGAGCTGCAGCTCGGCAAGCTGCTCGACGAGATGGGGGGAGACCGAGCGCGAGCTGGAAGACCTGCAGGGCACGCTCGAAGACTTCGACGCGGTGCCGAAGCCACGGTCGACGTGGATCATGGTGGCCGCGCCGGAGGACATCGCGGCTGAGATCGAAGGCCTGCTGAGAGAGAAGTACCGTGGCGAGCACGACGTAAGAATCGAGAAGTCGACCAGTGCCCGCTGACAACAGCGACCTCGAGGGCAAGCTCAGCATCCGCGAGGAGGCGCTGCTCACCGTTGGGGGTGGGCAGCTCGCGCAGGTCCTCGACTGCTACGCCGGCGAGGGCCACATGTACCGCCAGGTCTGGCACAAGGCGGATCGATACCTCGGACTCGAGAAGAGATTCGCGAGACCGGCCGGGCACACGGACGGCGAGTGCTGGCGCGGGGACAACGCGCGAATGCTCGACCGGGCGCTGCGACGGGCGCCCTGGAACATCGTCGACCTGGACGCCTACGGCTCGCCCTGGCAACTCTTCCGCCGGGTCGCCCGCGCGGCGAAGTCACCGAAGATTACCGTCACGATGACGTGCGGCCTGCAGCGCAACCTCTGCGGCGGCATGGTCACGCCGTGGGTCCGCGCGGTCACCGGCGCCAACGGACTCAGCTACACCGGCCTGCTCGTCCGCTGGTATGACGACGTCGTGCGGTGGACCATCGAGCACTGCCTGAAGGGGACCGGCTTCAAGGTCGCCCGCGCCAGACGCCGACTGTCCCGCAGGAACAAGGACACCTGGTACTGGCTGGTCGAGCTAGCCCGCGAGTGATGACGTAGTTTTTGTTGACCGCCGACCCATGCATAGGTCAACCTAGTTTTTGTTGACGTGCGAAAGGGGAAGGTCAGATGAACAACACCGAGATCCGCTGGACCGAAAAGACTTGGAACCCTGCGAGTGGTTGCGTGAAGGTCAGCCCTGGCTGCAAGCACTGCTACGCGGAGACCATCGCCGAGAACAAGCGGGGGACGCGGGCCTTCCCGAACGGCTTCGACCTCACGCTGCGGCCGCACAAGATGCGCGAGCCGTACGCCATCAAGGAGCCGTCGCTGGTCTTCGTGAACTCGATGAGCGACCTGTTCTGGGAGGAGATCCCGGATTCCTACCGTGACCAGGTCGTGGACGTCATCGCGGACACGCCCCAGCACGAGTACCAGGTGCTGACCAAGCGGCACGAGAACATGCTGCGATACTCGCGCAGGCGGAAGCTGCCGCCGAACTTCTGGGCCGGGGTGTCGGTCGAGAACCAGGAGTGGGCGGACAAGCGGATCCCCGTGCTGCTCCAGGTCGAGGCGGAGATCCGATTCCTGTCAGCCGAGCCCATCGTGGACCACATCGATTTTCGCCCGTTCGTCACTGGCCGGAACAACAAGATTGGCGGGGACGGTATCCAGTGGGCGATCTTCGGAGGGGAGTCAGGCACCCACATCTCGAGAGACGACGTGCGGCTGAAGCGCGGCCTGGTCGAGAAGAGGGACGGGGCCTGGATGCCACGGCCGGACCGGATGCACTGGGCACGGGACATGCGCGACGCCTGTGTCGAGAACGCCACGGCGTTCTTCTTCAAGCAGTGGGGCGGCCCGCGGTCGACCAGCGGCGGGAAGATGCTGGACGACAGAACGTGGGAGGAGTGGCCGCGCCTGCCGGCGAAGCAGACGCAGCCGGCCGGCTTGACGGCGCGCCGGTCCGGCGGTCAACTCGGCCTCGCCGTCGTCGAATGAAGAAGACATCCAAGTCCCGCCAGCACGAATCTCGCCCGCTCGAGCGCCGCCTGGCCGCCGCGAAGTTGTTTGCCGCCGGCGTGGGTCAGTCGGAGGTGGCGCGCGTCCTCAGCGTGTCGAGACAGGCCGTCTCGCGGTGGCACAAGGTGTGGACGGCCGGCGGCGGCGCGAAGGGCGGCGAGGAAGCGATGCGAGCGGCGAACATCCGGCGCGGTCCGGATCCGACCGTGAGCGATGCGCAGCTCCGGCGATTGGCGGCGGCAGCGAAGCGTGACGGCCTGACCACGTTTGCGGATGTCGTCCGGTTGCAGGCCCGCCACGGCATGGACCTGTCTCGCGACGCGCTCAAGCGGAATCTCCGGCGCCTGAAGCTCTGGCCGTAGCCGCCAGCCCTCGCCCACGGGGCGCGTCCGTCCCCGCCTCCTAGGACCAGCACGCCCGGCGAAGCCCTGCCCACGGGGCTCCCATGCGCCTCCGCGGGCCGTTTCCGGGGCCTGTCCCCCCACCCAGGCGCCGCCTACGCCAGTTGACGCGCCATGTTTGACGCGCTATCGGAAAGCGACGTGGTAACTCAGTTTATGTAGACACGCGCATAGCATGAGAGTAACTTAGTATTTGTAGACAGGAGATGACGACGATGACCAAGGGACAGCGGCTTGAGATTGCGGAGCGGCGGGTGGCGAAGGCGGCGCGGCTCATCGATGAGGCCTGCCGGGCTCTGCAGACGGCCGCATGCGAGATGAACGAGCTGGGCCTGGACGAGTTCGCGCGCTACTCCGTCACGAAGACCCTTGAGCTGACCCTGAAGGCGCGCAGCGCCGCGGAGCGGGCATGAACATGCCGAAGCGGACCAAGCTGGAGCGGGTCATGGCGGCGATCGAGAGCGACCCGGCGAGTTCCACGCGCCACTGGTCGGAGGTCAAGCGGCGCGCAGAGGAGAGCCTCAAGCTCACCTTCCTTCGGCCAACCCAGCGCGCGATGTACCAGCGTGACCTCGACGCCGCGATCGCGAAGCTCGCCCAGCTGGGGGGCCGCTAAATGGACCGCATCACGCTGCTGTTCTCGGGCGCCCATCGCCAGGGCCGCAAGATGCTGACCTACTCGGAGATGGCGACGGTCGCCACCGTCCAGGGGGTGAGCCGGAAGAACATCGACGCGGCCGTTCGGGCCGGCGACCTGCGCCGCGGGGTGGATGGCTACTGGCTCCCGGAGGCGCCCGACCCGGGCGCGCTGGCGGTCATGCGCCGGGCGATGCACGAAACCGTCAACACAGAGGAGGTCTGAAGATGGCAACCGTCGTTGTTGATACCAGGTACTACGAGAACAACTACGGCAAGGCCCCGCGCGGGCGTGGCGGCTGGGCGTTCTGCTCGGTCGACGTCCGGCGCCCGGACTACCTCGACCACGTGATCTGGACCCCGAGCCTGCCCTATGGCGAGGCGAGGAAGTTCGCCGTCGCCGAGGCCGCGAAGCGCGGCGTCTCGGTCCTGTACGTCTGCACCTAAACCCAAGAGCAACAGAGAAACGAAAGGAAGGCACGAACATGGCTGCAAATGTCGAGTCGATGGTGTACGCGGGCGAGACCCCTTGGCACGGGTTGGGGACCCGCGTCCCGGCCGAGCTGACCTCTGACGAGGTGGACGTCAAGGCGGGACTGAACTGGCGGGTCGACCTCAAGAAGATCCAGGTCTGCGGCGGCGCCGCGATCGAGGGCTACAAGTCGGTCGTCCGCTCCAGCGACCGGAAGGTCCTGGGCGTCGTCTCCGACCTCTACAACCCGATCCAGCAAGAGACCGTCCGCGGTGTGTGCGACGCGCTCGTGGGCGAGGGCAAGGCGGTCTACCACACGGCCGGTAGCCTCAACGGCGGCGAGGACATCTGGTATCTGCTGAAGCTCCCGGGCGATCTCGTGATCGGTCGCGACGACCTCGTGGGCAAGTTCCTCCTGGCGACGAACAATCACGTTGGGAAGCGGAAGTTCCGGATCCTGCTCACCCCCATCCGCGTCGTCTGCCAGAACACCCTGAACGCCGCGCTGGTCAAGGGCGCGCGCGAGGGCGTGGCGATCAGCCACTTCGGCGATGCGGCGGCTCGGCTCGAGCAGGCGGTCCGTACGCTGAAGGTCGCGGCCGAGTACTACGACCGCTTCGGCAACGTCGCGAAGCAGATGTACGCCTACCGCTACCAGGACACGCAGCTGAAGGCGCTCGCCGCCACGATGTTCCCCGCGCGCGAGACCGAGGACGCCGAGGAACAGCCGCACTGGCTGGTGCAGCGGAACCGCGACAAGATCATCGATCTGTACGAAAACGGCAAGGGCCACTTCGGGATCCGCGGCACGGCGTGGGCAGCCTGGAACGCGGTCGCGGAGTACACCGACTGGCAGCGCGGCAAGGACGAGAACCGGACGGCGAACGCCTGGTTCGGCGCCGGCGCGGCGATGAAGCAGAAAGCCTTCGAGGTCATCCAGACCCAGATGGCCGCCTGACAGGCTGCTCGGGGGCCCGTCTCCGGACGGGCCTCTCATGGAGCTGGTCAGAACGTCAACGAAAGGAGACCACCGTGGACACGAACGATTTCACCAGGCGGACCGTCAAGAAGTGGATGTCGCGCCGGCTCGAGGCGGAGCCAGGAACCTACACGGACTCGGCGGGCGAGGTGAACTGCACCGCGCTGGCCGAGGCGGCGGCCGACGCCTTCGGGAAGAACGACATGGGCGGGCCGCTCGACGACAGCGACCACTGGATCTGGGAGGCCTCGGCCGAGGTGGCGTTCAGATTCGAGGCGATGCGAACGGGGAGGCGGGCGGCGTGAAGACCGACCGGCTTCCGAACGTATCGTCGGTGAGCTGCGCGCTCGGCAGCTACGAGGCGCGCTTGCTCGTCTACTCCGACGAGCCCCACGTGCGCCGGGCGCGCCGCGTGCTCAAGGCTTGGAAGGGGCGCCTATTCAAGGGCGCGGTCTTTCGAATCTGGTCGAGGGACGCCACGGCGCGGGTCGCGACATGGGGCGAGGTCGCGGGACTGTTCGGTATCGAGCCGACGATGCGCGAGGTGCTGGCGCCCGTGCCGGCCGTGGCGCTGGCGCCCGTCGTGGTCGCGCCGCTGGCGCAGGTCGCGTCTACCGCGAAAGCCCGGCCGGGCCGGGTGCCGGTGCAGAAGGAGATCCTCCACCGGGGCCGGCGCTTCGTCGTGACCTACTGGGTGAAGGAGACCGACGACATGAGAAAGGCGGCATGACGATGGGCAAGGTTCTTCGGATGCCGGGACGGCGGCGTCGAGGCGGCAACAGTGACGGGCCCGGTGCGCCCATTGTCGAGCTGCGCCCGGTTTCATCGACCCGGCCGAAAGCGGACGTCACGGCGCTGTTCGAGCGAGCCGCCGCGTTGGAATACAGCGATGAGCGTCGCGCGATAGGCGAGTACCGGGAGCTGCTCGCGCATGACCCAGCCCACAGCGATGCCCACATCAACCTCGGCCGTCTGCTCCACGAAGCTGGCGACGTTGCACTGGCGCTGAGGCACTACGAAACCGCTCTGGCGATTCGGCCTGACTGCTCCGTGGCCGCCTTCAACGTCGCCGTAGCGATGGAGGACCTGGGCGACCACGATGGAGCGGCGAACTCGTATCGAAGGGCGATCGAGTTGGACCCGTGCTCCGCGGACGCGCACTACAACGTCGGCCGTCTGCTCGAGCAGATGGGGCGGAACATGGAGGCCATCCGACACCTGCACGCATACAGGAAGCTGCGTGGTCTGAAGGGGAAGCGATCATGATGACGGCCACATACTCCCCCGAGGACAACAAGCTCCGGCTCTACAGCTCGAGCCGCCTGGACGCCGAGACCTACGCGCGCGTGAAAGCCGCGGGTTTCTCCTGGGCGCCGAAGCAGGAGCTGTTCGTCGCGCCGATGTGGACGCCTGCGCGCGCGGACCTGCTCGAGGAGCTCTGCGGGGAGATCGGCGACGAGGACACGTCGCTCGTCGACCGCGCCGAACAGCGCGCGGACCGGTTCGACGACTACAGCGACAAGCGCACGGCGGACGCGCACTCCGCGCATCGGGCAGTCGCCGCCATCGCGGACAACATCCCGCTCGGCCAGCCGATCCTGGTCGGCCACCACAGCGAGCGCCACGCGCGCCGCGAAGCCGAACGCATCGAGAACGGGATGCGTCGGGCTGTGAAGATGTGGGAGACCGCCGGCTACTGGAAGAGCCGAGCCGCAGGCGCGCTCCAGCACGCGAAGTACAAGGAGCGGCCGGACGTCCGGGCCCGGCGGATCAAGGGATTGGAGTCGGACCTCCGCAAGCAGGTGAAGCAGATCAAGCAGGCCGAGGACTTCACTCGGCTCTGGACGCGCGAGGGACTGACACCCGAGCGGGCGAAGGCGATCGCGAACTACGACCACATCAACGTCCGGGAGGAAGGCGGCGACAAGTGGGGGACCACCCTGTGGTCTCTCCTGGACCGCGGGCAGATCACCGCGGAGCGCGCCGCGGAGCACGCGGTGCAGGCGCACACCCGATCGATCGCCAGCGCGCGCCGCTGGGCCGACCACATCGCGAACCGGTTGGAGTACGAGCGCGCGATGCTGGCCGAGAGCGGCTGGACTCCGCCGCCCAAGCCCAAGACGAAGGCGGACCTGCCGCTGCTCAACTACCCGGGCGAGGTGGCCTACCGGAACCAGTGGCGCGCGGGCGAGATCATCCGCGCGCAGGCCGTCCCGATGACGAAGGCCGAGTTGGCGGCGATCGACAGCGAGTACAAGGGCACGCGGGTGTCCGAGTGCGGGACCCATCGGATCCGGATAGCGCACCGTCGGGCCGGGGAGTACGTCGCGGTGTTCCTGACCGACTCGAAGACGCACGGGCGGCCCGGTACGGACGCCGTGGCGGCGAAGGCGGCAGACGAGGAGATGTCGCGCGACGCCCTGGTGACGCAGCAGCTGGTCGCCGCCCAGGCGCGCGCGGCGGCGCCGAGGCCGGCACCCGACCCGCAGGCGGCGCCGTTCAAGGCGATGAAGGAGTCGCTCCGGGCTGGCGTCCAGGTGGTCACCGCGAACCAGCTGTTCCCGACACCGGATGCGACGGCCGCGCGGATGGCGCAGCTGGCGAACGTTCGCCCGGGGATGCGGGTCCTCGAGCCGAGCGCGGGGACCGGGGCGATCCTGCGGGCCATCGACAAAGCGCGGGGGTACGTCGACGAACGGGAGCCGCCCTGCGAGGTCGTGGCCGTGGAGGTCAACCCGACGCTGACGCGCTCACTCGACGCCGCCGGGCTCTGCGCGCGCGTCGTCTCCGCGGACTTCCTGGACTGCAACGGCGACCTCGGCAAGTTCGACCGAATCATCATGAACCCGCCGTTCGAGCGCGGCGCGGACATCGCGCACATCCTCCACGCTCGCGCGATGCTGAAGCCGGGCGGCCGCCTGGTCGCCATCTGCGCGAACGGCCCGCGGCAGGCCGAGAAGCTGAAGCCGCTCGCGGCCACCTGGGAGGAGCTCCCCGAGGGGACCTTCGCGGGGACCGGCGTGCGGACGGTGCTGCTGTCGATCGAAGGCTGAAAGCGAAAGGAAGGAACGTCATGAAGGTCAAGCTGGACAAGGTCGCGTTCACCGAGGTCGAGGTCGACGTCCCGGACGAGTGCCCGAAGTGCGAGGCGCGTCTGACGGCCGGCGGCGACGAGGACGACAAGGAAACGACGGTGAGGGTCCACGGTTACATGGCCGTCAGCCAGGACGCGACCCTCGGCGGCGAAAGTGGAATCGCTGACTGGGGCGAGGACACGGAGGATTTCTACGAGGTCCAGTACCACACCGGGATTCGGTGCCGGAGCTGCGACCACGTCCTGGCGACCACGGAGGAATGACCATGCCGAAGTTCTTCGTCAGCATCGAGGTGGCGCTCGCGGTCGAGGCGACGTCCGCCGACGAGGCCGCGATGATCGGCGAGCGGTGGGCGGCCGCGCACCTGTGCAACCTGCCCCAGCCGCCCGGATCGTTCGCGACCTACATGGTCGAGCCGCTCCCGGACGGCGTCCGCGAGTTCAGCGAACCCTCGCTTGGCGCCTGCGACGTCAAGCCGTAGAACACCCACCACCAGGAGCCACCACCATGGACGACAACCCCAGCCCGCCCATCCCCATCCGCCGCGACCGCGAGGCGCCGACGGTCAGCATCCCGTACGAGGGCGGCGTCATCGAGGGCGACAGCGCGGCCGAGGTCCGCAAGTGGATCGCCGACATGGAAGCGTCGAAGGCGCGCAGCGCCCGCTGGCCCGAGGGCAGCGAGGAGAAGATGGCCGCGCTCGCGGAGCTCTTCCCGTCGATGCGCGAGGTCGCCTTGCCGTGGGATGTCCACCGGCTGATCGGCTGGTTGAACAGCGGCGCGCCTACGTCGGGCAGCCGGCAGGCGGCCTACTTCCTGCTCAACGTCTGGAATCGGGACACGAACTGGAAGACGGAAGGCGTCCGCGGGTGGAAGCAGTTCGACGTCGTGCACGCCTGCGGCATCTGGGACGAGGCGCATCTGAGGGCGTTCCTGGCGTGGGTGGCGGCGCCGTTCTTTCCGTAGGGTCAGCGCTCTTCGCAGCGGTCGGCCGCCGCGCAGCTCGCCGCGCTCGAGCGGCAGGCCAGATCGAACGTCACCAGCCCCGTCTCGAGGATGCTCGTGCAGACCTCCACGCAGGTCGACCCCTCGGGCGTCTGACCAGCGCCAGGGCAGCGCAACTCGGCGAGGTGGCGGCACATGTCGGCGCACGTCGCGCCCGGCAGCGGCGTCGGGGGCGGCGGGCGGCAGCCGGCGAGCGCCATCAGCAGGACGGCGCCCGCGACGACTGCGTGCTCGAGCCGGCTCACGGCCTGACCTCCGAGTACACCGGGGCGTGCTCCACCAGCCAGAGGTCTCGCGTCGCCGGCCAGGCGAGGTACTCGTCGGTGAACCGGCAGTAGCCGTGGTCGCCCCAGTCGGTCCCCCAGCTGTTCGCGATCGTGAAGACCTGGCCCTCGTATCCAACGATCGTCATCGCGTGGCCAAAACCCGTCGGCGCCGGCGGCGGCCGCAGCGGCGCGATGACGTCGTCGTTGGCGCAGAACGACTCCGACACCTCGGTGCCGAACGCGATGGCGTAACCGGCCGCCAGCGCCTGCTTGATCTCGTCGATGCGCGCGCCGCCGTAGGAGCCGATGCGCCGGTACACGGTCGGGCTGCGCTGGTCGTGGGCGGCGTGCATCGCCTCGAAGCTCGGCATCTTGCGGAACTTGTCCGGCCCGTCGTCGTACGACCAGAGCCGCTCCGGGCAGAAGCCGACCTTCGCCAGCGCTGAGTAGCAGGTTCGCAGGAAGGTGCCCGAATCCTCGTGCGTGGTGCCGTGGTGCGCCCGGCTGAAGAAGTAGACGGCCAGCCTGGACAGGAACTCCGGCTCGAGCACACCCTGGCGCCGGTGGCTGACCCGCACGGTCTGCGCCACCGCGTTGGCGGCGCAGGTCCCCTTCGACCCCTGGTCGAGGATGAGGGTGTGCTCCTGGACCGAGGCACTGTATGGCATGCGGACCGCCCGGAGGACCTCCCGGGCGTCGAGGTCCTGCCGCTCGCCCGGCCCCTTGTCGGGATCGGGCAACCAACCGCGGCCGCGCGGCGAGATCATCGGCGCTGGCCCCGCTTCGTCAGCCATTCCCGACCGCGCTCGGCGCGCAGGTGGTCCTGCGGCGCTCCGCGGCCGGTGGCGAGCGTCTGCTCGGCGTTGGTCAGGAACGCCTCCACCGCGCAGTCGATCGCCGGCCAGCCGAACCGCAGCGCCAGCGCCAGGAGCGCGCCGTTGAAGTCCTTCTCCCCGAGCGCCCTGGCGACTTCCGCGATGAGCGGGTTCCACTCGGTTTCGTGGCCCACGCAGTCGGCCCACTCCGCCACCGGGCGAGGGAGGTGCTTGCACCCTGGAACGGCCATGAAGACCGACAGGAGGGCGAGGAAGGTGGCGGCGGGACGCGAGAGCTTCATGCCGGCGAGCGTGCGCCGGCCGGATCACCGTCTGTAATTCCGCGCGCGCTACCCGCGCTGCTTTTTCCGCGGCTCGAGGGAGCGCTTCAATCGATCCTCGATTGCCAGGCGTACGAACTCGGAGAACTCCCGCGCCTCCGCAGCCGCGCCCGCGTAGAACCGCTTGCGCTCGTCCTCGCTGACCCGCGCCACGATGCGCGCCGACCTCTTCTTTCCAATCATCTGGGACATTGGGCAGGAGCCTACCCGGTTTGCTGCGATCGCAAAAATCACTTGCCATGTGTGCCGCATGTGCGTACAACGGCCCACCGTGATGCACATGGACCCACGTTTCATGCAGCAAACGCGAGGTGCCCCAGGCGAGGACCGCTGGAGCTGTGTACTGTGCCCGCGGTCACGGGGGTGACAGGGGACGGCGTTCTGATTCGTGGGGAGGTCGCCCGAAGATGATCCAGCTCGAGTTAGCGTATTGCCCGAGAGACTGCGTGCGCGGGGTGTTGATGGACTACCTCGCCATGAAGTCTGAAAGCATCACCGACGAGACGATCGGCGACGACTACCGGTGTCGAATCGAGTGGCTGTTCGACGTCCTCGGGGAGATCACGCCGGCTGCTGTTGTCGATTTCAACCGGCTTGAGGATGCGGCCCGCGGCGCGAGAGGGCTCCTCAAGGACGTGACGATCAAGCGGCGACTGCGGCTCTGGCGCGCGGCCGCGAAGTACGCCGCCCAGCGCGGGGTCCTGCCGTGGGAGAAGGTCGTCGAGCTGCCGCCCTGGCTGAAAGACGACAGCGTTCGCTGCGAGGACTACTACACGCTGTCGCAGTTCCAGCAGTTCCGACTGGCCTTGCCACCCGGGCCCTTCCGACTCTACGCAGACCTCGGCTTCTGGACCGGCCAGCATTCCATCGACCTGTACTCGATGCTGCGCTGGATGCTCCAGCCCGACTACGAGTGGACCGACCCGGCCGATCCTGGCGTCGTCGTCTCCCACGGACGGTGGTGGAGGAGGAACCACAAGAACAGGCGGTGCCGGCCGGACTGGATGCCGATGGAACCAGAGTTCCGCCGGATGGCGAAGGACTACCTCTTCGAGCCGGCCCACGCCAACCGGCTGCTGGTCGGACAGCTCTACAACGTCCGTCGTCACTTCCACGCGGCGGCTGCGCGCGCGGAGCTCGCCCCCGTCCGTGCCAACCTGGGCCTACGCGCCTCGCACTCGACGCTGCTGATGGCGCGCGGCTACCCGTACGAATACGTCCGCCAGGTACTCGGTCACGAGGGCGAGGTGCGGGCGGTTCGCGGAGAGACCGGGCCTCTGCGCGCGGCGACCGGGCGGCCGTCGACGCTGTCGCGCCACTACCTGCGCTCGTCGCCGGACATGTTCGTGGCTGCTCTCAATGCCGCCATCGCGAAGCCGCGGCCGATCGAAAAATAAAAAAGCGACATCTGGGCAAGTGGGGAATCCGACGGCCGAAAGGTTGTTGATAACCTGTGGACAGATGTGATCGGCGTCATAAATAATTTGACGCGTTCGCGTGGATGCCCGACAGTGCACGCATCCCGCATGCTTGTTGACATTCGACAAGGGTTCCAGGGGGCCGGCTCCGCAGTCGACACAGGCATGCGCGGGATCGTAGTGACTGGTCGCGTAGAAGCTGGCCCCCGCTTTCGATCGGAGTCGCATGCGCACGGACGATGTTCCCGTGCGCGCCGGGGACTGGACTGAGACACGGCCTTCGAAGCCGAGGGCTGGGGGTTCGAATCCCTCCGAGCGCGCAACCACCACCACCGCTGAAAATCAGGGTCGACCGAGTAGCTCACCGGGGCGGCTGATCGAGCAGATCGAGGCTCGTCCGTGAGCCTCCGCCGCAGCTGGCCCGGCCGCGACACCAAGCCGGAGAACAAGACCGAGGGGTTCGCGTTCCCTCGCCCGACCGCCCGGCCGAAGAAGAAGCCGGCCCGGCTGAACGCGGTCCGCGCGCGCGAGCGGCGTAGCTCGTACGTCGAGGACCCGGCCTACCTGGACTGGCTGCGGCGGCACAGGTACTGCCCGGCGGCGAAGTTCGGCAACTGCCGGGGACGGATGGAGGCCAGCCACGTCGGCCCGCGCGGCATGGGGCAGCGGACCAGCGACCGGAACGCGCACCACGCCTGCGCGACGCACGCCCGGCCGGGGTGGCACGACCACGCGGTCGAGCCGTTCAAGTCGTGGCGGAAGGAGCAGATCCTCGCCTGGGGCGCGGAGCAGGTCCTGATCGACAACGCCGAGTACCTGCGGCAGGGGTTCGCATTTGCGGACGGACGGGAAGCGATGGTGCGCGCGACCGTCGAAGCGATGGAGCCGTCCCGATGACCGGGTGCACCTGCCCGAAGCCGGGCGCCCCCAAGGCCGAGTGCTGGCGGTTTCCGGGCGGCATGCAGTGCGCCTGCAACTGCCACTGGTCCGCCCCTGCCCCCGAGGCGCCCTGCCCATGGCGCGTGTGTTCTGGTCCGGTGCTGGGCGGCTCGTGCGATCGCTGCGCGCTGCTGCTCGCGCACGTCGAGACGAAGGCGCGCGACCGCATCCTGAACACGCCCGAGTTCCGGTCGTTCGCCGACGCGGTCGTGCTCGAGGCGCAGCACCAGCGGGAGCGCTGGGGCACCGCGCACGACGCCGGCAAGACGGATGCCGACTGGCTGTGGCTCCTCGGCTACCTGGCCAGCAAGGCGCTGCACAACCCGATCGGCGCGTGGGCGACGTCGGAGAGCTCAGCCGAGAAGAAGCTGCACCGGATCATCACGGTCGCAGCGGCGGCGGCGAACTGGCACGCGGCCGCGCTGGGAAAATCCAACATGCGGCCGGGGATCGAGCCGCCCGACGCGGAGGTCGCGCGATGAAGCTCACGCGCGTGACCATCACCGGTGCAGACGACGGCGTCGACCCGGGCGAGCTCGTGCGGCTGAGCGCCGAGTTCCCCTTCGTCGAGTGGGGGATTCTGTTCTCGCGCAGCCGCCAGGGCGATCCGCGCTACCCCTCCTGGCGCTGGCTGCTGGATCTCACCTGTCGCTGCCGTCCGCCGGTGGCGCTGGCGGCCCACCTGTGCGGGCACTTCGCGCGGACGTTGCTGGTCGGCGAGGACGACTGGCCCGACGAGTTCAAGGGGAACATCGCGGATGCGTTCGCGCGCATCCAGCTCAACGGCATTTCGCCCGAGCGTCCGCCGTCCCTGGTAGCGACGGTGCTCAACCGTACCCCGGGCGTCGAGTACGTCCTGCAGAGCAGCCCGCGCACCCTCCCGTACGCCGCTCTGATCTCCGTGCTTGCGGAGAACGTGAGCAGCCTTTGGGACGAGTCTGGAGGCCGAGGCATCGCGCTTGGAGCAGCGCCGCCGCTTTTCCCGGGGCTGCGCCAGGGGTACGCCGGCGGGATCACTCCCGACAACGTCGTCGAGGTGATCTCGATGCTTCGGGCGACGCCCGGCGGCGATCCCTTCTGGATCGACATGGAGAGCGGCGTCCGCACCGACGACCGCTTCGACTTGCAGAAGGTCCGTGAGGTCCTGACGAAGGCGCGGCCGTTCGTGGAGGCGTCGTCGTGAAGGCGGCGCGCGAGTACACCGCGGCCTTCCCCTTCGGCGGGAGCGGGTTCGGCGCCCGGGGCATCTGCTCCGCCCGCGTGCGCCTGCTGGGCACCGAGGCCAGGTTCCGATCGCTGGGCGGGATCGACTTCGACCCTGCTGCGTGCGCCGACTTCGAGTACCTGACCGGCAGCCAGGCGCTCGCGGCAGACATTGCCACGCTCACGCCGGAGGACCTGCGCAGGTTCTACGGGGACCGCGCGCCGGACCTCGTGTTCCTGTCGCCGCCGTGCAAGGGGAGCTCGGGGCTGCTCTCCGAGGAGAAGAGCCAGACGGCCAAGTACCAGGAGATGAACCGGCTGGCGGTCATCTGGACGCGCCTCATGCTCGCGATCTGGGCGGAGCCGCCGCGGCTGGTGCTCCTCGAGAACGTGCCGCGGATGAAGACGCGCGCCGCGGGCATGCTGCGCGACGTGCGCGGGGCCCTGCGCGCCGCCGGCTACGTCCTGCGCGACGGCTTCCATGACTGCGGCGAGCTCGGCGGCCTGGCGCAGCACAGGCGGCGCTACCTGCTGGTCGCGCGGCACCAGCGCCGGGTCGCGCCGCTGCTCTACCAGCCCGTGAAGAAGCGGGTCCGGGGCTGCGGGGAGGTCCTGGGCCCCCTGCCGATGCCAGAGGATCCCGCGGGCGGCCCCATGCACCGCCTGCCGCGGATCTCGTGGCTGAACTGGGTGCGGCTGGCGCTCATCCCCGCCGGTGGGGACTGGCGCGACCTGGAAGGCGTGCTGGCCGAGGGCGAGGCGCGCCGGGAGAAGTTCAAGCGGCACGCGGTCGAGGACTGGGACGCGCCCGTCGGCACCGTCGGCGGGCCGGGCACCAACGGCGTCGAGAACGTTGCCGATCCGCGGATCGCGCTGACCGACAACCCGAGCAGGCACTGGAACAAGTACGCGGTCGGCAAGTGGGACGAGCCCGCCGGCACGGTGATCGGCGCCGGTCGCCCTGGATCTGGCGCGCCGTCGGTCGCCGATCCGCGTGTCGTGCCGACCAGCGGCTTTGCCCACTCGTATCGGGTGACCGACTGGAAGGATCCGGCCGGCACCGTCACGACCTCGCCGAGCCCGTCGAGCGGAGCGATCGCCGTTGGCGACCCGCGCGGGCCCGATTGGTTCAAGGGGATCCTCGGCGTGATCCCATGGAACCGCCCGGCGGGCACGATCACCGGCGAGTCGCGGCCGTCGAACGGCACCTTCAGCGTCGCCGACCCCCGCGTGAAGAACGCGTTCGACCACGGCTACGCGGTCATGCCCTGGGACAAGCCAAGCCCAACGGTCGCGGGCAAGTCGCACCCGGGCAACGGCGCCTTCTCCGTCGCGGATCCGCGGCTCCGCTGCAAGCCACGCGCGGACGCGTACGGCGTGATCCCGTGGGCCGAGGCTGCGAAGACCGTGACGGGCGCGGCCTGCATCGACAACGGCGCCTGGGCGGTCGCGGATCCTCGGCTGCCCGACCAGCCGCTGATGGTGATCGAGAACATCCGGAAGCCGCCGCCCGGCATCCCGATCATCGTCGCTGCGGACGGGACGTGGCACCGCCCGCTGACCACACTCGAGCTGGCCGTCCTGCAGGGCCTGCCGCCGATCGTTGACGGCGCGCCGCTGAAGCTGCACGGGGATGCGTCGAGCGCTTGGCGCGAGCGCATCGGCAATGGGGTGCCGCCGCCCGCGGCCGAGGCGATCGGCGAGCGGATGCTGATCGCGCTGCTGCAATCCGATCTCGAGGCGTTCGCGCTGGCGCCGCCTGACAGCCCGGTGTGGGTCGAGCCTGAGCGATACGCGGGGGAACCGTCGTGACCCGCCGCTGGCTCCCCGTCGAGGGCGGCCGCCTCGAGGCCGACATCACGGTCTACCGGCCGGGCGAAGCCGCTCCCCGGTGCGGGTACTGCCACCTGCCGACGGTCGAGGCCGTGGCGAAGCTTCGTTGGCGGCTGGCGCAGCGGATGGACGTCTCGCCATGCGGCGGTTGCATCGACCGGATGGCGGCCGCAGTCAACCACCAACTCAAGATCGGAGTCGCATCGTCATGACCTGGACGCGGACGATGGAGCTGGCCGAGGAGGCGGTGAAGATCGCGCGCTCGACGATCGACGAGCTGTCGCAGCACCCGGAGACGACGGACGAGCTCGACATGCTCATCTGCTTCGCGGGGAACACGCTGGAGGGTTCGCTCGCGCTGCTGCGCGACGTGCAGCGGGCGCGCCGGGCGATGACGTCGGTGAGCCAGCGTGTTCGCGGGCGTTCGGCCAGGGGGCGCAGGTGAGCGGGCCGCGTGTCACGACCGGAGTCGCTTCGAAGCAGGACTACGGCACACCGGCGGACTTCATGGCCGCGGTGGCTCTTCGGTACGGCGAGGTCCAGCTCGACCTGGCCGCTCACCGGGGCAACCGCAAGCACGAGCGTTACTTCGCGCCGCCCGAGCTGTGCGAGACGTTCGACCCGAAGAAGCAGGATCCGTCCGTCGTGACCAGGGCGCTCGTCGACCATGGCGCCGACGCCACAGAGGCGGGCAGGGCCGTGATCAACGCTCTGACCGACGGGAAGAAGACCGAGGTTCGTGTCAGGAACCACGACACCGCCTGCCTGGCCTTCGATTCGTTCAAGCAGGACTGGGCGGCGATGTCGGCGAGGTACTCGACGGACGGGCGCCCGGCGCTGCTGTTTCTCAACTGCGAGTTCTCGGATGTGACGCCCTGGGCGCGGCGGTGCGCCAAGGAGGCGAAGCGGGGCGCGAACGTCGTGCTGCTGACGCCGGCGGTGGTCGCCAACTGGTACCGCGACATCATCGCGGGCGTCGCCGACGTTGCCATGTGCAGCGGCCGCCTGATGTTCGACGGGAAGAACGTCTACCCGAAGGACTGCATGGTCTCGCACTTCCACCCGGGCGCAACCGGGCGCCTGTGCATCTGGGAGTGGAGGACGAACCACGTCACGCGCGAGTGGGTGCTGGTTTGAAGCTCGGTCCCTTCGAGGTGCCCGGCTACTACGTCGGCGACTGCCGAGAGCTGCTCCGCCGGTTGCCATGCGACTCCATCAACTGCTGCGTGACGAGCCCGCCTTACTGGAGCCTTCGCGACTACGGCGTGCCGCCGGTCATCTGGGGCGGCGATCCGGCGTGCGCGCACGGGTGGGGCCCGGAGATCCGGCGCCACCGCGGCGGACCCGCCGGCGAGAGCGGCGTGATGCTGCAGGGTGGGCGATCGGTAGTCGAGGCGCAAGCGGACGTCAAGGACGTGCGGTCCGGCGCCTACTGCCAGGCCTGCGGCGGATGGCGTGGCCAGCTCGGCCTCGAGCCCACGCCCGGCGAGTTCGTCGACCACCTGGTCGAGGTCTTTCGCGAGGTGCACCGCGTGCTGCGGCCCGAGGCCACGGCGTGGGTGAACATCGGCGACAGCTACGCGGCCGGCGGCAACGGCGGGGGCGGCTCGTTCATGTCGATGCGCGAGCACAACGGCTGGGGCTACCGCGCCGACAAGAAGGGCTGGCGCAGTCCGCCTGCTGGCCTGAAGCCGAAGGACCTCTGCCTGGTCCCCCAGCGGTTGGCGCTTGCGCTGCAGGCGGACGGCTGGTGGGTGCGCTCGATCGTCGTCTGGAACAAGCCGAATCCGATGCCAGAAGCGGTCACGGATAGACCAACGGGCGCGCACGAGTACGTGCTGCTGCTCGCGAAGAGCGAGCGCTACTTCTACAACGCCGACGCGATCAAGGAGCCGGTGAGCGGGACGTCCAAGCCGCGGGGTAAGGGACGCAACCCGAAGTCGGTCGCAGGAAAGAACGAGCAGAGCGTCGACGCGCGAAAGGTCGGCTTCAACGAACGTTGGCGCACGAAGCAGAACGAGTCGTTCTCCGGCGCCGTGGCCGGCATCGTTGAGACGCGCAACAAGCGCTCCGTCTGGACGATCCCGACGGAGCCGACCGTCGACTACCACTTCGCGGCGTTCCCCAAGAAGCTGGTCGAGCCGTGCATTCTGGCCGGCAGCCCCTACGGCGGCGTGGTGCTCGATCCATTCGGGGGCAGCGGGACCGTCGGCAAGGTCGCTGACGACCTGGGTCGCCGCTGGATCCTGTTTGATCTGTCGCAGCCGTACGCCGAGATCGCGAAGCGCAAGACCGCCCAGGCCGGGTTGGTCCCGCTCGAGCCGCCGACGCCGAGGAAGAACCGCTGCACCGTCACCACCCTCGATCCGGAAGGGAACCCGATCGCGCCATGAAGCCATTCACCGGCCCGCTCGCTGGCTTTGTCTCATGGACCTCGCGCGAGGAGTCCGTCCTTCGGAAGGCGTACGGCGGCGGTGGCATCGCTGCGGCCCGCGCGGCGCTGCCCTCGCGATCCGTCTCGTCCATCATCCATCGCGCTCGCCGCCTCGGAGTGTTCCGCCGGCGCCTGTGGACCGAGATGGACGAGGCGCGGCTGCGGAAGCTGTGGGGCCTCGAGCTCGACCTCTCAGAGATCGCGCAGCGCCTTGGGCGCACCGAGATCACGACCTACTGGCGCGCCGCGAAGATGGGGCTGCCGCTCGGCTGTCCGCCCGGCTGGGAGTACCTGAACGTCTCGGCGAAGAGGGTCGGCTACGACGCCAAGACGCTGCGGCGGATCTTGAAGGCGTCCGACGTCGCCATCCGTCTGTCGCTGGCGGCGCCGAAATGGGGCGCGCGGCCGGAGCGTGTCCACCCGCGGCTCATTGTGCACAGCGCCTCCGTCGATGCGGCCGTGGCCCAGTGGCTCGAGGAGGAGCCGGTCGGGGTGCTGGCCAGGCGGCTCGGGATCTGCCGGGAAACGCTCCAGCGACGGATGGAACGCGTGGGCATGCGGAAGCAGGCCGGCTGGAAGCGTCAGTGACGCGTGCGCCAGGAGGATGTCGAGCGGGCCCTTGCGGCGGGGGCGACGCGATGATCTGCCGGCTGCGCTGCCGCCGCGTCTTCGACGAGGCCATGGCCCGGACCGGCAGTGAGGACCACGCCCTGTGGTGCGTGGCCCAGGCGGCCACCATGAGAGAGCGGGAACGCCTCGCCAACCGCGAGCACCGCATCGCGAAGCGCCTTCTGGAGGTCCGCAGCGAGCGGCCACACGTCAGGCGCGCCAAGGTCGTCACCGTCACGGCGGCGCAGGTTGCCGCCGTGGTCGCAGCCGTCGCGCGCGCGTTCGGCCTGAAGGGCCCGTGGTCCGTCCGGGAGGACAAGGAGTCCAGTTGGGTGGCTGGGTGGGTCCTCGTTGCGGCTGGGATGAGCCTGCCGCAGGCGGCGGTGGCGCTCTGGTTCGCCAACCACACGTCGCTGCTCTACGCCCGGAAGAAAGTCGAAGGGGACGCCGACCTGCTGAAGGTGGCGCGGGGAATTCACGGGCGCCTGTTCCCTGTGGCGCCGGCGCAGGGGGAACTGTTCGCTCGGAGCCGTGCGCGTAGGGCGTTCCCCGCGCCGGCGCAGGAGATCGCTGCCTGATGTACCTCGAAATCGATGAGGGCTACCAGGACCACCGCAAGACGGTCCACCTGTGCGGCTTGATGATGAACCCGGAGGCCGAGGTCTACCCGATCCGCCTCTGGCGCTGGGCCGTCCGCTCCTGCCCGGACGGCAACCTGCGGACGATGACCCCCTACGCCGTCGAGACCATCCTCAGGTACCGGTTGATGGACGGAAAGCTGTACGCGGCGATGGTCGATGCCGGGTTCATCGACGATCTGCCGGACGGCACCAAGCAGATCCACAACTGGATGAAGCGGACCGGTGGCGCCCTCAGGAGAATGGCGAAGAAGGCCCAGGACCTACAGCAGCGGCGGCTGCATGCCAACAAGCCCCGCAAATGCGATCCGAAGCTGTGCCCGATCTGTACCGGCACAGAGCCGGCACGGGCCAGTGACAGTGCCGGCTCTGTGCCGGCTGAGTCACCGCACAGTGACGGCGACGATCCGCCTAGACCAGACCAGTCCAGACCAGACAAGACCAGACCAGTCCAGCGCGATCCGGACGCGCGCGATCCTGTGCCACCCAGCACGCCGCCGGCACCGGACGCCGCCCGCGCCCGCTCAGGTTACGAGTGGTGGTTCTCGTACAGCCTGGCCTGGCGCGACAAATACCAGCGCCACTACGGCAACGGTTCCAGTGACGCGAAGGCCCAGGGCGACCTGACCTCGATCCTGGACGGCATGCCCGACGCGGAGGCGCTCGCCCTGTGGGCCACGCGAGACGAGATGTTCCGCCAGTACCTCGCCAGCACGGACGCGAAGCTCGTGACCTCGCGGCACCCGTTCTCGCTGCTGGTCTCGCGCTGGTGCGACTTCCGTGGGGACCTGCCAGCGCCGAAGACGGCGGCAGCGTCGGGCGGACCGCCCCGCATTGAACCACGCCCGGAAACCCCGCCAGAGAAGCGCATCACCGACGCGCAGCGCGACGAGATCCTCCGCGAGAAGTGGCCGGAGATGCACGCCAAGGTCCAGGCGATCAAGGCGCGGCAGGAGGCGAGTGCGAGGGCAGCAGCCGAGAAAGCAGCGGGCGGTACGGCATGAGCGACCGCATCCCGCCCCACAACCTCGCGAGCGAGCGGAGGATGCTCGGCACGGTTCTGCTCTGGCCGGATTCGATCACCGCGCTGGACGAGGTCAGGGTCGACGACTTCTGGCTGCCCGCGCACCGGGAGGTCATCGCAGCGATGCGCGACCTGGCCGCGCGCGGTGTCCGCATCGACCCGATCGTGCTCGGAGACCACATGGTCACCGAGAAGACGCTGCCGAAGCTCGAGGGCGGCGTCGCTTACCTGAACCAGCTTGCGAACGAGGCGCGCGTGCCGGAGGTGATCGGGCATGACGTGAAACTGGTGCGCGGCAAGGCGACGCTGCGGCGCCTGATCGCGCTGTGCGCGCAGACCCAGTCGCGCTGTTTCGCCGAGCCCGACGTCGATGCGCTGATGGTGTCCTTTCGAGACGACGCCTCGAAGCTCGAGATCGCTGGCACGGACGACCAGGACATGGTGCGGGTGGAGGACGAGTTGCCGCGCGTGTACGCGCGGCTGCAGGAGCGGGCCCAGAACCCGGATCGGCACGTCGTGCGGACCGGGCTCCGGGAGTTCGACCGGCGGATGGGCGGCGGGCTCCAACTGGCGAGGCTCATCGTCGTCGCGTCGCCGCCGGGGTTCGGCAAGACGAGCTGGTTGGGGACGTTGGTCAGCAACGCGGCGCTACGGTACGAGGTGCCGTCCGCCATTTTTTCAATGGAAATGGACCGCGACGAGCTCATCGGCCGGTTCGTCATGGGCGAGTTGCGGCGGAACACGCTCGACTTCACCACCGGCGAGATCGCGAGATCGGACGAGGGCGCGAGCGAGTTCATCTACGGCGCGCAGAAGTTCAACCGCAAGCCGCTTTATGTCCATGACCGGGCGAGCATGACGATCGGCAAGATTCTGGCGCGAGCGCGGCGCTGGTACGCGAAGGTGCTCGGCGCGAAGCCAGGGCCGGGCGAACCGCCGAAGCCTGCCGTCATCGGCATCGACTACCTGCAGCTGGTCCTGCCCGACGAGGATGACGACAGTGACACGCTGGCCGAGGAGATCGGGAAGATCACCCGCGCCTGCAAGCTGTTCGCGATGGATTACAAGATCGCGGTTGTCCTCCTCTCGCAGCTTAACCGTCAGTGGGCGAAGCGGGGATCGCGACCGCAACTCTCCGACCTCCGCGCCAGCGGATCCATCGAGCAGGACGCCGATATGGTGCTGTTCCCGTGGGTGGAGGCGACAAAGGGAACGGACGGCAAGGACGTGATCGCGTCGGGCCCGGCCGACATCATCGTCGAGAAGTGCCGCTGGGCCCCGGCATGCACGGTGCCGGCCTTTTTCAAACGGGAGTACCAGAGGTTCGAGGACGTAGACGAATACAGGAGTGAGCCATGACCATCAAGGAACGACAGGAGCTCGAGACGCGAGCAAACATACTCGGGCGCATCCAGTGCGCGAGCTCGACGGTGAGCAGTGTCGCGCGGACGCTGGTCTCGCAGATGGAGACCGGCGCGATCGGCGACGACGAAGGCAGGCTGGTGTACGAGGATCTCAGGGTCGCGTGCATCGCGCTGATGCAGGCGATGCAGAAGACGCAGCAGATCCGCGCGACAAAGCGCCAGCCGCACGAAGTCAACGTGGTGCCGCTGCCGCACTACTCGGACGCCACGGTCTGAGGGGGAGCACCACCACATGCCCACCATGGATCTGCCCGTCGACCTCACGGACCACGAAATCACCATCGCGGCGAAGAAGCTGACCGACGAGCTGACGAGGCACGACACGGTCAGCGCGAAGAAGAAGCTGGTCTCCGACCTGTACAAGAAGCGGCTCGAGACGATCGACGGCCGGGTGCAGGCGCTCCGCCAGGCGGTCGCCACCGGGACCGAGATCCGCGAGGTCGAGGTGTACGAGCACCGGGACCTGTTCAACAAGAAGATCGTGGTCCGGCGGCTCGACACCAACGGGGTCGTCACGGAGCGGAAGATGGACGAGGCGGAGCTCCAGCTCGAGCTCGGCGAGAGGGCGAAGGAGGCGTCCACCGGCGGCGATGTCCTGCCTCTGTTCCCGAGCGGTGACGGGGTACGCGCCGCGCGCGAGCGCGACGAGACCACCGAGCGAACCGAGGAGCAGGCGATCGCCGCGAATCCCGAAGAGGCGGAGTCCTTGCGCGACATCCGCCTCCAGGCAGAAGCGGCGGAGCGGGAGGCGGAGGAGACCGCCACGCCGGGGCCCGAAGTGGACGAAGTGGTCGATCAGCCCCCGGCCGATGATGCGGCCTCCGCCAGCGCTGAAACGACGGGAGACGAGCCGGGGCTGGACACCGCGGCGCTCGAGAGCGCGCCCGTCGAAGTGCCGTGCAACGACCCCTACCACGATGCGCCGGTTGGTGACGCCTGCCCATCTTGTCGCTGCACGTTCTGAGGCCAGCCGTGTCGGATCCGCTGCGCTGTTGGGCGATCATCTTCGCCGGTACCGCCGGCGGGTTCGCGCTCGTCATGGGGCTGTGGTTCGAGGGGGCGACCTGCCTGCTGGTTGGGGTGCTGGCGGCCTGGACGGGGCGGGGGCGGTAGCCGATGGCGGAGCAGTTCATCTTCGTCGGGCCCGGCTGGGACCTCCCGCCCGCCGGCCCGCGGCCGCCACGGAAGCGGGGGTGCGCGGCGGAGCGTGCGCGCGCCAAGCGCCGGAAGAAGCGGCGGCGCCGGCGGCAGCTGGTCATCCGGTTCCCCCGCAAGTGCAGCCCGTTGCCGCGCGGGGTTTCTCTGGACCCGCGCCGCCTGACCTCTGACGAGAGGGAGGCGAAGGGAAAGATCGAGCCGGACATCGCGGCGCTGCTGCGCGCCCGGCCGCGGCTTCGTAGCGACTGCCAGCCCGGCGGTGACGGCCCGTGGTCGGCCCGGCCTTGTCCCTTCGCGCTGTGCAAGCACCACCTCTACGTGGACGTGCGCCTCGCCGGGGCTCTACGTTTGAACTTCCCCGGGATGGATCTGGAGCAGTTGCGCGACACCTGCGCGCTCGACGTCGCCGATCGTGGCGAGTCGGAAGTCAACGAAATCGCCGAGTTGCTGAACATGTCCCCGGAGCGCGTCGGGCAACTGGTGGCGGGGGCGCTACAGGAGGTGCGGGCGGCATCGCTCCGCGCCGAGGCTGCGGCGGCCGGGCGGCTCTACGACATCAGGCGCCGCGGCGGCGGCTGACACCGCGCGTGGAACTAAAGACGGTGCTGCGGCTCGCCCAAAAGTTGAGCCGGAATGGAGGATCCGCGTTCTGACACCGGCGACCCGCCTGCTGGCGGCATCCGCGTGGTGGTCCAGCGCTGCTTCCTGCCGTACCTCGGGCTCGAGGAGCTCACGATCGTCGTCCGCATCCCGCGGCCGCGGCCGGGTGGCGGTCGGGCGCGGAGGCAGAACCCTCGCCAGCTGGAGCTCGAGCTCGACGTCCGGCGCCCGCGGTCGCTGCACCCGGCGAAGGTGTCGCTGAAGGAGCGCAAGAGCTGGATCAAGCTCCGCCGCGGCTGGGACCGCGACAGACCGAAGACGCGCGGCGACTGCAAGGACGGGCCGCGGCCGTGCCCATGGGTGTCCTGCCGTCATTCGCTTTTCCTGTCGGTGAACCAGTACGGATCGATCAAGCTTCTGCATCCGTCGGTCGCGCCCGACAGCATGGACCTGCTGCGCGACACCTGTGCCCTCGACGTCGCCGATCGAATGAAGACCAACGAGACGATGCCGCTCGAGGCGGTGGGCCGGCGCTTGGGTATGACGCTCGAGCGGACGCGGCAGATCCAGGAGACGGCGCTCTCGAAGCTGCGGGTGCTCTTGACGGCGAACGCGAGCGCGGAGGAGGACGTCGACGCCGACGAGGTGGTGCTGCGCCTGCGGGTCCTGCAGTAGCGCTACATCAGGCTCCAGTCCGGGCCGCGGCGCGCGTGGAGCAGTTCGTCCATCGTGACCATGTCGCAGTCGGCGCTCTCGTGCCCGCGCAGCGTGCACCGCGCGCAGCGGATGACGTCCTTCAAGTCGACGCCCTCTCGCCGCGCCTCGAGCGCCAGGAGCAGGGCGGAGGACGCAGGCAAGACGGACTCGAGGCGCCGGACGAGATGGTGGGGCGCCATCAGCGGTCGATCTGCGGCCCTGGCGGCCTCGGACCAATGCCGGTGCGCCAGCATGGACTGCAGGATCTCCATCGACTTTTCGGTGAGATCCAGGGATGCGATGTCGCGCTCGATGGCGGCGAGCAGCTCGGCGAGCGTGTGGAAGCTGACCGGATCTGCCTGGGGTGGCGTGTCGTCGCCCTCGAAGTCGGACGGGCTGGGCTTGGGCAGCTTCCAGTGGCCGCGCGCTGGCTCGTGCACCGCCCGCATCGGCGGCTCATCGTTGCCGCGCGGTTCGGCGCCGGCGGGCGGCGCTGGCGGCTCGGGATCGGGCAGGTCCGGGAACAAGTCCGTGAAGTCGTCACCGTCGGAGAGACCGCTGTTGCTGCGCCGCGCCTGGGCAGGATTGGGATCAATTACCGCGCGCGTCATGCTTGCAGATCGGGCGGGGACTGCGGGGGCCTTGCGCGCGGGTGGCGCCGGAGCGGCAGTAACCTCGCGCGCGGGCGGCGCGGGCGCGGCGCTGGCCTGGCCCTGGTCGTTCGCCGGAGCGCCGTCCACCCTGCCGCGGAGGTCCCGCCGGCGGTGGTCCTCGGTGTAGCCCAGCGCCCGACGCGCCAGCCACGTCGCTTGGTCGACAGCTTGGATGGTCGTGCACAGCTCGGCGGCGATCTTCGCCCGTGTCCACCCCTTGAGCTTCATCGCCCAGACCTCGGCGGGACGGCCGGTGAACTGTTCGGGCCCGGCCGCACCCCCCGGCGTGGGCAGCTTCGGCCTCGGCGGCGGCTCGGCGCCCAGGCGCTTGCGCGCCGCCCAGCGGGTGACCTGGACGGCGCCGACCGAGATCCCCAACTGCGCGGCGATCTCCGAGTCCGGCTTCTTGCCGGTGAGGTCCATGACCTGCTGCTGCCGCGGCGTCAGGCCCTGCCCGGGCCGGACGAACCGGTTGCGGTCCAGCGCGCGTTCCGTCCGCACGTCGCCCTCGAGCACGGCGTCGAGTTCCTTCATCCGCGCCGCCGTGTCCTCGCGCAGGCGGGTGATCTCCTCGCTCAGCTCGGCCGCGCGCCGCTTGCGGTCGTCCACCGGCCGTATCGTGCGGCGCTGGGGGTGCGAGTCCGTAGTTCGGCGCGGAATTACCGGGTGAGCGCGGCGCCGGCCGATCGTGGGACCATGGCATCCATGCGGATTGTTCTCGAAGGCGATGGCGCGTTCCCGGAGATCGTGGGGCGCGAGATGATCAGAGTCGAGGACTTCGCGGTCACGGCGCTCGAGGGCGGAATGTCCTCTGGGCGGCCGTCGGTCGCGTTCTTCATCGAGCTTCCGGACGGACGCGTCGTGATGGCGGAGACCAGCATGCGGTTGTTCCAGATGGCAGCCGCGGCCTTCCGGGCGAAGTACGGCGACGTCCTGGCGGACCCGCAGGGGGCGGCATGAGCGACCAGCGTGGTACGATACTGACCGACGGCTCGCCCGTCACGGCCGACCACCGGGAGATCAACCCGGCGACGGGCATGCAGAAGGGCTACGTCGTCCTCTCGGCCGGGGAGCGAGCCAAGGGGTTCGTCCGCCCGGTGCGCCGGTCCTACAAGCACGTCGGCCGGCGCCCGCGGTACCTGGTGCGCGACCTGACGGCCGAGGAGCACGAGCGGTACCCGGACTTCGTGAAGTACGAGGAGTACCCCGCCAGCGAGGCGCCCAAGACGGGTCGGTTCTGGACCGAGGCGGAGCTGACCTCGGGCTGCGGCACGGTCACGACGATGGGCCAAGCGCTCGCCGAGACGTATGCGCGGGACCCGGCGTTCTACAGTGGGACGTTCTGCTGCCGCTGCCGTGCGCACTTCCCGGTCGGCGCGGACGGCGAGTTCGTATGGGATGGGACCGAGGAGCGCGTCGGGACCTGACCGTGGCCGCCTTCGGCGCCTCCGACACCGCGCTGTACAGCGACAGCTACCGCCAGGTCTACCGCTTCGCCGTCTCGGGCTACGGGTCGGTGACGGTCATCGTCGCGCGCGAGCAGGCCACCTGCGGGACCTACTGGCCCTCCGTCGAAGTACCCTCCGTCCTGCGCACCCACAGCGCGGCCTCGCGCCCCTTGCAGTCCGACGAGGAGCGCGAGTTCTTCATCCGGCTCGAACGCCACGCCCAGCGGGCGGACTACCTGCAGGACCTGTGCGCCGGCTTCACCTGCCGGCCCGCGCCCGCGCCGACCAGCCGCGCCCCGGGGAAATCCGAGAGCTGGCGCGCCCGCGCGCTGGGGCACCGCTGACCGGTTTCCATCCGCCGGCCGCGCTGGTAGTGTCCCGGTCCGGCTGGGGCTTGAGCCCTAAGAGGACAAGCGGCCGAGTCGCGGATTCGATCCCTCGAGCGAGCGGCCGGTCAGCGCTCCGCGGGGTTCCTGCCCCGGCCACCCTCCGAACCGCCGATGGTTGCGAGATGGTTGACGGCCGCCGCGCCCGCGCTGACATATCACTTCGGGCCCCTGGAGGGCCGATTTCGATAAGTTAAGGCCGCTGCCCGACGCGTTTTTACGGCCCTTCCTCCAGGTGGGCGAGGGTAGGTAGATGACGGCGCGTCAGCTCATCCTCGGCGGCGCCGGACCTGCGTCGGGGGCCGTCGTCAGCCCGTGCGAGCGCTACCGCTACCGTCTCTGGCGCCGGTGGGGGAACGACCCACACGTCCTGTTCCTGCTCTTGAACCCAAGCATCGCGGACTTCGAGCTGGACGACCCGACCATCCGCCGCTGCGTTGGCTTCGCCAAAGCGTGGGAGCGGGACGCCATCGAGGTCGTGAACCTGTACGCCTTCCGGGCGACCGACCCGGCGAACCTGCGCGCCGCCGCGCGCGCGGACACCGACGTGGTGGGCCCGGACAACGACCGCCACATAGCCGAGGCTGCCGGCCGCGCGCCGCTCATCGTGGTCGCCTGGGGGGCGACGGTCATCCCCGGGGTCATCGACCGCGCCGCCCGGGTGTTCGACCTGCTGCCCCCCGCCGCTCCGGTCTTCTGCGTCGGGGAGACCGCCTCGGGGCACCCGCGGCACCCGCTGTACGCCCGCGCGACCCGCGCGCCGGTCCCCTTCCGCCGGCCCCCGGCGCCCTGACGCCCGCGCTCCGGGCGTGGCCACCGCTACCGACCCCAACCCGCCGCCCGAAAGACGCTCCGGCGAGTTCCCACGCAGCCGGACGGGGCCGTCCCGGGCGCCCCCTACACGCGCCGGACCGGCGTTCTATACGCGTCCGGGTGTGTCAACGACCAGGCGCCGCGCGGGGTCCGCCGCCCCGCTACACGCGGGCTATACGCGCCCGGCGCCGACTCTTGATGCGCCGGAATTCGAGAAGCATCGCGCCCGGCGCGAAACTACAGACAGCTCGCGCCGCCGCCACACGATGGCGATGATGGACCCGAAGGAACCGGCCGAGCCCGCTGCGATCAGCGGCCCATCTGCGGATGCGCCACGGCGGCCAGACGGGATGCCGGTCGGCAAACCCTTCCCGCCCGGGCAGAGCGGTAACCCCACCGGCCGTCCCGCGGGGCTCAAGGAGATGAGGGCGCTCATCCGTGAAAGGGGAAAGCTCATCATCCTGAACTTGCTCGAAGAAGTGACCGGCATCCCGAGCAAGGGCAAGGCGCCGGGCCCGAAACGAGTTGAGGCGGCCAGGGTCCTGCTGGCGTACGGCTACGGCCTGCCGAACCAGCCGATCTCCGGGCCCTCGGACGACGAGGGGAACGCCACCGAGCTGAAGCTCGACCTCGGCGACCTGGTCAACGACCTGAAGCGCATCGCGGGCGAGAACCAGGCGCCCCCCGACGACGAGGACACGCTTGCGCCGGTCCCAGCCGAGGCGCGCGCGCCGGCGGATTCTTCCTCTTCTGCCGCCTCAAACGAGGGCGAGAAACAGGAACTGAAGGTCCCGTGACCCTGCCCGAGGCGACGTGAAAGGTCTGACCGGACCGGCGCGTGAACGCATCGCGGCCGGGCTGTGCCGGTACGCGAGCTGCGGGCGTCCCCGAGTGCTGGCCAAGCTGTGCCAGGAACATCGAGAGGCAGATCTCGCCAGGATGGCGCGGATGTATGCCACCCGAAAGCGGAGCGCGCTCTGCGCGTGCGGACAGAAGAGCTTCAAGGGCGGTCGCTGCAGAGCCTGTCGGCGCGATCAGCTTCGCCTCGCGGCGCGATGGCGCTCGCGGCAGACGGCAAGCGGCCTGTGCCGGAAGTGCACCCAGCCCGTGAAGCCTGGTTTGAAGCACTGCCCGGCGCACACCGTCGACTGGACGAAGACCGGCGTCGGACCGGGGCGTCGGCGGAAGGCGCCGGCGCTGGATGGGCGCTGAGGGGCTGTCGCTGCTGGCCCGGGCCGCGCGCGCCGCCGGTGGCGCCGAGTCCCTCGCGCGGCAGCTCGGGCCCGAGAAGCTGAGCATCGCGCTCCGGACCTGGGAGACGGTCGCCAGGCCGAACCAGTTCATCCCGCCGGGGGCACGCACGACGCTGCTGCTCGCCGGCCGCGGCTGGGGCAAGAACTTCGCGCTCACCGGCTACTGCCACCGCCTGGTCGACAGTGGGAAGTACGGTCGGATCGCCATCGTTGCGCCGACCGCGGCCGACACGCGCGACGTCATCGTCGAGGGCGACTCGGGCCTGCTGAAGTGGTCGCCGCCAAACCGGTCCGTGCCGCTGTACCAGCCGTCGAAGCGCCGGGTCACGTTCTGGAACGGGGCGACGGTCACGCTGTTCAGTGCGGAGGATCCCGACAGCCTCCGCGGCTCGCAGTTTCACGCGGTGCTGGTCGACGAGCTCGCTGCCCACAAGTACCCGGAGAAGGTCTGGAACGGCATCAAGTTCATCACCCGTCTGCGCGGCGGCGGCACGAAGCGCGTGATCGCGACGACGCCCCGGCCGATCCCGCTCATCAGGCAGCTGGTGAAGGACCCCCGGATCCGGGTCATCACTGGGACCACGTTCGAGAACCGCGCGAACCTCGACGACGAGTTCATTGCCGAGATGGAGTCGCTGGCCGGCACGCGGCTCGGCCGGCAGGAGATCAGCGCGGAGATCCTGGACGACAACCCCAACGCGCTGTGGAAGCAGTCGCAGATCGACCTGCTCCGCGTGGAGCCGGAGCCCGATCACCCGGAACGGCTGCTGTTGAACGGGAAGTGCGTCGCCGACCTGAACGAGCTCCGTCGTGTGGGCATCGGCGTCGACCCGGCCGTCAGCGACAACCCGACGAGCGACGAGACGGGCATCGTGATCGCCGGGGTCGGACCGTGCCGGTGTCGCGGGGACACCCAGGAGCACGGGTTCGTGCTCGACGACGTCTCGGGCATCTACAACCCACGCGCGTGGGCAGGTGCGGTGGTGGTGGCGTACGGCAAGTGGAAGGCGGATCGCGTCTTTGCGGAGGTCAACAACGGCGGCCAGTTGGTGGAGGCGAACCTGCGCGCGCACGAGGACGGCCGCAACATCCCCTACAAGGCGGTGTACGCCTCGAGAGGGAAGCAGATGCGGCACGAGCCGATCGCGGCGCTGTACGAGCGGGGCATCGTCCATCACCTCGGAACGATGGGGAAGCTCGAAGACCAGATGGTGCAGTGGGACCCCACGGTGACGAAGTCGCCCGACCGTCTGGACGCCCTCACGATCGTCCTGACCGAGTTCATGATCCAGCCCCCGAAGGAAAAGCCGCGGGTTGGGGTCGTCTCGATCTCCACGTGAAATTACGGCCGGCGCGCGCGGCCGCGCATCATCGCGCCCATGGAGACTTCAGAGACATCGGCGTCGGCGGCCGTCGACAACCGGAACACCGAGCACATCATGCAGTTCTTCGAGTACGGTCATCTGCCGGGGCACCTGCAGGCGATCTCAAGGCCGTTCTGCCTGCTGGCTCTCGAAACGATCCTGCCGCTGCCCAGGAGCCCGGAGCGAACGGTGGCGCTGCGCAAGTTGCTGGAATCGAAGGACGCCGCGGTCCGCGCGGCGCTGGCCAAATAGGGCGGGAAATCACCGACCGAGCCCCACCCTGGGGCTCGCATTGCGGGCAGGGAAACGAGTGATCCGTCGGCCTCATAAGCCGAAGAACCCGGTGCGACTCCGGGGCCCGCTACATCCAGAAAAAACGAAAATGACCAGCGGGGGCGCGCCGCTCGGGTAATGAGCTCGAGCGGCGCGCCCAGGCGAGGAGAGGACCCATGGACGACAGCGGACGGATGTACGCGGCCCCCAGCCTGAAGGAGTACCTCGAGCGCGACGCCGGGCGGAAGCTCGACGTGAAGCCGCTCGACAAGGCGCCGACTGGCGCGCTCGAGATCAAGGACCCGAAGGTCGCCGAGACGCTGGCGCGGATGAACCGCAAGGGGCGGCGCATCTTCATGAAGGCGCGCCGGCGCGGCAAGTCGGAGGTCGATGCGATGTGCGAGGCCGAGGGGAGCTACGACGAGAGGCAGGGTGGCTAGCGCGATGCCCCTCACGCGACCGCTCGAACGCCCGCACTTCCGACGTGCGCACTTGGCGCTGCACGCGGCATGGAGCATGGCGGCGAATAACGCCAGCTACGACAAGAAGGCGTGGCTTGAACTCGAGGCGGCGATCGAGAACCTTGCACTCAACGGGCCTGGCGCGCCGAACTGCGAGCTGTGCGGGCAGTTGCTTCCGGGACCTGGCGGCGGCTGATGGCCTGCACGCCCATCCCCGGTGGCGGCATGATGTGCGCCCGCAGCGTGCGCACGCCGAATTGCGGGGTGCCGGGCTGTTCGAACAAGTGCGCGTTCGAGTGCGACTACCCGGTGAAGCGGAAGAAGTCGGGGACGTGCGACGCGCGCCTGTGTCAGGCCCACGCCACCGAGCTCGGGCCGGAGCGCCACCATTGCCCGCCGCACGCGAAGCTCCAATCCCCGCTCGCGCCATGAGGTGGAGGGGCCCGCTGCCCGGCGACTGGGCGAACTCGACCGAGACGGAGCTCCGCGCGCCGGTGCCGCCCGAGCGCTGGCCCTGGGGTCCACCTTCTCATCACGAGAGCTGCTGCGTGCTCTTCGAAGGGGGCCTGCACTGCGACTGCAAGGCCTCGGACCTGGGCGAGGACGGGCTAGACCACGGCATGGGCGCCTGATGGGTGAGGCGCGCCGGCGTGCGGCCGTCGTCGTGCCGTGGTGGTACTGGCCGATCGCTCCCGGCCTGAACGACGGGGAGGGCCGGCTGCGGAACAGCGAGGGCGAGATATGCCCGTGGCGCATCCGCGCCAGCCCGCGCTCGAGGCCGGTCCTGCCGGTGCTGGCGGCGATGATCGCCGGGCTGTAAGCGGCGCACGCGTTTTTACGGCCGCGCGCGCGGGGCGTGGAGGATGGCGAGCATGGCCTACGCCGCTCGCATCCTCGCCGACTCGCTCGCCCCGTGTGGGAAGCGCCTGACCACGTTCGAGATCAGCTATCCCCGGTTCGTCCACTCGGAGTTCATGACCCACCGGATGTTCTCGCGGAACAGCGCCAGCTCGCGCGCGATCCCGGTCGAGAAGATGATCGAGCGGGTCCTAATCGATCCGGTCACACCCGTCTGGTGGGGGAAGAACCAGGCAGGCATGCAGGCGCGCGAGGAACTCGACGGCGAACCCAAGGTCGACTGCAGGGAGACATGGTTTACCGCTCGCGACAAGGCCGTGGCGTCGGTCAAGACGCTGATGCAGATCGGCCTGCACAAGCAGATCGCGAACCGCCTCCTCGAACCGTGGATGTGGATCACGGTCATCGTGTCGGCGACCGAGTGGGAGAACTTCTTCCGTCTGCGGTGCCACCCGGACGCGCAGCCGGAGATCCAGAAGATCGCCGTGACGATGCGGGACCTGTACGCGTCGTCTGCGCCGGCGCAGCTTGAGGTCGGCGCATGGCATGCGCCGCTGATCCGGGACGAGGACATGGAGGCCATAGATACCCTGCTCCAGCTCGAGCCGCCGCCGGGCGACGGGGCGGGGCGAACACGGGCGGCGTGGGCGCTCGGCGTAAAGGTGGCCGTCGGCCGCTGCGCGCGTGTTTCGTATCTCACGCACGATGGGAAGCGCGACCTCAAGGCGGACCTTGACCTGCACGACCGGCTCATGTACTCCGAGCACTGGTCACCGTTCGAGCACGCGGCGCGCGCTCTGCGCCTCCCAGAGCGCATCGGCAACTTCGTCGGCTGGCGCCAGTACCGCGCCGACGTCGACCCGAACTACACCGGCTGAACCATGTGCGTCCTGCCCGTCGAACTCGAGACCGTGCCGGAGTGCCTCCCGTGCGCGCTCTGCGGCGCGCGCGCGCCCGAGGTCTGCGACATCTGCGGGGACCGCATCTGCCAAGCCGAGGCGTGCCAGCGGATCCACGAGCACACGCGTCCGATGTGCGAGTGCGGGCGCCCCGACGACGGCCACGACCACCGCGCGTGGTGCGACGGCTGCGGCGAGTTGCTCGTCATGCGCCGGCGCTTTCCCCCGCTGGAGTGCGCGCGCTGTACACCCTCGCCGGCGCGACTGGAGGCGGGATGTTGAACGTGCTCGAGCAGCTCGTGCGCGTGGGGTCTGGGTGGTCTTCGGGGCCGTGGCCATTTCTGCGGCCGCCGTCATCGGCGTGGTCCTCGGTCTGCGGGTGGCGAGTCGTCTGATGGGCCTGCCCGTCCTCACCGTCCGCTTGGTCTGCCAGTGTCAGGTCGACGATGGCGGGGACGATGGCGAGGAAGACGAAGCGGAGACGCTGGCACCGCTGGCGCCGACCGAGAAGGATCGCGCGGTTCTGTCATGAGCACCGATTCTCAAAGAGGCGGCCCAGGGTCAATCGCGACCGGCGGGACAAATGAGCCCGACGGCGCGGGTGCCGCCCCGCCGCGGCCGGCCGGAGACAGTCAGATCCTCCCACGAGGAGACTTGGCGATCCGGCCGGCCGCGCCCCGCGGGGAAGCGTTGACCTTCATCTCCCCTGGCCAGGTTGGCAGCGAGGCGCTCGTTCTACGTGCCTCTGGATCGCTCATCGTCTGCTGCGCCTACCACCGGACCGGCGGGACGAAGTTCCGCGGCTGCGGTGCGGACGACGCGCTGGCCTTCGCTGCGGCGCCGGCGCTGGTCGGATATCACTGCCCCGTCGACACGTGCACCTGGTGGACGCCCGACCGCAAGGCGGCGGTCGAGCACATGACCTGCTGCCATGGGATGGGGCCGGTGGCGCGGTGAAGGGAGAGCCGCGCAGCACCTGGACGCGCGAGGTGGCTCTGGGCGGGTCGGCGGCGGCGTTCTCTGGCGCGGCGTCCGGTCTCTTCTTTCTGCTGACGGCCGACAAGGCGGGCGCGTGGGCGACCTTCATCCTGTGCATGCTCGGATTCCTGTGGGGCGTGATGGAGAACCGCTGGGAGAGAGATGAGTAGACGCAAGACGAAGCCGCCGCTCGGATCGGTCTGGCGCATCCTCACGCACAGTCCGCGCGGCGAGGCGTTCGCTCTGCTCAGCGCTGACTATCCCGACCCGGGCGACGGCGATGTCCGCATGGTCGGCAGGGTCCCGAAGGGCGACCGCGTCCCGCAGCGGACCATTTTCGACGAGCTCGTCATCGCTGGCGTCCTCCACGTTGAGCAGATGTCGAGCAACCACTGGTGGCTGCGGGCGGGCGACCTGCACGTCGACATCGTCATCCGCCTCGGCAAGCCGGTGGTGACATGGTGGGAGGACAAACCGTGACGCAGCCGAAGCTCTACGCCATGACCTTGCATCGACCTTGGACCACGTTGATCGCCAGGGGTGTGAAAAAGATCGAGAACCGCTCGTGGGCACCGCTCCCGTCGATGCTGAAGCCCGGCGACTGGTTCGCGATCCACGCCGGCAAAACGTACGACGACACCGTGATTGCTTTCGCGCGCACGCGCGGGGTGCCGATCGAGTTCTTCGACAGGCCGGGTCCGGTGTCGGCGATCGAGTGCCTGGTGCGCTTCGGCGGCGCTGTCACCCATTCAGAGGACAAGTGGTTCTTCGGGCCGTACGGCTGGGTGCTCACCGAGGCGGTGATGATCGAGCCCGTCCCCTGCCGGGGGTTCCAGAAGTTGTGGGGCGTGCCCGACGAGCTGCTCGAGACGGTGCGTGTGCGGTTCGCGGCGGCGAGGGCTGCGGTACAAGCCAACCATAAGGAGACAGTCCCATGAGGAAAGCATTTGAGTTGGTGGTCGGCGTTCACTTCGACACCGAGCCGACAGAACAGGACGAGAAGGTTTTTACGGACAGGCTGCTCGCGCTTATCGTGGCGGCAGACGGTGGGAGCCCGATCGTCATGGCCATGGGCGACGGCACGCATCCTCGCGGCAACGCGTTCATCGTCACGGCGACACTTGGAGCGGCGGTGATACCGCGGATCCCCTTGCACTGCCCGAAGTGTGTGAGGCAGCACATCGACCAAGGCAAGTTCGCCGAGCGGCCGCACCACACGCACCAATGCGAGTTCTGCGGCTTTCGGTGGGAGGTCAAGCCGTACGTTTTCGTGGCGTCGGTCCAGTAGCCGACCGGAACTACAGACGCCCACCTGAACGGTCCAGAGTCATCCTCGCGATGGACAAGGCGATGGCGCTGCTGACCGAGGCGAGACGAGCGGGCGCGCTGCACCCGACCCTCGTGATGGAGGACGTCCATGGGCAGGTGGTCACCTTCGCGTGCTCCATCCGCGGCGCGCGCTGGACGCGCTCGGCTCCGGTCGAGTCGCCCGCCGCGCTCGAGCGCTGGATCGACGTCCTGCGTCTGCAGGTCGCCGCGCTCGCCTAGCGCTTCGGGCGCCGGGGCGCCGGTGTCTTCATGGGCGGCCGTGGGGGGACCGTCTGCGGCGAGGTCGGCGTCTCCTCGACGAATGTGACGGGCTTGCTCGCCTTCATGTCGAGGACGGCCGCTTCGATCTTCCCGTCCATGAGCCGGTCCATCTGGTCGTCGTCCATCTGGAACGCGCTCTGGACGTGCTTCGCCCCGTGGACGCCGAGGTACTGCCGGAGCGCCATCATAGCCTGGGCTTTCAGCTGGGCGCGTTCCTCCGGGGTGATGACGCCGTCGCGCGAGACCTCGTGCATGAACGGTCGGATCGTCTGCTCGACATGGCGGACGGACGTTGACGCGGCGTCGTTCAGCATGGCGAGCGCGGACTGGAGGTTCTTGTGCTTGGTCTTCGACCGGAGCCAGGCCGAGAGGAAGCCGATCAGGGCGATGATGGCGGGCACCACCAGGTACTCCATCACCACGGGGACGAGCTGTGTGGTGAACGATGCGGTCATGTTCGGCGGCTGCATACTTCGATCGTGCCCTCGGCGATGGTGGAACCCCAAGATCGGGAGTCCCGCAATTTGTGAAGCAGCACGCCGTGGCCGACCCTGGACAGATACAGCCGGGGGCGCTCTTGGTCAGGTGGGGGCGCTGTCTTCGGACGGCGCTGCGGCATCTGGCAGCAATGCACGCCGGCGCGCGGGGCCCCCGGAGGGCGGTTGGTGGCCGTCCTGACATGACCCGCGCGCCGGCAACCGCGCTCCGAAAATTGAGGGAGCGCATGCCGGGCGCCCACCATGGGCCCGATGTCCGAGGAGCCGACGCCCGCCACCAACGGCACTCCAGATCCGTCACGCCACGGGGTGGTGAAGGTCCACTCGATTACCTTCGACGAGGACACCCGCGGCAACTCGGAGACCGAGAGCAACAAGAAGAGCCTCTGGACGAAGCACGGGATCATCGAGCCGCCGTACCCGCCCGAGTGGCTGCTCGACCTGTTCGAGGACTCGAACGCCCTTAGGCAGAACGTCGATGCCTATGCGACGAACATTGACTCGTTCGGCTTCCGCCTCAAGCCGGTGATCGATCTCGACACGGACGACGCGGACGAGAAGGTCGCCGACCTGATCTTCATGGAGCGCCTCGCCGCCGCGGAGGACGCGACCGGCATCATCCCCGACGACGCCGACCTCCAGCCGCCGACGGACGAAGAGGTGCAGGCCCGCAAGGAAGCGCTGCGAACGGCGATTCGCATCGAGCGTGTGCGGACGGAGAACTGGTTCGACTTCGTCTGCCAGGAGCAGTCGTTCGTGTCGCTGCGGATGCAGACCCGCATCGACCGTGAGACCGGAGGCAACGGCTACTGGGAGGTCGTGCGGAACGACCTCGGACGCATCGCCGAGCTGAAGTACGTGCAGTCCCAGACGATGCGGCTGCTTCCCCTCGGGGATTGGGTCGATACGACGATCAAGGTGAAGGCGTCGTCGGTGTCCTACAAGGCGTTGCCGAAGAAGCAGCGCTTCCGCCGGTTCGTTCAGATCCGCGAGGGCAAGACGACTTGGTTCAAGGAGTTCGGCGACCAGCGCATGATGAGCGCCGAGACCGGCTCGTACTACACGGACGAGAAGCTGCTGAAGGAAAAGGAGCCGACCGCCCGCAAGGCGACCGAGATCATCCACTTCAAGGTGCATACCCCGCGCGGGTCCTACGGCATCCCGCGCTGGATCGGGAACATCCGCTCGGTGGTCGGCAGCCGGCAGCAGGAGAACACGAACGTCAACCACTTCGAGAACCAGACCATCCCCGACCTGGCCATTCTGGTCGAAGGCGGGCTGCTCGCCGGCGAGGCGACCGAGGAGATCAAGAAGATTTTCAAGGAGCGCCTGGCGGGCAAGAACGCGATGGGCAAGCGAGTGCGCCACTCCGTCCTCATCCTGCAGGCGCTTCCGGCCGAGAACGCCGGCGCCGACGTGGACGGCAGCAAGGTGCGGATCAAGATCCAACCGCTGGCCAAGGAGCAGCAGCAGGACGCGCTCTACATGGAGTACGACCGAACGAACCGCGACAAGGTGGGCGAGTCGTTCCGGCTGCCCAAGCTCCTGCGCGGCAACGTGGACGACGTGAACCGCGCCAGCGCGTGGGCGTCACTCGAATTTGCGGAGAAGCAGGTCTTCGGGCCCGAGCGGAACGACTTCGACTGGATGATCGACCGGAAGATCCTGCCGGACATCGACGTCAGGTATCACACGTTCGAGAGCCGTGGCCCTGACCTCACCGACCCGGTGACCATCGCGTCCGTGCTGCGCTCCCTCGAGAACATCCTCACGCCGGCCGAAGCGCGACGGATGGCGGGCGCCGCGCTGGGCGAGGAGCTCAAGGAGATCGACGAGGAGTGGACGAAGCAGCCCATCGCCCTGACCCTGGCGCAGGCCAGCGGTGCCGACGATCTCTTCGGGCTGGGCGGCGCCAGCGAAGAGCAGGACGGCGCGGCCGCGAAGCCGGGCGGCCAGGGCGATGGCGAGCCCCCGAAGGACGACGCGGCCGACGCCAAGCCGAAGCGGGCGAAGAAGAAGCGGGTCGACCTCATGGCCTCCGCTGCCCGCCTGATCACGCTGCGAGATGCGCTCGCGGCGGCGGAAGGAGGGGCGGCCGCCGCCAACTTCCGCGTGTCCAAGGGCGAGAACGGCGAGACCATCATCGGCGTTCCGGCCGAGGTCATGGAGACCTGGTTCGAGCGCAACGAGGCGTAGGGTGAGCGACCCCGCCGACCTCTACGAAGGCGGCGCGCGCGCCGTCGAGGAGATCCTCCGCCGCGCCTTTCGCATCGACATCGCCAAGGACGACGATCCACTCGGCAAGAAGGGCTTCGTCGTCATCGTCGGCCGGGTCTCGCGGCGGATGCAGAAGATCGCCGGCCCCATCGAGGGCAAAGCGGCCAAGAAAGCGGGCGAGAAGCTGGACGCCGACTGGCCCAACATCAAGGCCAAGAAGCGCGGCAATCTGATCCAGGAGGCAGGGGAAATAGTGGAGGCCGCTGGTGAGCGAGCGCTTCCTCTCCTGGACGCCATCCTCGAGACCAGCAGCACGGCGATCGTGCGCGGCACGCGCCGGCGCGCGCGCGCGAAGTACAAGCTGTCGATCGCCGCGTCGCTGACTGATCGGGACGAGCGGACCGCGGAGCACGTCCGGGCGTCGAATACGATGTTCATCCGGGACGCGTACGGAACGCTCCGTGAGCGGCTGTCGGTGCGGGCGCGCAACATCGTGGCGGACGGGCTCGAGAAGGGTCTGGGGCGCGAGGACATCAGCGCGGAGCTTGCGGACGCGATGAAGAGCGCGCGCCGGCCGGACTCGTACTGGGACATGATCTCGACGAACTTCTCGAACAGGGCCCGGACGTTCACCCACGTGCACGCGCTCGAGGAGGCGGGGATCGAAGCGTACCGGTACGATGCCGTCCTCGACGAGGTCACGTCTGACATCTGCCGGTTCATGCACGGCAAGGTCTTCAACGTCGGCAAGGCGGTGAAGCGGCAGCAGCGCGTGCTCGAGCTCGAGGAGCCCGAGGACATCAAGGCGACGATGCCCTGGGTCTCGAAGGCGAAGCGCGACAGCGACGGCAAGGAGATCCTTTACTACGAGACCAAGGGCGGTGCGCGGCGCGCGGTCGCGGTGGTCGACGAGTCGGGGGAGGGGACCAAGGACGACACGGGCAGCTTCAGCCGGGAGATGTCGACCGAGCAGCTCGAGCGGGCGGGAATTTCTGTTCCTCCTCTGCACGGAGGCTGCCGCTCGACACTGACCCCGGTGTTCTGATGGACGAGGCCGACGTCGAGTGGCTGAAGGACCTGGCCGCGATCACGCTGGCGGGCGGGGACAAGGCGGGCGCGAACGCGCTGGCGCGCGCGGCGCGGATGGCGCCGGGGCGCATCGACCGGGACATCACCCCGCGGGCGCTGGTTCAGGTGTGCCCGGCGTGCGGGAAGATACTGAGATCGGAATGACGATGAACTCCATCGGCGTCGGAAGCATCACGCGGATGGGCGGACCGGAGATATAGACGGTGCCCGCAGAGGTGACCGTGTTCGCGCTGGCGTACGGAGTCGCGAGCCTCCTTTTCATCGTCTCGGCAATCTCAGCCATGATGTCCGCCACGCGTGTGTCTCGGTAGGGCTGGACTGGAGCGGCCGCGCTCACCTTGGCGGCGAGCGGCGCGGCGGCGGCGCCGGCGAGGAAGGCGCGGCGGTTCATGGTGAGGCCACGTCCCAGGCCGATGGCTCGGGCCAGCCGCGCACCTTCAGCGCTTCGCGCGCCAAGACGAGGCGTCCCTTGCGCGTGTAGAGCAGCTCGTAGACGTGGTCGTGAACGAGCCTGGTGACCGTCCCGTCAGGACGGTGCGTCTTCTCCCACAGCGTGGTGGAGCATTCGCGGCAGACGGCCGTGGTCGTACGGCTGCCGTCCGGTTCGGGCACCTCGGTGGCGTCGTACTCGCAGTCGTGGAAGCAGGCTGGCATGGTGCCCGTCATGGTACCACCGGACCCAGCCCCGCCGGCTTGGGCGCGAACGCGACGCCGAAGGACAGGCTGTCCATGGGCTTCATCGACCGGAGCACTCTTTCGGACACCGTGACGGTCTCTCTTTCCCCGTGGCACTCGACCACGAACTTCACCGCGTCGGACAGTGGGTCGTCGTACCTGGTGGTTCGGTCGACCTGGCGCTGGCAGCGCGCGCACGTCGGCAGCTTCATGGTGTCGCCAATCATATCTTCCTCGCCGCCCTCACCGCGGAAATCTGGTAGCACGGCTTGCACCGCTTCACCCCTGCCACCTGCACCGACCGCGGCCCCTCGACGCTCCAGAAGAACCGAAGCATGGGCATCTTCACCGGCCCGCACTCGGTGTCGGCGTGGTGCACGTAGGTGGTCTTGACGACGTGCATGACGCCGCCCTGGTCCATGGCGACGATGGCCTCGAGGCCGAGGCTGTGCAGCACGTCGGCGCTGGCCGCGTCCGCAGCGGGACAGATGCGCTCGGCCTGCTCCATGGCCCCAATCCTACGGCGCCCTTTTTGAGAACCGCAGAAACCCGTCCGCATCCTCGGGGGCGATGCACGGGATCATCACGCCTCCGAGCGCCGACAACCTCTACCTGATCTTCCACGGCCAGGTGGAACAGGTCCTGGCCGGCATCAAGCGCGTCGTCCTCGCCAGCCTGAAGACCCACCCGCTGCGGGAGCGCACGGATGCGGCGGTGAAGGAGCGGACGGCGTTCTGCCTGAAGCTCGCCCGCGAGCTGGCGATGGACCAGCGCTGGTCGGGGGAGCGCGTCGTCGACGAGCTGCCGCGCGCGCTGGTCGCCAAGCTGGACGGTGTCCCGTGGGAGCCGTCGTCCGGTCGCGTGTGGGTCCCGGGCAACCAGTAACCGCAGAGAAAACCAGGGGAGAACCATGACGAAGAAAGAGGTCATCGAGAAGGTCGACGCGACGATCACGCGCGTGCTCAAGGCCGCCGGCTCCGCCATGGCCGCCGCCATCGAGGTGGCGATCACCAAGCTCGGCGAGCTGCGCGACGAGGTGGGCAAGGCGGAGAAGATCGACTACGGGATGATCTGGGACAAGGTGCAGGAGGCGAACCGCATCCTGTACACCGTCCAGTCCGGCTACCCGATGGTGCCGGCCGAGCTGATCGTCAAGGCCGAGAAGAAGCTGTCCCCCGAGGACTTCATGGTCCACGCGGCGGCCGAGCTCGAGAAGGCCTCCGCCTCGCTGGCCAAGGGCGACGGCAAGTCCGCCCTGCCGCGCATCGCCGCCGTCAAGGCAAGCCTGAAGGCGTGGGAGTCCCTGCCCGACGACGCGCCGGTGCCGGTGATCGCGGCTGCCGTCGAGGCGGTGCCGGTCGGGACGCCGGCCGCGGAGCCCGCGCCCGCCGCCGCTCCGCCTGCGGTCGTCGCGCCGGTGGCCAAGAAGGACGAGTCGTTCGCGTGGCCGTCCGACATGTCGCCCCCGCTCCGGTCGGGCAAGCAGACCGCCGCGGCGAAGTAGTCCATGCCGGCAGCGCCGAACGAGTCCGAGGTCGTCGCGACGTTCACCGTGCGCGGCGACCTGCGCGATCGGCTCGAGGCCGTGTCGGCGGACAAGCTGCGCCCGGCGCTCGAGTCGGCGTTCCTGGCCGCGATCGAGAAGGCGTCGGGCGAGCCGGTGGACGCCGGCGCCGTGCTGGTGATGAAGCGCGCGATCATCCGCAAGGACGCGGAGGAAGAGCGCTACGCCCTGGGGATCGCGATGGAGCCCGACGAGGTCGATACCCAGGGCGACACCGTCAGCGCCGATGACGTCAAGAAGGCGGCCTACCGCTGGATGGAGGCGTACCGCAACGGTGGCGACGAGGGGCACCTCGGCCTGATGCACAAGCAGATCGTGGACGGCAAGGTCGTGGTGCTCGAGTCGTACATCCAGAAGGGCGACGCGGACGTGGAAGGGCAGGACGTCAAGGACGGCTCGTGGCTCGTCGCGCTGCGGGTGCTGGACGACAAGCTCTGGACGGACGTGAAGAAGGGGAAGCTGACCGGGCTGTCAATCGGCGGGTCCGCGGTCCGCAAGCCCCTCTCCTAAAAATTGAGATGGGGATCTGCGCCCCTGATTCTGGACACGCACCATGGCGGGCAAAAGCAAGAGCAAGGCGAAGGGCAAGCTCGAGGACATCGCGGTCAACGAGCTGTCGATGGTCGACCGCGCCGCCAACAAGCGGAGGTGGCTGATCACCAAGGCAGATGGCGATCCGCCCGCGGAGCCCGCGGCTGCGGATCCCGCAACCCCGCCAGTCGCGGCCGATCCGCCGGCCGTCGATCCACCGGCGACCCCGGCCGCGGATCCGCCTGCCACGCCTCCGGCCGGCGACCCGACCCCGGTGCCCGCCGCTGACCCTCCTGCGCCCGCCCCGGCCGCGGATCCTCCTGCGCCGGCCCCCGCCGGTGACCCGCCCGCCGCAGATCCTGCAGCTGCGGCCGAGGTCTCGAAGCGCGCCAGCACGAAGAAGTGGCTGGCGAAGCTGAAGGCCAAGCACGCCGCCATCGCCGACGTGATCAAGGAGCTCGACGACGACCTGTCCGGCGACAAGGACGACGACAAGAAGGACGAGACCGAAGAGACCAAGGCGGCGCTCGCCAAGGCCGCCACGCTCGAGGAGACGGTGAAGCGTCTCGAGGGCGAGATGGCCGTCGCGAAGAAGGAGTTGGCCGCGGCGCAGACGACCATCAAGAAGCAGGCCGGCGTGATCGCGGAGGCGAAGCTGGCCGCGGTCGGCAACTCGGAGTCGGACGAAGGCGGATCGGGCGGCGGCGACGGCTACTCGTGGCCGAGCGACATGTCCCCGCCGCTCAAGACGACGGCGCGGCGGCAATAGAGCGACGAAGTTTCGAAAGACAACCCCCAGGCACAAGCGAAGGAGAAGATCATGGCGACCCCCGACAACCGAACTCTGGTCCAAAAGGCCGACCTGGCGCTGGCCGAGCTGACCAGCGGCGGCGGCGTCAAGCAGCCCGTCTCGGCGAACTTCATCCGCATCATGATCGACGCTTCGGTGCTGCTGCCCGAGGTTCGGACGATCCCGATGGCGGAGCCGATCCAGAAGATCCCGAACGTCGGGTTCCTCTCGAGCGTGCTGCGCAAGGCGTCCGATGGCGTGGCGCTCTCGGTCGGCGATCGGGCGAAGCCTGACCTCGGCAGCGTGACGCTGACCACGAGCTTGCTCAAGGCGGAGTGCCGCATCACCGAAGGCCAGCTCGAGGACAACGTCGAGGGCGACCGCTTCCAGGCGCTTGTCGGCGAGGAGCTGATGAAGGCGGCTGGGCGCGACCTCGAGAACCTCGTCATCAACGGCGACACCACGCTGACGACCCACGCCTACCTGGGGACGTTCGACGGTCTGCTGAAGCTGACCACCACGAACTCGGTCGACCTGACCGGGGCGGCCGCGATCATCGGCCGCGACCACGCCAAGGCGCTGATGCAGACCCTGCCCGCGCAGTTCCAGCAGAACAAGGCGGCGATGCGCTTCTACACGTCGTACGACGCCGAGATCAAGCAGCGCTCGCTGCTGGCTGACCGCGGGACCGCGATGGGCGATGTCATGGTCGCCTCGGAGGTCCCCGTCATGCTGCTGGGCGTTCCGCTCAAGGGCGTGCCCCTGTTCCCCACCACGCTGAACGCGGCCGGTGCCTCGAACGAGACGAACATCCTGTACTGCAACCCGAAGGAGTCGATCGTCGTCGGCATCCAGCGGAACATGGAGATGAGGCTCTGGGAGGAGCCGCGGCAGGACGGGATCTTCCTCATCGTGAAGATGAAGGTGGCCTGCAAGTTCGGCTACGAGCCGGCGGTGGCCAAGGCGATCAAGGTCATCATCTAGTTCCCGTCGGGTGGGGCTCGGCAACGGGCCCCTCCTGACCCGTTCACCAACGCACCAACCTTCAGAAAGCGAGAACGAACATGGCACTCGGAGTTCTGACGCTGACGGGCCAGCACATGGCGGGTCCGGGTCTCTTCGTCGACGAGGTCAGCCTGGTTGGCGCCGCGTCCTACACGGCCGGTGGCGACACCGGTCTGAAGGCCGCGCTGCGCGTGCTCACCGGCGACCAGCGCGAGCCGCTGGCCGTCCAGGACATCGGCCTCAACAGCGGGTACGTGACGGTGTACGACCACGCGAACGAGAAGGTCATCCACCTGAAGTCGAACACGGGGGATCCCTTGCAGCAGGCGTCGGGCAACCTCGCCGGCACCGCTTTCAAGCTGCTCGTCTTCTCGAAGTAGGACCGAGACGCCCAGCTCACAACCCCGCCGCGGAAGGAACCAGACATGGCACTTGGAGTGATGACCCTGACGGCCAAGCACATGGCGGGTCCGGGCGTGTATGTGGACGAGATCAGCCTCGTCGGCGTGGCGTCCTACACCACCGGCGGGGACACGGGTCTCAAGGCCGCGCTGAGAGTCCTCACGGCCGATCAGCGCGAGCCGCTGTCGGTGCTCGCCGTGGGCCTCAACGGCGGGTACGTGACCCGTTACGACCGGGCGAACGAGAAGCTGATCCACCTGAAGTCGAACACGGCCAGCCCGCTCCAGGAGGAGACGGCGGCGACGGACCTGAGCAGCACCGCCTTCAAGCTGCTCGTCATTTCGAAGTAAGGGCGGCCCGTCACCACGGCCGACCTGTTTCATCCCCACCAAGGAGTCCGTCATGTCCAAGTACGTCAGGCTGAAGGTCAACAAGAAGGGCGGAGCGCCCGAGCGCTGCTACGTCGCCGGGCAGCTGTACCTCCTGACGCTGGCTGGACAGCCGCCCGGCATGGCCGGGCTCTGGTACGTCGTGAAGGAGCACACCGCCGACATCCTGCGGACCGTGCTGCAGAACGACGCCGACAGCCCGACCGCCTTCGACATCCTCACGCAGCCCGAGGCCGAAGCGGTCGAGAGGCGCGAGCTCGAGGCTGCGCACCGATCGTACATGGCGGGCGAGGCGCCGACCCCGGTGCACAAGCTGGCCGCCGCGATCAAGGTCGACGGAGCGAAGTTCGACACGCCGTCCGCGCCTCTGCCGGATCAGCCCGGGACCGTGCACGAGCAGGGCGTGCTTCCGCCGGCGCCGGCGCAGGCGGTGCCGCCTCCGAACGCTGTCGCTGTCCCGGCGGTGGAGATCACCGCGCCTGCGGCCGCTGCGACGGCGCCCGCTGCTCCTGCCGCGCAGCCGGTCAATGCCGCGGGGCCAACGCGCCCGCAGCAGCAGGCACCGCGCGCGGGCGTGCACCCCGGGCGCACGGCTGCTCCACAGGCCGCGGCTCCCGCGCCAAGGCCAGCCGCACCAGCACAGCTCGCGCCGGCGCCGAGCGGCGCCACGAAGTAGCGCTTTCGCGCCGCCTGTTCTTGGGGCCACCGCGCGCGCGCGGCTACGGTTGAGCCATGAAGTTCGCGGTGCCAGGCCAGACCCTCGACGGCGCGTTGCCGCTGCTCGAGTTCTTCGCAGTGCGGGGCGGGCGGCTGGAGGATCTGAACGCGCTGAAGTTCCTCGTCAAGAGGCGCAGCGACGGGTCGACGGTCGTGGCCGAGACCGTCGTGAACGTCGGCATCACCTACCCGACCGCCAGCGCGGGTCGGCTGTCGAAGGGACGGTACTTCGGGACGTGGGTGATCTCGAGCGGGCAGGCGGTTGCTATCTACGACGTCACCTGGTCGTGGAAGTTCGCTGCCGCGGATGCATGGAGCACGGCGGTCGAGCCCATCGAGCTCGTGGCCAGCGTGAAGTCGACCTACGCCTACGCCAGCATCACGGACATGCGTGACGAGGGGGTGTTGTCAGCCACCTACCCGGACGCGCGGGTTCAGGGTGCGCTGTGGCGCGCGAGTTTGGCGATCGAGAGGGCGACCGGCGGCCACTGGTTCGAGCCGCGCGCGGCGACGTACACGCTGGACGGTGAAGGGGAGCGGGCTCTGTACCTGCCGGCGCCGATCGTGGGCATCGCCTCGGTCAAGGAGGACTACGAGCAGGACTTCGACGGCGCGGACGAGATGGACGCGGACAGCTACCGCATCTACGCCCGGCATCTGAGCGAGCGACTGGTGGCCCGGCCGGACGACCGCTTCCGGCCTCGGCTGGAGATGATGGGCGACGTGCGCGGCATCGACAGCACCTCCGAGTGGCTGAATGGCAACCAGAACGTGCGGGTGGAAGGCGCGTTCGGGTTCACCGATCCGAGCGACCTGCCTGCAGGCCGGACCCCGGAGCAGATAGCGCTCGCTTGCCGCCTGCTGGCGCGGGCCTACCTGCCGCAGCTCACCGATGCCTCGAGGGTGGGGCCCGGCGCCGCGCGGGAGGTCTCGCAGGAGGTTACGAGGGACCAGAGCGTCACCTACGCGGTGCCGGCAGCGGTGCAGCAGACAGCCAGCGGGTTGACGGGTGACCCGGAGGTAGACGCGCTGCTGGTCGCGTACAAGCGCCTGCCCGTCATCACGAGCGTCTAAATCCCATGGCGTACCGCGGTCGATTGATCTTCCCGGTCCTGGTGGAGGTCTTCCGCCTGGACCGCGCCGCCATGGCGGCAGATCCGGACGGCGGAGGGCCGCTCACGAGCGGGTGGGACCCGGACTACAAGGAGCCCATCCTCGAGACGAACGCCAACCGCACGGGCGCTCCGCGCCGGGTGGAGATGGCGGCGGTTCGCATCCCTGCCCAGGTCGAGACCGAGACCTACGACCGCGTGCGCATAACCCAGACCGGCGACGTGAAGGCGGGCCGGATGGTCTTCGTCATCCACTTCGAGGAGCTCGAGCGGCTCAGCCTGGTGAGCCCGACGACGGGGATCTGCCTGCTGGTCCGCGGTGACCGCGTGGGCGGGACCTACACGCCGGCCGGCGCCCTGATCCAGACGTTCCCCGATCCCCCCGGCCTGTACGTGATCGAGCCGCAGGTGATATTCGGGCTGGGGCAGCAGCGGAACCTCCTGGCCCTGGTCTGCGGTTCCCGCGACCAGGGCGGCTCGGGGTAGCCGGTGTCGGCCAAGAAAACCGGCGCATGGGGCAAGGCGCGGCAGATGCTCCCCGCGCTGGCCAAGGCGTTCCCTGGCGTGCTGAAGAAGGCGGCGCTGCAGGAGGCGCACTTCATCCGAGGCAAGATCGTGGAGGGCATCGCGAGCCAGGCGCCGGGCGGCAAGCCGTTCAAGCCGCTGTCCCCGCTGACGCTCGCCGCGCGCCGTCTGGCGGGGTTCCGCGGGACCAAAGCGCTGATCCGGACCGGCGACCTGCGGAACTCGATCGTCGTCGTGGTTGGCAAGGACGGCAGCGTAGCGATCGGCGTCTCCCGGAATGCCAAGGGCGAGGACGGGCAGGACCTGGTCAAGGTCGCCGAGATCATGGAGTTCGGCGCCGGGCCCTACGTCATCCAGTTGACGCCGAAGATGGTGGCTTGGATCGCGAAGCTGTACGAGGAAGCTGGTATCGAGCGGGCGCCGAGTGCGCGCGGGGGTGGCAAGGGCTACATCGTGGTGAAGATCCCCGCCCGGCCGTTCATGCGCCCCGTGTTCGAGAAGTGGGGCAAGCCGACGGACGTGCGCGCGCGCCTGCAGGCGCGGATCGCCAAACTGTTGAAGCCGTACGGCGGTCGTTAGGATCGGACCATGGCTGTGCCATCAGTCTCGAGCGTCTCGCCCAGCACGGTCTGGAGCCACGGGCAGTTCGTCACGGTCACGGGCACCAATTTCCGCGTGGCGCCCATCCCGAGCTACGCGCTGGCCGGGCCCTACCCAGCGCCCATCCCGGCCGTGGCGGTCACCGTGGGCGGCGTGGCGGCCACCTCGGTGCAGGTCCGATCTGCCACGGAGCTGACGTGCATCGTGCCAGCGGCCGACCCCGGCTCCGCGGTGGCGATCGCGGTCCAGAACCTGGACGACGCCGGCGTGGCCATCGCGGGCGAGAGCGCCTCCCTGGCGGGCGCGCTGACCTACAAGCGGCCGGACCTCGCGGTCGAGCCGGACCTGAGCAGGCTCACGCGGCAGGTGCTGCGGGACATCAAGCGATCGGTCATCGAGAACGTCGTGTCGTTCCTGCACACGGACTTCGAGGGCGACGGCAACCTCGAGCTCGCCGACGTCGCCGTGCTGCCCGCCATCGGCCTGTCCGGGCCCCACATCACCTGGCAGAGCCCCATCTACCAGCGCATGGAGGACGTGTTCACGGGCGGCGATCCGGCCACCACCTTCCAGCAGCGACACCGGTCGCTGACGTGCGACCTCGGCTACGAGATGACCCTGCTCGCGAAAGGCACCGGCCAGCTCGTCGCGCTGCAGGCCGCGACGCTCCTGTGGCTGCACCGGCACACCCACGTCGAGATCGACCGCGATCCGGCCGACCTGGCGAAGGGAAAGGCCAGGTACTACCTGCACGTACAGCAGGGGGCGCTCTTTCGGACGCTGACGGTCCCGAACCCGAGCAACGTACGGGCAGCGACCGCGGCGTTCACCGTCCGCGGCGTGCACCTCGAGGAGATGGCGGGATTTGCGGGCGAGGGGCAGAAGGACAAGGGCGGGACGCTCGAATCGCTGACCGTGACGCTTACCAGGATTTGAGGGGGTAGATCCCGCGTGTTGTGGTGAGGGCGCGATGGTCGCCCTCAAGAACGCGAACAAGCGGCGCCCGGCAGGACCGTACAGCCTGCCGCACAAGCAGTATTGCAGCGACGGGGAATGCCGCTGCACCTCGGTCGAGCGCAGGAGCGAGGTCTACAACCGGGAGACCGGTGCTTGGGGCTACGCTGACCAGCGCCGCGCGATCTGCGCCTCGCTGCTCTTGCTCGCTGGCGAGATGAAGTCGGGCCTGCCCGACACCATCCGCCTGGTTCCTGACGTGGCTGCCGCCATCGCGCGCGGCGAGCTCATCGACCTCAACGCGTAAGGAGAGAACGGTCCATGCCCCAGCTGCTCTCGTCCAAGACGATCGTCGAAGAGGAGGCTCCCAAGGTCCGGAGCGTGCCGAACCTTGCGACCGCGGTCGCCGGGTTCGTGTTCGTCACCCAGCGCGGGCCGGTCGGCACCGAACAGCTCGTCAACTCCGTCGAGGAGTTCGAGGCGATCTTCGGCGGGCACATCACGAACAGCGACGCGCGCGCGATCATCCAGGCGTTCTTCGACAACGGCGGCACCGAGGCGCACGTCGTGCGGACCGTCCACTACACCGACGTGGCCACGCCCGCCACCAAAGCCAGCACCCTGGCGACGTTGACGCTGTCCACGCCGGCCCTGGCCGCGACCGCGGGCGCCGTCGTCGGGACTGTCGTCGGCCCGTACAACCTCGAGCCGAACGACACCCTCGTGGCGAAGGTGGACGGCGGCGGCGACCTGACCGCGACGTTCACCGCGACGGCGGCGGCGCGCGAGTCGGCTGCCGAGAACTTCGCGCTCGTGAACGCGCAGACCCTGACCGTCGCCGTCGATGGCGGCGGGGTCCAGACGATCAGCTTCCTGACGGCCGAGTTCGTCTCGATCGGCGCTGCGACGGCGGAGGAAGTCGCGGCGGTCATCAATGCGAAGATCGTAGGCGCCAAGGCCACGGTCACGAGCGGCGGCACGAAGGTCACGATCACGTCGGACCGTCGCGGCACCGGGTCGAATATCAACGTCACTGGCGGCACGGCGAACGGCGCGCTCGCGTTCACGACCGGCGCGCTGGCCGGCACCGGCAACGTGTCGAACATCGACGCGGTCACGGTGGCCGAGGTGAAGGTGGTGTTCGAGGCGGCGGTGGCCGGCACGACGGTCACGGACGTGGGCGGGGCGGTGACCATCACCCGGAACGTGACGGGCGCGGCCGCGTCCGTTCAGGTGGTCGCCAGCTCGACGGCGGACGACGAGCTTGGCCTCGACAACGCGGTCCATGCCGGCGTGGACACCGCGACGCTGAGCACGCTGCGCGTCGACGCCAAGACCGACGGCACGTACGCGAACAGCCTACGGGCCAAGGTGAAGGCGGCCACGAGCGGCGAGGCGGCGCGCTTCGACATGGAGGTCCTGGACTCGGCCAGCATCATCCTCGAGGTCTGGCCGAACCTGACGATGGACGACGCCGACCCGCGGTACGTCGAGACGATCGTCAACGCCACGCTGGCCAATGGCGGATCGCGGTACATCGCTGCGGTCGACCTGGACGCGGCTACGACGGCGGCGCTGCAGCGCCCGAACAGCGGCACCTTCGGCCCGCTGACCGGCGGTGGCGACGGCCTGAGCAGCATCGCGGACGTGGACTTCACCGGCGACGCTGCTGGCCAGACGGGCATCCGCGCGCTCGACACCGTCCAGGGCCTGACCATGCTGGCGGTGCCTGACCAGCCCACCTCGGCGGTTCACAACGCGATGCTGACGTACTGCGAGGTCACGCGCGGGGGCCAGCCGCACGCGTTCCTGGGCCCGCCCTCGAACAACAGCGCCAGCCAGATCGTCACCTACGTGAAGACGACGGCGGCGTTGAAGAACCTGTCGGAGCACGGCTCGTTCTTCTGGCCGCGGGTGAAGATCGCGAACCCGAGCAAGGCGATCTTCGGCACGGTCGACCGGATCACCGTGTCGCCGATCGGGCACATCATGGGTGCGTACTCGCGCACCGACAACGCGCGGGTTGGCGGTATCTACGACGCCTGCGCGAACCAGGACCTGGGGCGCTTGTTCGGCGTGCTGGAGCTCGAGCACAAGGACGCGCTGCTCGAGGCCAAGCGCGACCTGGTCTTCCCGGAGCGGATCAATCCGCTGCGCAAGGACGACGGCTCGCCGTTCTACATCGACGGCGCGCGCACGCTGAAGGAGAACGGCTCGTGGCCCTGGACGAACCAGCGGCGCGGGGTGTCCTTCATCGGCCGGACGCTGAAGCTGATCGAGGACATCTTCCGGCACAAGAACCGGAACCCGAACCTGCCCGCGATGAAGCGGGCGGCGGACATCTTCCTGCTCGAGCAGTTCCGGCGGAAGGCGTTCGCGACGGACACCAACCCTGCGCTGGCTTTCTTCACCGATGTGGGCCTTGCGCTCAACCCGGCGTCGCAGGCGAACGTCGGGACCATCCGCTGCGGTGTCGCGATGACGACGCCCATGGAGTTCATCATCATCAAGATCGGCCAGGACACCCGGCTGATCGAGGCGGAGCTGGCGGCCGCCGCTGGCTAAGGAGTGACCACCGATGACCCTCGCTGATTCGCTCGCGGACGTGGACGATGTCGGGTACTTCACCGTCGAGATCGACGGGTTCGCCTCGGCGTCGTTCCACAAGTGCTCGGACCTCGAGGTCGAGCTCGCCGTCCACTCGCTCCAGGCGGGTGACGCCGCTATCCCGAACAAGAGCCTGGGGCGGCCGAAGTTCACGCCCATCACGCTCGAGCGGGGGGCGCGCGCGGACAACGACTTCTACATCTGGGTGGCGAGCTGCGTCCAGGGGACGGTCGCGGTCGCCGGCGCGCCTGCCGGGCTCACGATGGACGCGATCAAGCGGAACCTCGACATCGTCCAGCGGGACCGCGCTGGCAACGAGCTGAAGCGCTACACGGTGTACGGCGCGATGCCGTCGAAGTGGAAGGCCGGGGCTTGGGACGCGGCGAGCGAAGAGAAGCAGATCGAGATGATCACGCTCGAGTATGATGCGTTCGACAGAGCAGCCTGAGCAGCGCGTCCGTAACACGAGCCCACTGCACGTCACCGCGAGGTGAAGGGCGCCCGGGAAGCCGGGTTCGATGCGTGGCCCCGGCGGTCCCATGAGGTCGTCGGGGCTGTTCCTTTTCCGGGCAGCGTCGCCGCCCGCGCGCGTTTCTAGAGCCGCCCGCCCCGCCTGGCCCACTGTGGCGGCGGAGGTTCCACCATGCCGGAGATTGTCGACCTACCTTCTGGATTGAAGGGCGAGATTCGCGGGCTGAACGGGAAGGAGATCCAACTCCTCACGAACAAGGAGCTGGCGAAGTCCGCGCTGCTCATCGACCGCATCATCGGCACCTGCTGGATCCAGACGATCGAGCCCGGGCCGTACAAGGCGGACGACAAGGGCAAGCTCGACTGGTCGAAGGTCCTGCACGGCGACCGCGTGTACCTCCTCATCCGCGTCAGCGCGGCGACGTTCGGCAAGCGCTACCCGTTCACGGTGCACTGCCGGGTGTGCAAGAAGGAGGTCAGGGAGGAGGTGGACCTGCTCGAGCTGCCCGTGAAGAAGCTCTCCGAGGAGGACCTGGCGACCTTCGAGACCAGCGGCCTGTTCCAGCGGACGCTGCCGGATGGCCGGGCGTTCACGTTCCGGCTGCCGAACGGCGACGACGAGGTGCGGGAGACGAAGGCGGCGATGCGCGGCGGCGAGGAGGCGGCCGTTCCTGCGACGGCCGTCTCGCGGATCGACGAGATCGAAGGCATCGAGGGGGCGGCCGCCCGGAGGCGCTATTTCGACGAGGGGGTGGCCGGGCTGGTGTTCGAGGCGCTGCAGATCATGCAGGAGCCGGACTGCGGCGTGGACACCGCCATCCAGGTCGAGTGCTCGAACGCGGCATGCGGAGCCACGACGGAGATCGACCTCCCTTTGGACCGACTGCTGGCGCCCCGGCGTCGGCCGAAGCCGTCGTAGGCGCCCTCTTCCCGTACATCGATCCCGTCCAGTATTGGGAGATGGTCTGGCGGCTCACCTACCATTCCCCTTACTACTCATCGATCAGCTGGGGCGGGATGAACCTCATGGAACTCGAGTACGACGTGCTGGTCTGGATGGACCACCGGCTGGCGAAGCGGCGGCAGGAGGAGTACGACCTGATGAAGCCGAAGAAGTGACATGGCGCTGAACGGTGGGCTCGGTCTCGGGATGACGATGTCCTTGCAGGACCTCGCCACAGGTCCGCTCGAGAAGCTCAGCGCCAACTTCATGAAGTTCGACCGCGTGACCGACGAGTCGCTCACGAAGTTCACGCGGCTCTCCGGCCTGATGAAGACGGGGATGTTGGCGATCGGCGGCGCTGCGGTGGCCGCCGGCGCCGCCGCGTTCGGGCTGGCGGTCCGCGCGCAGCGGTTCGACCAGGCGATGGCCGACGCGGGTATCCGCATGGGCGCGAGCGTGGAGCAGATGGGAGCCCTCCGCGCGGCCGCGCTGTCCACCGATGCGGTGATGGCGGGCTTCTCGGCCGATCAGACGGCGTTGACCCTGAAGGCGATGGCGGAGGAGGGCTACGGGGCCGAGGCCTCGATGCAAGCTCTGATGCCTACGCTCCACCTGGCGCGCATCACGGGGCAGGACGCAGCGCAGACGGCCGGGTTCCTCACGGACGCCCTCTCCGTGTTCGGCCTGCAGGCGCGGGACGCGGAGCTGGCGACCGACAAGATGGTCTTCGCGATGCAGCGGTTTGGCATCACGAACAAGGAGCTGGCGCCGCTCGTGTCCTCGGTGGGGGCGGCCGCCAAGCTCGCCGGGGCCAACCTGGACGACACGCTGCTCACCCTCGGCCTCATCGTGCAGGGGAGCTCGGACGTCGGGCAGGCGGGCATGGCGGCGCGGATGGCGTTCATGCAGATGGCGGACGAGAACGTGCGGAAGAAGCTGAGCGGGGTCGGCATCTCGGTCACGGACGCCTCGAAGCGCATGCGGTCGATGGCGGCGATCCTGACCGACCTCACCGGGAAGACCGCGAAGATGACGGATGCACAGCGGTCGCAAACCATTGCGAGCATCTTCGGTAACCGGGCCGCGGGCGGCATGAACATCGTCATGGAGCAGCTCGCGAACGGCGTGGAGGACGGGACCGGGAAGATCCTGAAGGGCGCGGCGGCGACGAAGTTCCTGATGGAGCAGATGGGGGGCGCGGGCGGGATGTCGAAGAGGATGGCGGAGGCGCTGCAGATGAGCACGCTCGGCGGGCAGATGCAGGCGTTCGGGGCCAGCGTGTCCACGACGCTGACTCAGCTCGGGAGCCTGATCGCGCCGGTGTTCAGGCCGCTGGTCGAGACGGCGCTGCTGGCGGCCGAGGCCTTCCGCGCGATCTTCCCGAAGACGGTCCCCGGACTGGACGGCTGGGTGAAGCAGTTCGAGGGGGTGAAGCTTCTCTTCAAGGGGCTGATCCAGCTCTTCACCTCGGGTGAGATGTCGGGCGCCGTGGCCGACGACATGCTGAAGGCGAAGAACGCCGGGATCATGCGGTTCGCGATCGACGTCTTTCTCTGGGTGAACCGGATCAAGAACTTCCTCTCGAACATGGTCGACGGCTTCCGCGACAACATGGAAAATCTCCGGCCCACCTTTGAGATCCTGAAGGCGGCGCTTGGGGAGCTCGGTAATGTGTTCGGAATCGTGACGGGGACCGCCGACGAGAACAGGGACGCATTCGGACGCGCCGGCGCCGAAGGACGAAGCCTGGGGGAGTCGATCTCGTCCGGCCTGAACACCGCCATGCGAGCGGCGACAGTGGCGATCACCTTCGCCACCGCCGCCGTGGAATTGCTCAAGACGGCATGGAGCGCGCTCGGTCCAGTCGTGATGGCGGCCGGCGGAATCCTCGTCGGCACGATGCAGGCGATTTACGGCGTGCTGACCGACGACGGCTCGACTGCCTGGAAGGGCTTTTTCGACGCGGCCTACACCACAATCACGGTCATCGTCGACATCATGTATTGGATGATCAAGGCGTTCACAAAGTCGATCGACCAGATCGGACGCATGATCCCCGGTGTCGGCGAGCTCGGGTTGACCGCTGCTGTCGAGCGCGAGCAGGCGGACGTACACGCCACGCTTGGTCGGTTGAAGACAGAGGGACTGAACATGGCCGGCATCAACGCCCCGCCCGTGCCTGGCTCACAGATGATCAGAACGAGGGAAGGGTTCGGTGTGCCTGAATTTCTCGCCAGACCAGACCTGGGTAGGGTTCCGAATCAGTTCACTCCTCTGGTCGGTTCTGGTGCATCACCACCACCGGCCAGCGTCGGTTCGCACACGCTCGAAAGCACGGCCGCAGCGACGCGCGCATTGCTGGAGCAGCAGAACCACATACTCAAGACGCTGGCGGAGCGACAGGGCGGTCGCGATCAGACCATTAACGTCGGCACGCACATCGACGGGCAGAAGGTGGCGGAGGCGGTCGCGCGCGCGCGCGCGGACGAGGCGGCGCGGAGCTTCTCGCCGGTCGGCGGCTTCTAGGACCAGGGCGTCATAACTTGACGAGGCTGGCCCCGCAGGGAATCAGCCCTGCCTCGACACGAGTTTTTACGGCTCTCACGAAGGACTGAGCAACAGTCGTTCGCGATGAGCCAGAGACCAGACCCCAGCATGCCCGACCGCCCATGGCGAGACGTTCTGGCCGAGTTGGACAAGTTCGACCCGCACGAGCCCGGCACCGGACTACCCCTCGACCTGGGGATCCGCCGCTATGTGCTGATCCTCCGGGCCGAGGGGATTGAGACGTACGAGTCCTGTCAGGGTGGAGAGGGGCACTGCTACCCCGAGCCCACGGTCAGGTTCAGCGGAACGCACTCGGACGGCTTCCGCGCGTTCGCCGTAGCGATGACGTACGGGCTCCCAGTGCGGGCCCTCCGACGGTGCTACACCGTCTGGAACGGGTTCCTCGAGGGACCGCACTGGGAACTGACGTTCACCAAGCTCGACGGCGCGCCCTAGGGCAGGGTCTTACAGCGGTCGCACTGCGGGCGCTGGCCGGTCCCCTGGACCACGTTCTCCCGCTCGATATTGTTGCCTTCCGTGCAGGCGTTGTTGTCGTGGTACACGGGCTTGTCGCTCGACTTCTTGGAGTGGAACGCGCTTACCTTCGCCATGATGGTCCCCTGGTCCCACGTCCCCTGTCACCCCCGTGACCGAGCTACCATCGCGCGTATGACGGCGTAGCGCAAGCGCCGGACTACCGGCACGTCTTCGCGCTGAACTTCTTGCCGGCCAGCTCTTCGTACTCGGTGGCGGCATCGAGGATCTTCATGTCCCGGATCTCGAGGGAGTCCTTGATCCGGCCCAGGTAGCGCACGTCGACCACGCCGGTCTCCGAGCCGTAGCGCCACTCCTGCTTCGCGGCGGTCTGAAGCTCGGTGCGCGCGGCCAGCTCGCCGCAGATGGTGGTCCGCACCTCGGCCAGGCGCTCCTGGCGCTTGGACTCGACGCAGGCGGGGTCGGATTGGCAGCGCTCACGTTCGGCGATTGCAGCGTTCGTCTGCTCCACGCTAGCGCGGGCGGCCGCCCACTCGGGAGATGCAATCGCATCAGCAAGGTCGTGCTCAGAACCGTAGAAATCGGGTGGCGTCCTGGTCGCGCTGGGCGCGGGACTGCGGCTCGTCGCTGAACGCTCCGCGGCTTGCTTCTCCGATTCGCGCTTCCACTGCGCCGATCGGCCCGTCGGGTCATCCTGCCTGATCCCGAACATCTGGCACCCGCTGACCACCAGCAACACCGTTCCGACTTTCCACATGGTGCCTGGATCGTAGCAGCCCGCCCGGGAGTAGGGTCCAGCGGGCCGATGCTGCACATCCGTCCAGGTAGCGCGTTTTTCGAGTCGGGCAGACGCCGACTGTCATGCTGTCCGCATGGCCGCCACGCACCCCATCGTCCAGTTCGTGAAGGATCAGCCCTCGGACATCCTCGCGCGGCTCAAGACGCAGGCCGGGCGCAAGTCGCCGCCGCACATCTTCGTCGCTGGTGTTCGAAAGGCGCTGACGTCGCCAGCGAAGAATCTCCCGGCGCTCGCGATACGGGATGCCATCTGGGCTAGCGGGACCGCGTTGCCGATGGAGATCCACGTCATCGACCTCAACGGATTTGAAACGCCAAAGTCAGACCGGCTCTTCATCACGGCGCAGTTCAACCCGGCCGAACTAGAGCGCGGCATCAAGGTGAACTACGCGGAGCTGAAGCCAGTTGGGCTGCCGCATGCGCACATGCACTACGTTGGCACCGACAACCAGTCGATGAAGTTCTCTCTCTTCCTCAACGCGTTCTCGTACATCGACGCCCAGGAGGGCAAGAAGGACGACTTCCTAGAGCGTGGGAAAGCCGAGGTCGCGGCGCGCATGAAGTTCCTGGAAGCGATCTGCTACCCCGTCGGAGAGAACGTAAAACTCGGCATCGGCGCTCCGCCGCGAGTGCTCGTCTCCTGGATCAACTTCATGTCGCTGACCTGCGTGCTGACCGACCTGACGTTCAAGGTGACCCGATGGGCGCCGACGGGCGAGCCGCTTCACGTCCAGGCGGACCTCACGCTGCGCGAGATTCGGCAGGCCCGACTGAGCATGGAGTTGCTCATGCGAAAGAAGAACGCTGCCGACCGCGGCGATGACGAGAAGATTCTACCGTTGAGCAAGCAGTAGCTGACATCCAGTCAGCCGGGCTACCGCAGCACGGCGCCTCGAATGAGGACGTTCCCGACGATCCGACCATCGCACTGGCCGGTAGCGGTCACGGCAACGCCTTTCGCCAGTGATGCCGCCTTCGCTTCCTCTCCCTTGCCGACGTAGACCCAGACCTCGCGAAACATCTGGTCGCCAGCGAGCTTCACGATGATGTTGTCCATGAAATCTTTGTCGATGCCGGTGACGGTGCCCGACACGGCGACGAGCTGACCCTTGTACTGCTGGTCAGCGGCGACCTCGTTCGCCTCGTAAAACTTCGCCAGGGCGCGCGCGGTTGCGTTCATCGCTTGCCTCGGTGGCGGCGGCGGTACTGGCTGTTGGGCGGCGGCCTGGGCCGCGACAGCCGCAGGCTGCGCCGCCGGCGTGTCCCCCTCCTGCTTGGTGATCCCGGTGATTTGCCCGAGCACGCTCAGACCCATGAAGATGCCGATGCCGATGACCACCTTTCGACCGGTGCCCATTTTCTGAGGTGCTCCGCATTTCGGGCACGCCTTCGCCGCCTTATCGTTCGGGTTCCCGCAACTCCTACACGGCACGAGTGACATGGTGGTCCCTTATCCCCCACGTCCCCAGGCTCCCCCGAGCCGTCCTCATCGGACCACCGGGGCCGCC
>ERZ1292625.206-Hain-H41-01um-R1-206-length-102311-cov-11_pt1 | contig 102311 bp, 105 predicted proteins | sample MGYA00564400_ERZ1292625 | MGnify/ENA primary metagenome ERZ1292625 (study PRJEB36523, sample SAMEA6512639) | groundwater metagenome | collected 2019-01-08 | study: AquaDiva: Metagenomics assemblies of 32 groundwater samples
TGGTGGTACTGGCTTTTGCTGTTTTGTTATTAAAAAGACTTTGAACAGGTTCTTACAGGCTGAAAGGCATAATGTGGGGGTTAGATTGCAAAAGCTAAGCAATGCTGATGATAGCTTTAACAAATCTATAGCTACAATATTCTCATTAGCATCAAAAGCTCACGATTTATTCAAAAGTTCGGAACTAGATGAAAGGAGACGAATTATAACTATTTTGTTTCCGAACTTGGAAATGGATGCTGAAAAGCTAGTGTTAAAGCCACGTGAGCCGTTTGATATGTTCTCAAATCTGGCTTATCGTCCAGAATGGCTCCGCGAGCTGGATTCGAACCAGCGACCACTCGATTAACAGTCGAGAGCTCTACCGCTGAGCTATCGCGGAATAACCTTAAGAAGGCGTGTCTTATAGCAAATGTATTTTTCTAATGCCAGCAAAAATATCACTAAATATTCACATAAATTTGAAAAACCCATGCTGCACGCGCAATATCGCTGAAAATCTGGTGAAAATTCGCGTCCAATTGCCATTTTCTTCCAATTTGCCCTTGCAATCTGCATTTTGATATGCGAACTAAGAAGTTCGACTGATTTACTTATTAATATCATTGGCTTATGCTGCATTGCAGCATAATTATGCAGCTTATACCATTTTTAAACACAGGATGTAAAAATGACCAAAGACAAAAAAGAGCCTATCACAGATGCAGAAGCACTAGCATATCACGCGGAAGGCAAGCCCGGAAAGATATCAATATTGCCCACCAAACCACTTATGACCCAGCGCGATTTATCGCTTGGCTATTCCCCTGGTGTTGCTATTCCCTGCCTGGAAATTCAAAAAGACCCAAGCAAGGCTTATGATTATACTTCGCGCGGGAATTTTGTCGCGGTTATTTCTAACGGCACTGCGGTTCTTGGTCTTGGTAATCTTGGCGCACTGGCATCCAAACCGGTTATGGAAGGTAAGGCTATTCTGTTCAAACGCTTTGCTGATATTGATTGTATTGATATTGAAGTAGACACCACCAATGTCGATGAATTTGTAAATTGCGTGAAGCTTCTTGGGCCGTCATGGGGCGGGATAAACCTTGAAGATATTGCGGCTCCTGAATGTTTTATCATTGAGCAACGTCTGCGCGAGTTAATGGATATTCCTGTGTTCCATGATGACCAGCACGGCACCGCTATTATCGTAGCAGCAGGGCTTATCAACGCCGCGCATTTGACCGGACGTGAGCTGAAAGACATTAAAGTTGTTGTTCTTGGTGCTGGCTCGGCTGGTATCGCCTGCCTTGAGCTTATCAAACGTATGGGTATCAAACATGAAAACGCCCTGTTGGTTGACAAGACCGGCGTGATTTATGAAGGTCGTACCGAAAGCATGAACCAGTGGAAATCCGCGCATGCTGTAAAGACTGACAAACGCACTCTAGCGGATGCTATGAAAGGTGCGGACATGTTCATGGGTCTTGCGGGGAAAAACGCCGTAAGCAAGGAAATGGTCGCCACTATGGCAAAAAATCCAATCATTTTTGCGATGGCTAATCCGGATCCAGAAATTACTCCTGAGGATGTACGCAGCGTACGCAGTGACGCGATTATCGCCACTGGTCGCTCGGATTATGCCAATCAGGTTAATAATGTGATGGGCTTCCCATATATCTTCCGTGGCGCGCTTGATGTTCGCGCTTCACAGATTAATGAGGAGATGAAAGTTGCAGCAGCGGAAGCGATTGCCGCCCTCGCCCGTGAAGATGTTCCGGAAGAAGTGTCTGCTGCATATTCCGGACGCAAAATGGAATATGGCTCGGAGTACATTATTCCTGCTCCGTTTGATCCACGCCTGATGACCACTGTTCCAGTTGCAGTTGCAAAAGCCGCAATGAAAACCGGGGTTGCCCGCAATCCGATTTCTGATTTTGCTGCTTATAAAAAAGAATTGGCGGCACGCCGTGACCCAACTGCTAATTCGATGCAGCATATTTTCGATAAGGTACGCGAAAATCCACAGCGCGTAATCTTTGCCGAAGGTGAGGAAGAAAAAATTATCCGCGCTGCTGTGCAATGGCGTGATAATGGCTATGGCTCGCCTATCCTTGTTGGTCGTGTTGAGCGCATCCATGAATTGATGAAGAAAATGAGTGTGCATGATTATAAAAATATTGAAATCGCCAATGCCGCCGTCAGCCCAAATGTGGAAGCGTATATTGATTATCTTTATCCGCGTCTGCAACGTGTTGGTTATCTATACCGCGACGTAGCTAGAATGGTGAAGAATGACCGCGATATTTTTGCTTCGTGCATGCTGGCTATGGGACATGGTGATGCAATGATTACCGGTCTTACCCGTAATTATAATGTGTCTCTTGATAATGTCAGCCGCGTCATCAACACCAAGAAAGATGCGCTTTTGTTTGGTATATCGCTGATTGTTGCCAAAGGTAAAACCATTTTCTTCTCTGATACGACCGTTCAGGAATTGCCTACACCTGAACAGCTTGCACATATTGCAGTCAAAACCGCGGAAAAAGCCCGCAAGATGGGGCATGAGCCGCGCGTTGCCCTACTCTCATTCTCAACCTTCGGTAATCCTAAACGCGAAAAATCAGTGCGGATTATTGAAGCGGTTAAGGTTCTCGATAAGATGAATGTTGATTTTGAGTATGACGGCGAAATGTCGGCAAGCGTGGCTTTGGATAAAGAAATGTTAAGCCTTTATCCGTTCTGTCGCCTGACCGCTCCGGCTAACATATTGATTATGCCTGCTTTGCACTCGGCGCATATTGCTTCACACATGTTGCAAGAATTAAGCGATGGTGTTACTATAGGCCCAGTGCTGATGGGGCTTGAGCGTCCGGTGCAGGTTATGCAGATGAACGCCACCTTGTCAGAAATTTTGAATCTATGCGCTATCACGGCGATGGAAGCAATTGAAGAAAAACAAGGCAAGGTAACGTCAATCGCCAAAGGGAAAAAGGTTAAAGGGTAGTTATGGTGGAAGTAAAAAAAGATGTAGTATGGATAGCTAGTGATAATAAGACTGTACCTAAGCTAGCTGAAATAGCAGCTCATAATAACGGTAAATTTGAATTAATTTATATTACCGATATAGGGAAAGCCGTGGAATCACTACGTAAAGTAAGTAATGGTATAGAACAAAAACCTAAACTTATAGTTACGGACATTAAAAATGAAAATCATAACAGCACGCAAGAAATGATTAGATTGGCTAATAGTTCTGGGATAGAGACTGTTCCGATGGCGAAAATACCAACTCGTGGGACTTATGTCTATATTTCAGAATATGATCCTACCCAATCTCCCGGTAAAAAAGTAGGTTCTCAAATAAGCATGTAAATAAATTATAAAAAAAAGTTAAGGGATAGGGTATGGTGGAGGAAAATAGAAAGAGAGAGTTGTTTTTAGCAGACGATAGCCAAATTATAAGGATTAAAGTTGGTAGAGCACTTAGAGATGCTGGGTATACTGTTAATGAATTTACTAATGGTGATGACATTATTGCAAAAATAAGAGAATTAGGAAAAGATAAGGATGTTGTTGTAATTACTGACAACCAGATGCCTAATAGTGATGGTACAAAAAGGCAAAATAATGGTATTGAAGTGTTAAACGCTGCAAGTCTTAAGGCTGAAGAACTAAAACACACTAATCCTGAAGTAATTATTAAAACTATTATGATTTCAGCTTCATTACCAAGTGAACAAAGCAAAGAGGTTGTTGCTGCTGGCACTAAAGCTGATGCTCACTTTGATAAAACTGATAAAGATTATATACCTGATTTAGTCAATAAGGTTGGGAAGTTACTCCAGTACACGCCAACACCTTTACAACAAACTTCAACTGGTAGGGTAGTGTAGAGGGGATTTATAAAGCTATGGCAGATAGAAAAGACATTTTGGTGATAAGCGATTATGAAAAATCATCCAGTATAATGAAAAAATTGCTATCGGCAAAAGGATATAAGGCTGAAGTATTGAAATCAACATCGGCTCCAATAGAGCGGATCAATGATACGGAGAAAAAACCTGACTTAATTATAATTGATAAAAGTGTTGAAGGCTTTAATGAAATATTGAAAGAGACAAAAAAAGCCAATATTCCTGTTATAGCACTGATGGCAAAAGACGAAACCAAAAACGTTGCGGCAACTATCGGAGTTATTGTAATTAGAAAGCCTATTACAAATAATGATGAATTTCTAAGTTTTATAAAGAAGGAAATAAACAAACAGGAATTTGCCTCTAGTAGAGGTGGCAGAGGGTCAGTGTAAATCATTTCATTTTTTTAAAGATAGAATAAGGGTATTATAATATGGAAAATGGGAATAAAGAATTAATTTGGATTGTTGAAGATGAAGCTGGTTTATCTAAGATGATGGAAATTATATTATCTAAAGAAAAACGTAATTTTGTTATATTCCATAAATCTGAGGATGCTGTTGCAAAACTTGATGCTTTAAAAAACACCACTGAAGGAAAGCCTGATTTAATAATCACAGATAATAATACTAAGAGTGAAAAGAGCGGAATGGAAGTGCTAGAAAAAGCACGCGAAATAGGTGGTATTCGTACAATAATGCAATCATCAGACTCTGTTGAAGATGATGCTAAGTCAAAAGGTGCTATGGCTTTTATTTCCAAACCATATACAAGCAATGTGGCTTTAGCTAATCTGGTAGAAAAAACTCTTGCCAAGCCTGCCCCCTCATACAAAACTGCTTGGATTGTTGATGACGAAGCTGACATACGTATGATACTTACAGATGCCCTTGAACTTAGAGGGTTTACTGTCCGTAAATTTAATAGTGCTACGGCAGCAATAGAGGCGTTAGCTGAATCTAAACCAGATATAATTATTACTGATTTAGACACTAAAACAAAAGAGACTGGCATAGATGTGATAAAAGCCACACCAATGGGAGTTAAATCCATTTTATGGACTGCTGTAAGTGATTTTCATAGAATTAGCAGAGAGGCAAAAAACGCAGGAGCGGCTGAGGTATTTGAGAAGCCTGGCAATATTGGAAAAATTGCTGCCAGAGCAGAAGAATTAGTTAGTAATCCAGAAAGAGAACCAGCAGCAATGGAGAGATAGGTTTACAGTTGTTTCAATGCTGTATGCCAACCAAAGAAATATGCAATAAACAAGATAGACAATTTATTATTCTTTCATTAAATGAAGTGGTGTAAAACCTTTTCAACTTGTGAAAAAAGAATGCTAAATTCATATGTCTAAAATTCGTAAGATATTGCTGCGATTCAACTCAGGAAATCTACAAAATACAACCTTGAACATAGGGAATAATATGAAGGATTATCATATCAATATTTTTTATAGCGATGAAGATGGCGGATATATAGCTGACATACCGGATCTTTCAGGGTGTTCAGCTTTTGGCGAAACTGCTGAACAAGCACTGAAAGAAGTGGAAAAGGCAAAAGCTTTATGGCTTGAAGTTTCAAAAAAGAAAAAACAGAAAGCACCAATACCTCATTATAAACCATTTATATACCAAACTCATAACTCACATGTCTAATATCATGCCCCTAACCATCACCGCTCCCCTTTCCCCTGAATATCAAAAAATCCTGACTCCGGAAGTGCAGGCATTTGTTGCCAGTCTTGCGCAAAAATTTACGGCACGAAAGGATGAATTACTGGCAAAACGCGTCGCAAGACAAAAGCGGATTGATGTTGGAGAAATGCCTGATTTTCTGCCGGAAACCGCTAACATCCGCGCTGATAATAGTTGGAAGGTTGCCCCCATCCCTGCCCCGCTGCAAGACAGGCGCGTTGAAATAACTGGTCCTGTTGAACGCAAAATGATTATCAACGCGCTGAATTGTGGCGCAAAAGTGTTCATGGCGGATTTTGAGGATTCACTGACTCCTACTTGGGGGTCAATCATGGATGGGCAAGTGAATTTGCGCGATTATGTTGACGGCACAATTTCTTTCACCAGTCCGGAAGGCAAAGAATATAAACTGAACGAAACTATCGCTACTTTGATTGTGCGCCCGCGTGGATGGCATTTGCTGGAAAAGCACGTGCTGGTTGATGGGAAGCCTATCGCCGGAGCATTCCTCGATTTTGGCGTTTATTTTTACCTTAATGCCAAGAAATTGCTGGCGCGTGGGCTTGGTCCATATTTTTACCTGCCAAAACTGGAAAGCCATGAGGAAGCTGCGTTGTGGGCGGATATTTTTGCTTTTTCTGAAGAAAAACTAGGATTAAACAAGGGCACTATCAAAGCAACTGTCCTGATTGAAACCATAGTCGCAGCTTTTGAGATGGACGAGATTTTATACGCACTGAAAGATTATTGCGTGGGCTTAAATTGCGGGCGTTGGGATTATATTTTCAGCTTCATCAAAAAATTTAGTAAGCGTGGCGATTTTGTGCTGCCTGACCGCGCATCAGTGCTGATGACTACCCATTTTCTGCGTTCATATTCGCTATTGCTTATCAAAACCACCCATAAACGTGGGGCATTTGCCATGGGTGGGATGAGCGCGTTTATTCCAGTTAAAAATGATGAGGCAGCTAACGAAAAAGCTTTCGCCATGGTACGCGCCGATAAGGAACGTGAAGCAGGTGACGGGCATGATGGAACATGGGTGGCGCACCCTGCCCTTGTGCCAGTGGCTATGGAAGTTTTCAACCGCCTGATGCCAACACCAAACCAAGTTTCCCGCCAGCGTCCTGAGGTGGATATGAAAGCCGCTGATTTATTGGCTATTCCTCAAGGTGCTATTACGGAAGCTGGGCTGCGGAACAATATCAGCGTTTCGGTGCAATATCTGGCATCGTGGCTATCTGGCGTGGGCTGTGTGCCGATTTTTAATTTAATGGAAGATGCCGCAACTGCCGAGATCGCCCGTTCGCAGATATGGCAATGGATTCACCATGATAAAGGCGAATTATCGGATGGTCGTGCAGTTACTATTTCCTTGTTTGAACAGTTTTTATCAGAAGAACTGGAAAAACTGCCGAAAAGCGGCTTGCCATATGAGAAAGCAGCGAAACTGCTCACTGATCTGGTGTCACAGAAGGAATTTACGGAATTTCTTACCCTGCCCGGCTATGAGCAGATAGCTTAGTAGTATTTGTCATGCCGCATTTATTGCGACATCCGGATTGAAAAATCCAGACACAGCAACAAGTGCGGGGTGACATTTTAATTATTGCTAATTATCTGTATAATATTGCACATTATCTGTACATTATTGCATCATTTCTCCAGTGTTTTGATAACTTTCAGCAGCGCTTCGATACGCTTTGGATCACCATGACGAGACCTCTGCATAATGCGTCATTGCGAGTGAAACGAAGCAATCCATCTTTCTATGATGCTTAATTTTACTGGATTGCCACGTCGGCTTCGCCTCCTCGCAATGACGAAAAACACATTATGCAGAGGTCTCTGACTGTCACTGGCTTCATATGCCATTCTAGTGATTGTGGCGTTCATTACTTCTGTCATTTTATGTTTAAAGCTATGACGTATTTCATCCATAAGCTTTTCATATTCATACATGAATTCTGGAATTTTCTGCCAACGTGCCATAGATTCGCGTCGCATTTTCAGATCATAGGAAATTTCTATGGCTGATTTTCCACTTGCCAGCATTGATAAGGCTTTTATCTGTTTTGAGGTGAGCCTATGAGACATTCCATAACCTATGCTTGTTCCGATATAAACAAGCTACAGGAAGAATTTATGTTCAGGAAGTGGTGAAAAGCCCTCACCCCCGCAACAAGTGCGGGGCAGGCTCTAACCCTCTCCCAGAGGGAGAGGGAATTTAGGCATGGCTAAGCTGCTGCTTTAGGAGCAGAACTACGTTTTGGAAAGCGACTGAAACGTTTATTATTGCCGGATTTGTCACCACCACCGGAAGAATTTCCACCGCTACTTTTACCGCTTCTGTTACCAAAAGGTTTTTTCTGACCATAGCTGCGCGGTTTACCATCGCCACCACGTGAATTACCATGTGAACTACCATGTGGCATTTGCGGTGGAGCTTCATTAGGGTGCATCAAACGGTGGATGGCGCGCCATTTCAGACCATCATCCGGCGATATCAGGCATACCGCTGAACCTTCCGAACCATTACGACCAGTACGGCCAATGCGGTGGATATAATCTTCCGGACATTGTGGCAGGTCATAATTAATAACATGTTCAATATGCGGAATATCAAGACCACGCGCAGCAATATCAGTCGCCACCAGAATACGGAATTTCATATTACGGAAGCCCTGAATAACTTTTTCGCGTTTGCGCTGGTGCAAATCACCATGGATAGTATCGGTCTGATTACCCTGCTTGTTAAGGCGTTCAGAAAGTTTATCCGCGCTGCGTTTGGTTTTTACAAACACTATTATAGAACCAGTGCGGGCAGCGATTTGTTTGCTAAGCTCATCATATTTACCGCTGTCATTTACATGAATTATCTCCTGCTGGATTTTAACCACAGGAGCATTAACTGAACCAACAGCTATACGCTCAGGATTCTTCAGGTATTTAGCCGACATTTTTACGATTTCTGCCGGAATAGTTGCAGAAAACATCAAAGTCTGGCGAACTGCTGGCAGGAATTTTACAATACGGTCGATCTGGATACCAAAACCCATATCCAACATACGGTCGGTTTCATCCAGAACTAGAAAATTAGTATCGTGCAGAATTAAATTTCCGCGTTCCAGATGATCGTTAATCCTTCCTGGTGTGCCAATTATAATGCGTGGACGCATTCTAAGCTGCGCGGTCTGCTTATGCATTGAATCACCGCCAATCAGCAAGGCCGCCTGCACAAAACTGCGCTGACCAAGCAAACCGTTAATAACAGTCATTACCTGAGTTGCAAGTTCGCGGGTTGGAGTGAGGACAATTGCGTTGCCGCGTGGGTTATTTAAAATCTTTGCCACCAACGGAATACCAAAAGCGGCAGTTTTGCCGGTTCCGGTCTGGGCAGAACCAAGTATGTCATGCCCTTTAAGAGCAAGAGGAATAGCTTGTTTCTGGATGGGGGTTGGAACACTGTATTGCATGCGCTCAAGCGCAACATTAAGTTGGGCAGGAAGCCCAAACTGAGAAAAATCACTCATTTATTTATCCTTAAATATAATATATTCTCGGCTGAATATTGCACCGAAGAATGTTACGTCTGCCATTATTTAAAAATAATGCAGTACCCAAATATGTTATTTGGGAACGTATTCAAGACGTACAGACAGAATATCCAGACATCCAGATATTCCGAGCGGTACGACACGAAACGAAAAAAACGCAACAGCACACCGCATAAAATGAATTGAAGAACTGGAGAAATGGAGAATTGTTTTTCTTCAATTCCTCATTTCCTCATTTCCTCATTTCTTAAAAACTAAGAAACCAGCTTTAAATTCACTGCTGAAGTCTTGCCTTTGTTCGTAGCAAGTTCATAGGAAATTTTCTGCCCTTCATTAAGGGTAGAAAGACCGGCACGCTCAAGCGCGCTGATATGTACGAATACGTCTGAACCACCTTGATCAGGCTGAATAAAACCAAAACCTTTGGTTGGATTGAACCATTTAACAATACCTGTAGCCATTAATAGTCTCCTTGTAGGCGTTAATTCACATAGCAACTACTGCCACATGTAGAAATAGCTTCGTAATCAACCCCCAATTAAGGAAATGGTTGCAACTCTCGGCTACGTCATGAAAGAATGCCATCAAGGAATCAATCCTACACCCTAGAAAGGTGCAGCCATCTCAGCCCATTAAGAGGAGCGACGGTGAAGCAATGCAAAGAGTAATATACTAAACTTGAGGGGTTTTATATAGAGTTTTTCATAAAAGTCAATATGTTTCTATGAATTATCTGGTTTTATATGATATAAAACGAAATTAAATAACCTTTTGGGACGGTTGCAGATATGCAGGTATATTAATAATTTTTCTCATAATTAACCACATATTTATGATATTGCCTTATACTAAATCTGTTATTTGGGTTGTATTTGTGTTATAATCATATAAGTGGCACAGGGAAAGTATTGAATATCATGAAAACTTTATCTATGTTTTTGAAAGATGAAAGTGCAGCTACTGCTGTAGAGTACGCGCTGATAGTTGCCTTGGTTTCGATAGTTGGCGTTATTGCTTCAAACATGGCTGGTCAGCAGATTGTTAATTCCTTCAGCAACGTTTCCAGCACGCTTACTTCCAGCAATAACCGCTAGTATTTCATTGGTCTTCTTAATTATCATGGGTTAGTTGAGTTATGTCTGGTCATTTTTTAAAAAATATTCTGTTTACTTTGTTTCTCCTACTTCCCACAACCGTTTATGCTGCTGATAATGCTGCCATAACCAAAACATTAGAAGCACTAACGGATGGTGAATTAACAGCAGGAAAACCTGTAACCGGAACCATAATAATACGTGATATAGCAAGCGGAGATGCAGTTACGCTGGACAGCTTGATATCTCGCAATAAACGGAGAATTCATTTGTGGCTTGTTGACCCAACATTTACAGATATACAGCATTTGCATCCGGAAACAAGCATTACACCTTACACCTTTAATTTTACATTTATTCCTAAGATAACCAGCAGTTATATGGCTTGGGCAGATATAACCACTCACGCAACGAATAAACAGGAATTACTTGTAGGCTGGCTAGGAGAAAAAGACGCTGCATTTATTGAACGTATAGAATCTCATACAAAGGCAATGAATGGGCATAATTTCACCTTATCATTTGATGTTCCGCCGCAAGTTGGTCAAACATCTATTGTAAACCTGAATGTTACTGATCATCAGAAAAAACCGGTAAAATGGTCTATTGAAGCAATGGCGAAGCAATATTCTCCGGTTGAATATTTCAGCCTCATTGGGTTTTATGATGACAATACTCACGCAATAGCAGCAATGCAGGAGACTGATACGTATTTCTATGGCCCCACATATGGACCAGATGTCAAATTTAAAATAACTCCAACACAGGCAGGTTATGTAAAAATGTTTGCACATGTGACAATTTCTGGAAAAGAAATGTTTGTCCCATTTGGGGTTATGATTCAAAAGTGATTTTACCGCATTAGGCCATAATTTGTTTTTGTGGAGTAGCAAAAAGTGTAAGTTTGCTATGGGCATGGGCTATATTCTGCCATTCACCTTCAAAATTAATTACAACCAGCGCGCAGGTCGGAAACTGCATTTGCAACTCGTTATGCATTTGCTTATCCCCGCCTTTTGCCAGAGCCAGAGCCAGCTGATATAATCCCGGGTTATGACCTATCAGCAGTAGTTTGTTAGTATTTTCTGGAATAGTTGCCACTTGATTTATTAAATCAATCTCGGAGGCGTTATAAATTTTTTGGCTATAAATAACTGATAGTGGTTCAGGAAAAAAATTTTGTAATTCAGCAAGGGTTTCGCGGGTACGTGTTGCTGTAGAACATAGAACATAATCGGGAATAAAGCCATTATCCGCCATTGTTTCTCCAACCTCCATAGCTTCTTCCCTGCCTTTTGCGGTAAGAGTGCGGTTATGATCATGTTCACTAATCCCAGCGTTTTTTGCCTGCCCATGCCTTAGGATTATAATGGTTTTTGCTGACAAAATTTACACCTGTATAAAATGCTGTTATTTAACGGTTAACAGCATAACATGAAAAATAATATACGGCAATAGCCCCAGCAATGCTTATTTCTGGCATTTTGGGCAATAAAATGTTGCTCTTCCTGCTTGTCGTATTGACATTATGGCGGTTTTGCATTTGCTGCAGGCTTTGCCGGCGCGTCCATAAACATGGAAATTATGCTGAAAATATCCTGACTCACCAGACACATGCGCAAAATCCTTCAAGGTAGAGCCGCCAGCCTTAATCGCATCATTCAGCACGGAGTGGATGCAGCTAATAAGTTCCGGTATTTTTTTACCTATTGTATTTGCCGGTTTTAGTGGAGATATTCCAGCCATAAACAACGCCTCGTTAGCGTAGATATTACCAACACCAACCACTATCTTCTGATCCATTATTGTTGGTTTAATAGGAGATTCGCGTTTGCTCAGGGATTTTTGCAAATAGTCCGGTGTAAACTTTTCTTCAAGTGGTTCCGGTGCTAAATGTACGAATAATTTATGTTGTTCAAGTTCTTGACGCTTGCATAATTCCATCAACCCAAAACGGCGCGGGTCATTATAGATAAGCTGCCTTCCATCGTTAAAATCGAATATCACATGGTCATGGACACCAAACTCGTCATTGCGATTGCGAGCCGTAGGCGTGGCAGGAAGCAATCCATCTTTCTTTAACCTAGATTTTTTCTGGATTGCTTTGTCGGCTACGCCTCCTCGCAATGACGGAGACTTTACGGAAAAACGTCCGGTCATCCCCAGATGGGCAATTAAAACAATATCTGGTAAAGACTTGGCATTATCAAAATAAAACAGCAGGTACTTAGCGCGACGCTTAATAGCGGTAATTTTCCGTCCGCCCAGAGTTTTTTCAAAATTCTTAGGAAATGGAGTACGCAAATTACTGCGTCTTAAGGTTACGCCGGATATTACTGCTCCAATAAGAGCAGATTCAAGACCATTTTTTACGGTTTCAACCTCTGGTAATTCAGGCATAGCCCCCCTTTTTGTTATTTTTCAATACATTTAAGCATTTTTGGCAATATTCGGGCAATAAAATAAATAAAAAATAAATATAGCACTTGAAACATAGGGACGTTTACTTATATCACCTACACAACAGGTACATAACTGACAATTTTGCAGTTATGATTATGTTCCAGTATTTTTAACCAATTAGTTTAGGAGAATCTCATGAAGATTAAACCGTTAGCTGACCGTCTCGTTGTTGAGAGAATAGAGCAGGAAGCAAAAACCGCTGGTGGTATTATTATCCCTGATAATGCTAAGGAAAAACCAAAACAAGGTAAGGTTCTTGCTGTTGGTGCGGGTGCAAAAGATGAAAACGGTAAACGTATTCCGGTTGATGTTGCTGTGGGCGATATCGTTCTGTTTACCCAGTGGGCAGGCAGCGAAATCAAGCTTGATGGTAAAGAATTTCTGGTTCTGAAAGAATCAGATGTTATCGGCATCATCGAAGAAGATGGTCAAGCGAAGAAGGCAGCTTAATCAGCGACCAGCGGACAGCGATCTGCGATCAGTTTTTTCTGACCGCCGACAACTGACCGCCGACAACTAATAACTTAAACAAACGGAGAAATAAATATGTCTGCAAAAGAACTTAGATATGGCTCAGAAGCACGTGAGCAAATTTTAATCGGTGCTGGAAAATTGGCTAATGCGGTAAAGGTAACCCTTGGACCGCGTGGTCGTAATGTTGTTATTGAGAAAGCTTATGGTGCACCACGTATCACCAAAGATGGTGTGACTGTAGCTAAAGAAGTTTCACTTTCTAACAAATTCCAGAATATGGGCGCGCAGATGCTGCGTGAAGTTGCTACCAAATCAGCAGATCTAGCTGGTGACGGAACAACTACCGCAACCGTTCTTGCTCAGGCTATTTTTACCGAAGGCAGCAAAGCCGTTGCTGCTGGTCTGAACCCTATGGATCTGAAACGTGGCATTGAAGCTGCGGTTGAAGCGGTTATAAAAGAAATCAAATCTAAGAGCAAACCAGTAGGCTCGAAAGCTGAGTGGGCGCAGGTTGCGACTATTTCTGCCAATGGCGACAAGGAAGTTGGTGAAAAAATCGCCGACGCAATGGAAAAAGTTGGTCGTGAAGGCGTTATCACCGTTGAAGAAGCAAAAGGTTTAGAATTTGAGCTTGATGTAGTTGAAGGCATGCAGTTTGACCGTGGCTACCTCTCTCCTTATTTCGTGACCAATGCTGAGAAAATGGTGGTTGAACTTGACAACCCATTCATCTTGATTTTCGAGAAAAAACTTTCTGGCTTACAGCCAATGCTGCCATTGCTTGAAGCTGTTGTACAATCTCAACGTCCTTTGCTTATCATTGCTGAGGATGTTGAAGGTGAAGCTCTGGCAACCCTCGTTGTAAATAAACTGCGCGGTGGTCTGAAAGTTGCTGCGGTTAAAGCTCCTGGCTTTGGCGATCGTCGTAAAGCAATGCTTGATGATATTGCAGCTCTAACCGCTGGCGAAGTTATCAGCGAAGACCTCGGAACTAAGCTTGAAACCGTTACTGTTGCAAGTCTGGGACGTGCAAAGAAAGTTGTTATCACTAAAGATGACACCACGATCGTTGATGGTGCTGGCGATAAGAAAAATATCGAAGCTCGTTGCGCTCAGTTGCGCGCTCAGATTGCTGAAACCACTTCTGATTATGACCGCGAAAAACTGCAAGAACGCCTTGCAAAACTTTCCGGTGGTGTTGCTATCCTGAAAGTTGGTGGCTCAAGCGAAATCGAAGTTAAAGAACGCAAAGACCGTGTTGATGATGCTCTGCATGCAACCCGTGCTGCGGTTGAAGAAGGTATCGTACCGGGTGGTGGCTCTACCCTGCTTTATGCTTCCCGCGTTCTTGACAAATTGAAAGCTGAAAATGACGATCAGAAAGCTGGTATCAACATCATTCGCCGCGCGCTTCAGGCTCCGCTGCGCCAGATTGTTGAAAACGCTGGTCTTGATGGTGCGGTTGTAGCTGGAAAGCTGCTTGAAAGCACTGAAACCAACTTTGGTTTTGACGCTCAGAAGCTTGAATATGTTGATCTTATCAAAGCTGGTATCATCGACCCAACCAAGGTTGTGCGTGCTGCTCTGCAAGGCGCGGCTTCTGTTGCCAGCCTGCTTATCACCACTGAAGCCATCATTGCTGATGCTCCAGAAGATAAAAAATCTGGCGGTGCTGGTGCTGCCGGAATGGGTGGCATGGGCGGTATGGGTGGAATGGACATGGACTACTAATCCATTCCCTAAAAAACACTGATTGCTTTAAAAGGGTGGTAAGAAATTGCCACCCTTTTTTATTTGTGCCTATTATGCTTAAATTCCCCAGAAACCAGTAAAGCAAATAAATCACCGTAATACCATTTTGCAAATAAAATGCAGCAAAATGGTATCAAAATCAATGCCGAAAACATTGGTTTTGCGCTGCGTAGCTAGCGTATCGCAATCATTCTATTGATTGCGAATTAGTATAGTTTATGAATAAAAGATGACATTTCAGTCGATTTGCTATAAAACCTTACCATGAAAATAGAACCACACACATTGCCTGATATTTCTCAAAATGCTGTCCATGCATTAATGCAGGATATAGGAAAACGTGCGCGCCTTGCTTGCCGGTTGCTTTCTGAAGCCAGAAACGAACAGAAGGATATGGCTTTAGCGCAAGCAGCAATAGCCTTGCGTGAACGCACCGAATATATAATTTCTGAAAACAAAAAAGATCTGGAATTCGGGAAGGAAAAAGGTCTGAACGCCGCCATGCTGGACAGACTAAGGCTTGATGAAAAACGTATTGAAGCTATGGCAGCAGGTCTGGAAACTATCTGCACCATTCCCGACCCGGTTAATAGAATTATGGAAGAATGGGATCGCCCTAATGGGTTGGTACTACAGCGGGTCAGCGTGCCTATCGGCGTTATCGGAATGATTTATGAGTCACGCCCAAATGTGACGGCTGATGCTGCTGCTTTGTGCATTAAATCAGGAAATGCAGTTATACTCCGTGCTGGCTCAGAATGCTTGCAATCAGCGCAAGCTATTGTGCAGTGCCTGCATCATGGGCTTGAAATTGCCAAGCTTCCTGTTGACTCAGTGCAGGTTGTGCCTACTCGTGAACGGGAGGCTGTTACTGAAATGCTTACTATGAATGGCATGATTGACGTGATTATTCCCCGCGGCGGTCATTCGCTGACCAAGCTTATACAGGAGCAAAGCCGTATACCAACCATTCTGCATCTGGACGGCAACTGCCACACTTACATTCATAAATCTGCGGATTTGAATATGGCACAGGAAGTTCTCATGAACGCTAAGATGCGGCGGGTAGGAATTTGCGGGGCGACTGAATCATTGCTGATTGATGAAGAGATAGCCGATAAGGCGTTACCGATCCTTGTGGATGAACTGATTAAATCCGACTGTGAGATACGTGGTGATGCAGCTTCGCAAAAAATAGACAAACGCATTAAACCAGCCAGCGAGGATGACTGGTATACTGAGTATCTGGCAGCAATCATTTCGGTGAAAATTGTAAAAAATGAAATCGAAGCTATATACCATATCAACCATTATGGTTCGCACCATACTGATGCAATCATTACCTCAGAAACTGCAGTGGCGCGACAATTTTTGCGGGAAGTTGACAGTGCGATTGTAATGCATAATACTTCAACGCAGTTTGCTGATGGTGGTGAATTTGGCTTTGGCGCAGAGATTGGCATTTCCACTGGCAAGTTACATGCACGCGGTCCTGTAGGAGCGCAACAACTTACAACCTACAAATATGTGGTGCATGGCAATGGGCAGGTTCGGGCATAGAAAAGAATTGAAAACTTGAAACCAATTTATACCAAAAATCGGGTTATAGGTCTGCTTGGCGGCTCTTTTAACCCTGCACATCTTGGGCATCTGCACATAAGCAAATACGCGCTTAATGCGCTGGGGATTGATGAAGTATGGTGGCTGGTAAGCCCGCAAAATCCGCTAAAGCCGGTTGGTGGCATGGCTGATTATAAAGAACGCTCCCAATTCGCAAAAAAAATAACCAAGGGTAATAAACGTATTTTTGTATCGGATATAGAGCAAAAAATGAATACGCGATATACTTATGAAACTCTTGATAAACTTCAGAAACTTTATACGGGAACCAGTTTCGTGTGGATGATGGGAGCTGATAACCTAGCCACATTTCACCACTGGCAGCAATGGCAATCAATTTTAAAACTCATGCCTGTGGTGGTATTTGACCGCTCTCCCTATTCATTCACTAGCTTATCCAGTAAAACATACCAGAGAATGCGGCGTTTCCTGCTTAACAATGGCAATTATAGCTGTAATAATATAACACCATCGCTGCGTTTTATTCATCTGAAAAGAGACAATAATTCTTCTACCAATATACGTAAGAAACTTGGAAATAAGGCATTCACCATAACAAACACATAAATTGTTTTCGATGACCAAGACTCAATTTTTATTACTGGTAATTTTAATTGAAGGTTATGTGGTATTAGCCGTGGAACTGCTGGCTATTCGCGGTTTGATTCCTTTTTTCGGTAGCGGCCCAGAAATAATCTCTATTATTATCAGTGCTGTGCTGATGCCGTTGGCATGTGGATATTACGTTGGAGGAAAAACCAAAATAACGCGCGGTCTTTCCATAAGAAAGATTTTACTGCGGAACCTGTTTGCAGCGTCAGTTATCCTTACTCTAGGACTTTCTTATACTTATCAGGAAATAATCTTTCAGGTATTTATAACCAGCGGTATTCATAACCGACTTATACAGGCAAGTTTGTTTTCTGTGTTTTTCCTATCTATTCCAGTTTTTGTTCTGGGGCAAACCGTCCCTTTGGTGAGTAATTATTTTTCCAGAACAAAGCTTAGTCATATAACCGGGAGGATGCTGTTTTTTTCTACAATAGGTTCTTTCCTCGGCTCAGTTTTTTCCACTATTATACTGATGAGCTACGTTGGCGTTCATAACACAGTTATAATTACCGTATCCTTATTATGTTTGTTGATACTGATGCTGATACGTAAAGTGGCAAGTCGCCAGACAATATACTGCCTGCTTATCCTGTCTCTATCAATCCTTCTTAACTCAAACCATACGATGGATCTTGTAGGTGCGGTATCAGACAATTCATATAATCTGGTAATGGTAACTAATGATGCGAAACAGGAAACAAAAACATTAATTGTGAATCGTTCGGCATCATCCAGAATCAGCAAAGATCCCAAATACCGCTTCCCATATGTCGCGTATATTGAGGATAATATAATTGCTCATATAGAGAAAAATAAAACTGAACCGCTTGATGTACTAATAATTGGCGCGGGTGGCTTTACTATGGGGATAAATGATAAATTTAACAACTATACTTTTGTCGACATAGATCCGGATTTAAAAGATGTTGCTGAAAAATATTTTCTGCCTGAGAAATTATCACCAAATAAGGAATTTATTGCCAGCTCTGCCCGGGCATTTGTACGTAATCATAAGAAAAAATATGACATAGTGATTATTGATGTTTTCACTAATGTGGTCTCTATTCCCATGGAATGTACGACCAGAGAATTTTTATCTAGTGTTAAAGCCTTGCTGAAAGACAAATCCGTGGTTATTGCCAATGTTATTTCCAGCCCAAATTTCTTCGATAAATTCACCGTGCGTTACCATAATACTTTTGCCAGCGTATTTCCTGTTTTCTCCAGACAGATAATTGGCAATATCAACATGTTGGAAAACAAAGGAAACCAGGCGAACAACGTACTTTATATGTATTTTAGCAATGAATATGTGAAAGATAACTCTGTGTATTCAGAAGATAATAACGCCCTTCCCCACTGACAATGGCTCTAAGCAAGAAAATACTTGGAATTATTTGCTTTATAGGAGATAATGGGAGGATAGATATTTTATAATATATTATTAAATAAAGGGAAATGTTATAACTAAGAAAACTTCAATGCCTAATCTTTCATCTGCTAAAGTCGAAAAAATAGTCATCAAGACATTAGACACGAACAAAGCAGAAAAAATCGTATCAATCGATCTTTCCGGAAAAAGTGACATAGCTGACCGCATGGTGATTGCCAGCGGTCTTTCATCAAAGCATGTCGGCTCACTCGCTGATTATGTGGTAACCGCTTTAAAGCATGCTGGCTATACTTCAGTTCCTACTGAAGGAAAAGAAAGTGGTGATTGGGTACTAGTTGACGCTGGGGATGTCATAGTGCATATTTTCAAACCTGAAGTCCGCGAACATTATAATCTTGAAAAAATGTGGTCGGTTGCCTTCCCAAATACGGAAATAGCACTTTAAACCTTTGTATGACGTTGCCTAATTAAGGAATCTTTTGATGAACAAGACACAGCTTTTATTTCTGGTAATCTTAATTGAAGGATATGTTGTATTAGCTGTGGAACTTCTGGCCATGCGGTCTTTGATCCCATTTGTCGGTAGCGGTACAGAAACAATATCAATTATCATAAGTGCCGTTCTTCTTCCTCTGGCTGTGGGTTATCACTTTGGTGGAAATGCTTTCAAAAAAGCTTATTCCAAGGCAAAAATCAAAAACGGAAAAAAACTATCCATAAGAAAACTATTGTTACGTAACATAGTATCATCATTAATAGTTTTAACTATTGGGTTATCATATGTTTTTCAAGAAATATTTTTTGGTTCATTAACGTTGGCAAAACTTGATGACAAACTCTTACAAACGGCTCTTTACTCCATATTATTCCTTTCTTTTCCTGTGTTCATGCTGGGACAGACAGTTCCTCTGATCAGCAATTATTTTTCCAAGGCAAAGTTAAGTGAAATTACGGGAAAAATGTTGTTTTTCTCAACAGCCGGTTCTTTCCTTGGCTCAGTTTTTTCTACTATTGTATTGATGAGTTATGTTGGTGTTCACAACACTGTTATAATCACAATGTCATTGCTCTGTTTCCTGATACTGCTTTTGATACGCAAGATATTCTGCTTCGAGACTCTGCTGTGTATAATGGTTTTAACTGGGGTTTATGCCCTGAATAATAATAGTACGTTGAAATCTTTTAATATTATCTCGAACAATGCGTATAATATAATACAAATAATCGACCTTCCAAAAACAGAATCAACCGTATTAAGTGTGAATCGCTCTTCATCCTCGATGATTAGCAAAGACCCTAAACATCGCTTCCCATATTTTGCCTATATTGAGGATAATTTAATCACTCCAATAGCGAAAAATGGTACTGAACCACTTGATATACTCATAATTGGTGCAGGCGGATTCACCATAGGAATGGGCGATAAAATTAATAACTATACGTATGTGGATATTGATCCTGACCTGAAGGAAGTTTCCGAAAAATATTTCCTTCCTGAGAAATTATCGCCAAATAAAAAATTTATCGCAAGCTCTGCCCGCGCCTATATCCATGGCAATAAGAATAAATATGATATCATTATTATTGACGTATATACTAACAAGGTATCTATCCCCATGGAATGTACCAGCCGGGAATTCCTCCTTGATGTTAAAGCTTTGTTAAAAGACAAGGCTGTTGTTGCCGCTAATGTTATTTCTAGCCCAACCTTCCAAGACAAATTCACTGTGCGTTACCATAACACTCTTACCAGTGTGTTCCCAGTTTTATCAAGACAGATAATTGATGATGTAAATTTATGGAATGAGAAAAAAAGCGCGATAAACATCTTATATTTGTATTTTAAAAACGAATATACTGATGATAATTCGCTATATACTGATGACAGAAATACTTATTCCATAGATCGCAAATAGATTTACAGTGAAAATTCTTATTAGTGCCATCGGAAAAATTAAAGCAGCTTCACCGCAGCAAAAGCTTTGTCTGGATTATATAAAGCGTATCCCATGGAAAATTGAATGTAAGGAATTTGACATAAAAATTGCGGATACAGCACAGAGGAAAGCGCGTGAAGCTGAGCTGTTACTTACTGCCTGTTCTGGCTATGAATATATAATTGCTCTTGATGAGAGCGGAAAATTACTCTCCAGTCGTGAATTTTCAGAGCATCTTGGAAACTGGCAGCAACAGGGAATATCTTCTTTTGCTTTTGTCATTGGTGGGGCAGATGGGCTTGACGCTTCCGTACTGAAAAAAGCAAAGCTTGCCTGGTCTTTCGGGCGGGTTACATGGCCACACATGCTAGTACGGGGGATGCTTGCCGAGCAGCTATACCGCAGTTACAGCGTGTTATCCGGACATCCGTATCATCGGGATTAGGAATAAATTGTCATTTCAAATGAAATGAGAAATCTGTAGAATTCCACATATGGATTTTATATAAAAAAACCCTACACAGTTAATACTATATGTAGTAGAAAATTACCAGACAACGCATAGATTTAACTTATTCGAGGTTCAAAATGACAACTCTCAGTCACCACACCCTGCGCTCTTATGACAAACAGTTGCAGAATCTTCTTTCGCTGATATTGGACATGGGCAAAGAGGTACGGGATTTGGTTATTGCTGCAAAGCAATCTTTCCGCGCGCGCGATGAAGGACGGGTGGCAGATGCAAAACTCGCGGATAAACATATCAATGAGCTTGACCTGCAGATAGAAGAAGAAGCGACAGTTGTTCTCGCCCTGCAGAACCCAATGGCAATTGATTTGCGCTTTGTTATATCCATCATTAAAATAACCGGAATGCTGGAACATGCCGGAGATCTTGCCAAAAATACCGTCAAGCGCAGTGTTCGCATGGGTGATTTCGCACCGGAAGCGGCTATTGTAAAACTGGAGTTGATGGCAGATATTATTGTGGAAATGCTTGATGGGTCACTTATTGCTTTTGCAGAGAAAGATACACAGAAAGCCGCTCTGGTGTGGCGACGCGACAAGGAAATTGATACCTTGTTTAAAGAAGTTATTGAAATGATGCAGAAGGAAATGGCTACAAAGGCTGATAATGTCCTGCCTTGCACGCAGATTGTATTTTCAGCAAAAAATCTGGAAAGGCTGGCTGACTATACCACTAACCTTGCCAAAACCGTATATTATGTAACAGCTGGCAAACGCCCGGATAAAGCCACCCTTAAAGGATTGGTGGAAGATGCCAGCTCATCAGCAGCACATTAGGATTATATGTCGTATAACCGTCCAAAACCATTAGTTCTTGCTATACTTGACGGCTGGGGACACGCCCATGCTGGCAGTGATAATGCCATAGAAACTGCGAACACTCCCAACATTAACATGGTATCCAGAAATTTTCCGAATGGTCTTATAAATGCTTCGGAACTGCATGTTGGTCTGCCATCCGGACAGATGGGAAATTCAGAAGTCGGGCATATGAATATCGGCAGCGGGCGGGTTCTGATGCAGGAACTGCCAAAGATTGACGCGACTATTGCTGATGGCTCGTTGGCAAAAAAAACTGAATTGAAAAATTTTATCGCAAAAAACAAAAGTGGCAGCGGTGTTACCCATGTCATGGGTTTGTTTTCTGATGGCGGCGTACATTCGCATATGACACATATGATAGAAATCGCCAAAATTATTGCCAATGACGGGCTGCGGGTTAAGCTACATTTGTTCCTTGATGGGCGTGATACACCACCACAGAGCGCAATAAATTATCTTGAGACTCTGGATAAGGCGATTGCTGGAATTTCTAATATTGAAATAGCCACGATATGCGGGCGTTATTACGCGATGGACAGGGATAATCGCTGGGAGCGCGTGCAAAAAGCCTATGATGTTCTGACGCAAGGTATGGCAGCTAAAGAATCTGCCATCTCGGCTGTAAAACAAAGTTATGCGGATAATGTAAATGATGAATTTGTTATACCTGTAGCTATCGGAAACTATAAAGGCATGAACGATGGTGACGGGCTTTTAATGTGTAATTTCCGAGCGGATCGCGCACGCGAAATTTTGACAGCATTGCTTGACCCAAAATTCACCGGTTTTACACGAAATAAGCAAGTTAAATTCTCGGCAACCCTTGGTATGGTCGAATATTCCAGCCAGCTTGCAAACCTTATCCCTGCCCTGTTTGCGCCGGAGCAACTAACCAATATCCTTGGCGAAATAATTGCAAATACCGGACTTAAGCAACTGCGTATTGCTGAAACCGAGAAATACGCCCATGTAACTTTCTTTTTCAATGGCGGACGCGAACAGGAATTTGTCGGAGAAGAACGTATCTTAGTCCCCTCCCCTAAAGTTGCTACTTATGATGAAAAACCGGAAATGTCAGCCTATGAAGTTACCGAAAAATTAGTTGTGGCGATAGATTCAGAAAAGTTTGATTTTATCGTGGTGAATTATGCTAACACCGACATGGTTGGGCATACTGGTGATATACAGGCTGCTGTAAAAGCAGTTGAAGCTGTGGATATTTGCCTGGGCAAGGTTATAGAAGCTACCCTTGGCAAAGGTGGAGCAATGATTATCACTGCTGATCACGGTAATGCTGAAAAAATGTTTGATGAAACTACTGGTCAACCCCACACCGCACACACGCTTAACCTTGTGCCTGTGATAATTATATCCGATGATTTGCGTGGTAAGAAGATAAGTATTACAGATGGAAAATTGGGTGACATTGCTCCAACTATCCTACAATTACTTGGGTTAAAACAACCAATAGAAATGACTGGTCGCTCATTATTAGGAAGCTATGCCTGAGTTTTTTTTAAGTTACCGTCATTGCGAAGCGGCAGAGCCGAGGAAGCAATCCAGACTTATAAATATTGTAAAATTATGGATTGCCATGCATTTTTACAAAAATGCTCGTAATAACACATTATACACATACCTCGTCCTGATATTTTTACTTGTGATGCTGCTTTTATCTGCCAATCAGGTTTTTGCTGCTACAACACAGGAAGAACTGGCAAAGACAGAAAAAGAACTGAAAGAAGCAGAAGCCCGTGGCAAAAAGCTTGCTGATGAAAATAAAGTCCTTGCTAAGAAATACTCAGAATTGACTTCCAAAATGGTGAAAACCGCAAATGCATTGCAGGCAAGCGAGGCAAGACTGTCTTCCATGGAAGATAAAATCCGTATAATTTCTGAGCAGATAAGTGAGAGAACACAATCATTAGCAGAGCGTAAAAAAGAACTGTCAGTGATGATTGAAGCTGCACTTAAACTCAGCAGGACTCCAAAAGAAGCAGTGATTTTAATGCCTGGTGATATGATGAATAATATGAAAGCATCACGCGCCCTGAAAATGACTGTCGATGGCATAAAATCACAATCGGAAATAATCCATATACAAATGACCGAGCTGGAATCGTTGAAGCAGACAGTTACTATCAGCAAAGAAGAAGCATTGGCTGAAAAGGAAAAACTGGAAGAACAACGAAAACTTCTCAAAGACCAAATTGCAGAACACACTGAAATACAGAAAAAATTAAATGAACAGCAAAAAGCGGTTCAGATAAAAACCAAAACTCTGGCAAAGAAAGCTAATAGTTTAAATGAACTGATTAAATCTCTGGAACAAGAAAAGGAAAGACAGAGAAAAAGTCAGGAAGATAAAGAACAGTCTATTGAAGATGACAGCACACAACCACAGGGTACAAAAGGTGAATTACGTTCATTCACCGCTGCCAAGGGCAACATTCGTGTTCCGGCTGCCGGCAGGCTTGCCAAGAAATATGGAGAGGGTAAGATTAATGAAACCAGCAAGGGAATCGTTATAAAAACCCGCGAAGATGCACAAGTTACCTCACCTTATGACGCAGAGGTGCTATTTACCGGCCCTTTCCGGGAATATGGGAGCATGATTATATTAAGGCATAGTGATGGATTTCACACATTGCTGGCCGGCATGAACAAAATATACCCTTCAGTTGGTGACTTTTTGTTGGAAGGAGAACCAATTGGTGATATGGGAGATGAAGAATCAGGCAATCGTTTATACATGGAGCTTAGATCAAACAATCAGCCAATTGACCCAGCCATCTGGATTCGTGGGCTAGGCAAACAGTAATATTAAAATGAGTCTATTGCATAATATCACTTTTGTTGAATTTGTTATTAGAGTAGATATAAAAATTATGATTAATTTGTTGAGAAAGTAAAAATATGCGTCGTATTGCCAAGTTATGCCTAGTTAGTGGATTTTTTGTAGCTTCTCCCTTTTTATTTACTCCGATAATATCACACGCTGAAAAAAGCGAAACTCTGCAATTGCTTGGTTTATTCGGCGATATATTCGACCGTATCCGCACTGATTATGTTGAAGAAGTTAAGGATAGCGATTTGGTTGAATCGGCAATCAACGGCATGCTTACTTCCCTCGACCCGCACTCAGCTTATATGAATGAAAAATCATTCAAGGAAATGCAGGTGCAAACCAAAGGGGAATTTGGTGGTCTTGGCATAGAAGTAACCATGGAAAATGGTTTAGTGCGCGTAATTACCCCGATTGATGATACCCCGGCTTTTAAAGCAGGAGTTAAAGCTGGTGACTATGTGAGCTACATTAACGATACTCAGGTAATGGGGCTTACCTTGTCGGAAGCAGTTGAAAAAATGCGTGGCCCTGTTGATTCCAAAGTAAAGCTTACCATCCTACGCGAAGATATGACCGAACCGCTGGAGCTTACCATTACACGCGCTGTCATAAAAATCAAATCTGCGCGTGTGCGCGCAGAAGGCAATGACATAGCCTATATACGCCTTACCCAGTTTACTGAACAAACCACTGATTTGATGCGTGAAGAATTTGAAAAGGTAAAGAAAGAAATGCCGAATATGCGCGGTGTAGTGCTGGACCTGCGTAACAATCCTGGCGGTCTTCTTGAACAATCTGTTTCTGTATCGGATGCATTTTTGAAACAAGGTGAGGTTGTTTCAACTCGTGAGCGTAGCCCAGAGAAAACCAAACGTTTTAATGCTAAGGAAGGTAATGAATTAGTACCTGAAAATGTACCAGTAGTGGTACTAATCAATAACGGATCAGCTTCTGCTTCTGAGATTGTTTCAGGTGCATTGCAAGATCATAAACGCGCAGTGATTCTTGGAACAAAAAGCTTCGGCAAAGGTTCGGTGCAAACTGTAATTCCAATTCCTGAGCATGGTGCTATCAAACTCACCACCGCCCGTTATTACACTCCTTCCGGTAATTCAATTCAAAACAAGGGAATTACTCCTGATATTGAAGTGCAGCCCGCCAAAATTGAACCAATTAAAGGCAGCGATAAGACGCGCAGCGAAGCCCAACTACGCAGACGCCTGGAAAATCTTCAGGATAAGAAGGATAAAGAGAAGAAGGCTAATGGAGAGAAATTAGAGAAAAGCAACCCGGAATCTTCTAACCAACCAGAAAATGGTACGAAGGAGAATGAAGCAAAGGAAAATGGCACAAAAGACGGTAAGAATGGTAATGGTACCAATGGTGAATCCTTACTGAAAAAAGTTGATGCTGAATCAGCAGAAGACTTCCAGCTGCAACGCGCTTTTGACCTGATACGGGGTATTGATGTCTATAACAAGGTTAAATCGGAAAAATAGCAAAGCACGCAAGTATAACTATGGAAAATAACAAAGGAACACGTAGATCTCCTTTTTTCTGGCAAAACTTGTTGTGTAAGCTAGGTTTATTTTTTCTGCTGCTGATATTAATATCGCAGTTAGCACTTATATGGTTAATGGGTGAACAGGAAACAGCAGATTCTTTTGCTTCTGGCCGTAGACTTATCGTTACATTGGAAGACGGTGTTATTTCTGGAAAAATAATAAATTTTGAATCTCCCGCACCTGAACAGAGCGAACCTGCTAAAAAAGAAGAGGAAAGTGTGGAAGCCCAAAATCCACCTGTTGTACAAACGCAGACAGTGGAAACAAATACCCCAGAAAAAACTGAAGATATAAAAAAAGAAGAACCTGTAGAAGAAGCAACGGTGGTTACATTGATAAATGAGGAATCAGAAGAACCCTTACCGACAATGAAACCATCTGAGAATCCAACAGCAATATTATCTGATAAATTAATGGAAAAAACGGAATTTGGCTCTTTACCTAAAATTTCCTCTGACGGAATAAAACCGTGGAAATATTATGCCAAGCAGATGCCCGACAAAGGTAATAAGCCGGTTATCTCCATAATTGTTACTGGTCTTGGCTCTAACAAAAAAATAAGTGAGTTAGCGTTGCGCCTTCCAGAAGCCATTAACCTTAGTTTTTCTCCATACGCACCTGATCTTAAAAGCTGGATGACATCTGCGCGAATTAGTGGTCATGAGCTATTGCTGGATTTGCCAATGGAATCTTCAAATTATCCTGTTGCAGATCCTGGTCCTCTCGGTCTTCTAGTTTCAAAAGAGCAAACAGAAAATGAAAATAAAATCAGAAAATTGATGGCGCATGATTTTGGCTATGTCGGATTCGTCACCCCGCATGATGATGTCTTTATGGATAATAATGAACTTATGAAATCGTTGCTGCATGTTCTTTCGGGACGAGGATTGATGATGGTAGTAGGAAGGCAACCAGCAAAGAATGATACAAAAGAAATGATCGATAAAGGCACTACAGCAAGTATTATAGTAGACACTCTCGTAGATGAAGAATTGACCGCAACCGCTATTCAGGCTCATCTCACCTTATTAGAACAAACAGCAAAGCAGCGTGGTTATGCAGTTGGCGTAACTAAAGCTTACCCAATAACTATAAAACAATTAAGTTTATGGGCAGAGAAATTAGAAGAGAATGGCTTTACCCTAGTTCCAGTTTCACAAATTGTTGCAAAAAGATTCTAACGTTATGTATGACAATTTACCATATCGCCCTGGTGTAGGCATTATGTTGCTTAACGCTTCCAGTGATGTGTTTGTAGGCAAGCGCATTGATACGACTTCTGAGGCTTGGCAAATGCCACAGGGCGGAATAGATGATGGTGAAGATCCATTAGTCGCAGCCATACGTGAAATGGCAGAGGAAATAGGAACAGACAAGGCTGAAGTAATCGCTGAAAGCAGTAATTGGTATGATTACGATTTACCGGAAGATTTAATTACAAAATTATGGGGTGGAAAATATCGTGGTCAGAGGCAAAAATGGTTCTGCCTACGCTTTGTCGGAAATGACAGTGATATTAATATAACAACTGCTCATCCTGAATTTTGTGAGTGGCAATGGGTTAAAATGCAGGAACTGCCGAATCTCATAGTTCCCTTTAAACGTAATTTATACAAGGCTTTAGTCGATGAATTCGGACATTATATAAATTTATAATAGCAGATCTGCCGAAAAACCTTACAAAGTTTTCCAAAAATTAACCTTCATCTAACCATAAATTAACATTTTTCCCATATTGTCTTGGTATCAACTAGGAATTTTGGTTATATGATTATAGAAGCACAAAAACTAATACAATATTCAGAATTTGGGGTGATTGCTCCTCTTCTGGCTGACCACAGCATCAACGATATTCTTATCAATGGTTATAACGACATATACATAGAGCGCGAAGGTGTTCTGACTAAGACTGACGTTGTTTTTAAGAATGAAAAAGAAGTTAATGATCTGGCACATTACATAGTAAAACTGGTCGGTCGTACTCTTGAAGATGAACGCCCTATGGTTGATGCCCGCCTTGCCGACGGCAGCCGTGTTAACATTATAGCTCCACCGCTTGCTGTGGACGGTACAACTATCTCGATTCGTAAATTTGCTCCTAAGAAACGCTCGCTTGATGATATGGCTTCGCAAGGATGTATGTCGGAAGCTATGTGCGAATTTCTTAAGCTGGCCGCTATCTGCCGTATGAATATACTTATCTCGGGCGGAACCGGCTCTGGTAAAACAACCTTACTCAACGCTATCTCCAACCACATTAATGATTGGGAGCGCGTAGTAACCATTGAGGATGCTGCCGAGCTTCAATTACAGCGCGCTCACGTAGTACGCCTTGAATCACAGCCGGCTATACTTGGTGAAAATGCCAAGGAAGAAGTTACTATTCGTGATCTGGTGAAAAACGCCCTGCGTATGCGTCCTGACCGTATTATCCTTGGTGAGGTTCGTGGTGCTGAAGCATTCGACATGTTACAAGCCATGAATACCGGTCATGAAGGCTCACTTGCAACTATCCACGCCAACCACCCGCGTGACGCACTTATGCGTCTGGATAATATCGTCAGTATGGCTAACGTAAACGCTTCCCTGCGCTCGGTTCGCACCCAGGTTGCATCGGCAATTCATCTTATAATCCAGGTCAGCCGTCAAGCTAATGGTAGCCGCCGTATTTCCTTTATCTCGGAAATCGCCGGTATGGAAGGCGAAATGATAACCATGAACGAGCTGTTTAACTGCTCGAAAGAAGGCAGTGGCGTTGGTATTTCTTTAGCAACTGATGGTATATTTAAATGGACTGGTGTTATGCCAAGATGCTTACGTCGCGTCGCATATTATGGCGAGTTAGATCGCCTGGCAAAAGCTCTTGGCGTACGTATTCCCAAGGTTTAGTTTAGTTGAATTGAAGAATTGGGGAATTTAGGAATTGAAGAATTAAGATAAGAAGTACTTAAATTCTCCAGTTCTTCAGTTCTTCAGTTCTCCAATTCCCATTTCTCCCCGACCTTCAATTCTTTCTGTTGCATAGCGTCATTTTGTGCTATAATCAGTCCTGTGTAGAATACTTAATATCAACAGCACAAAGAGAATGTAATATGAAAATTTCTGTTTCCGGCAAAGGTGTAGATGTTGGCACATCACTGCAAAGCCATATTGAAAATCAAATCGAAGAACATGTTAAGAAATATATAGACCGCGTTACCAGCGTTCATGTCGTAATCTCCCGCGAGGCACATTTATTCCGCGTGGATATTACAGGAAATATAGGTACACATGCTGGTTTAGTTGTGCGTGGTCGTGGTGCTTTGGAAGATGTTTATGCAGCTTTCGACGAAGCGTTGGAAAAAATCAGCAAACAGCTACGCCGTTACAAAAGAAAAATTACCAATCACCATAAAAATACTCATGAGCAACAAGCGGATATTATGCGGAATGTTGGCATGAAATATGTTATTTCCCCAGATTCAGGCGAACATGACGATGATAAACAACCTGGGCTTATTATCGCAGAAAAACCCACCGACATTGAAACAATGACGGTTAGTGAAGCGGTGATGAAAATGGATCTTCAGGATCTTCCGGCAGTTATGTTTTTTAACTCAGCACATGGTCGCCTTAATGTCGTTTATAAGCGGGTTGATGGTAATATATCATGGGTAGACCCAACTGACAGGGCAGCATAATTAAAATATCCATATGAATATCGCATCATTATTACCAGTAGATGCAGTGATTCCCCATCTGCATGCGCGCGACAAAAAGCAGGTTCTTAAAATGCTTTCCGCGCATGCTACAAAATTTTGTACTTTGTCGGAAAAAGAAATTTTTTCTACCCTGACAAAACGCGAGGATGCAAGCTGTACCGGCATAGGAAATGGTGTTTGTATTCCCCATACACGCTTTGATTCTTTGAATAGCCCATACATAGTTTTCGCGCGCCTTGATAAAGCGGTTAATTTCGATGCCGCTGATGGAAAAAAAGTTGATCTGGTTTTTCTGTTGCTAAGCCCGGAATCCGATGATGATACCGAACATTTGAAGATACTTGCTACCCTCTCTAAATTATTGCGTGATAAAAAACTGTGTGATGTTCTGCGTACCACTGAAGATGCTGCAAAAATGCATGAACTCCTTACCACTGATTATTCCAAAGAAAAAAAGGTCATTCATTAATATGTTTCTGCGTATTTTATTTTTAGCTGTAATTTCCATGCAGATTAGCGCATGTATCGCCACGCCACGCTTTACCAAAAAGGTTTCCGAAGATTATGAACCTCCTAAGAAAACTGATGAAATAGCCACACAGGAAACTGCAAGACCACAACTTAGTGAACAGACAAAAGAAGAAATACGCAGGCAGGTACAGCAAGAAATCAGAATGCAAAATGCTGCTAACGCAACTATTGTAGGTGAATCAACCACACCAACGACAGTTAAATAATTGCTATGTCCCTTAAAATTGTCAGTTGGAATATCAACTCTGTACGCATACGTATTCCGCTTTTGCAGCAACTAATCGCACAGGCGAATCCTGATATAATCTGCCTGCAGGAAACTAAAGCATCCGATGAGGTTTTTCCGCTTGCGGATTTGCAGGCACTTGGCTTCCCGCATATAGTTTTTTCAGGGCAGAAAAGTTATAATGGGGTCGCTATACTCTCTAAAATAAAATTGGAAAATAGAAACTGCCTGAGAATAGCTGAATCAGATGACAAAAGGCATATCTGCGTTGAACTTCCAAACGGTACTTCCCTGCATAATTTTTATGTTCCGGCCGGTGGCGATATTCCGGATCCGAAACTAAACCCGGCTTATGACTTTAAATTACGCTTCGTAGAACATATGACTGAGTGGTCGCATGAACTGAAGAAATCTAAGAAGAACGCTATTATCCTTGGTGATTTTAACATTGCTCCACTGCCCAATGATGTCTGGTCACACAAGCAGCTTATGAATGTAGTTAGCCACACCGAGCCAGAAATAACCCGCCTTAATGCGCTGAAAGAATCTTATGACTGGTGTGATGTGGCGCGGCATTTTGTGGACTCGGAACAAAAGCTTTATAGCTGGTGGAGCTATCGCAACCGTGACTGGCGCAAATCCGACCGGGGAAGAAGGCTGGATCATATCTGGGTAACGCCTGAGCTCACCCCTGCCCTTAAAAATTTCTCGGTTTTAAAGGATATGCGTGATATGCCTTCAACATCGGATCATGTTCCGATAGTTATGGAAATTGGGTTGTGACGTAGTATCGTAATGCGTAATTCGTAGATACGTAATAATTCAGTAATGGCTTACGAATTACGAACTACGCATCTACGTTCGTGATGACAATGCAGCAATTATACTATAAAAAACCCCTTATGAAACACGACATAGAAAAAATACTGGGACAGGTGAAATTTGACGAAAATGGCTTAGTTCCTGTTATAGCTCAGGATTACCTGAGCGGTGAGGTGCTGATGATGGCGTGGATGAACGCCGATTCGCTGGAAAAGACCTTAGATAGCGGTCAGGTGCATTATTGGTCGCGCTCCCGTAAGGCCCTGTGGCGCAAGGGAGAAACCTCCGGTCATACCCAAACCCTTAAAGAATGCCTTATTGACTGCGATGGTGACACAATTTTGCTTAAAATTGAGCAGGTTGGCGTTGCCTGCCACACGGGAGAGCGCAGCTGCTTTTTCCGGAAGATCCTCTAAATTCCCTCTCCCTTTGGGGGAGGGTTAGGGTGGGGGTTAAAAGCAATTGTCACAAAAGCTTAACACAAAACCCTGAAATAAGCTGATAGAATTATCTCAAATAAACCGAATAAGGGATGAATTATGGCTAATCTAATGGAAAGTAGTGAGTTGCGTGGTGCTGGATTCGGAGGAAAACCCCATGGACAATCCAATCTGGACGATAATACTTATCGAGTGCCGATGCCAGAACCTAAAAGCAACCCAATGATCATTGATGGGCAGGAGGTAAAACCAGCCCAGATGCCAAATATAGAACCTAAAAAACAACTTAAACCTTCAGAATATCCAAAAGATCATCCTTTAAACCCCGATTATAAGTCACCTCTAGAGAAAAGTGAAGCTCCACCTGCAACCGGTCAACAAAGTAGCAATGGAACGGCAGCTACCGCTTCTGCAATGGCGAGAGAACTTCCTGGTGAGGAAAAAGGTGATGTTGCTACAAATCCAAACAGAGCTGGAGATGAACGTAAGTCAGCATTGAGGAATGTAATGAATGCGCTTAAGGCTGCATTTGGTGGCAAAATCACAGATGAAGAAGCCAAGCACATAGAAGTAGCTGCTGATGCTAAACCTCAAATAAATATGGCTTCTGCAAAAGGTGAAGCGGAAAAGGTTACTGGTCGTCAAATAGGAGATATTGATCCTACAACTCTTGCTATGGCTACAGAAAATGCTAAGGCACTGAATAAGAATGGAGCTGTGTTGCAAGATGATAGTTCTATGAAATATGCTGGAGCAGCGCAATTGCAAGCGTTAGAGCAAAGTCGAACCGCTTAATTCAGAAAGAAGAAAACATGGCTATAGAGAAAACGTTTGGTTCAGTTCCGGGAAAAAAATTGGGGGATAAAGACGCACTTGGTGATATAGAAAGGTTTGAGCGTGGCGAGCCTAATCCCGATGAAACTAATGGGAGAAGAACTGAAACATCATCGCAAAAAATCCCTGCACCCGCTCCAGATTTAGTGGTTGAAGGAGATGGTAGGATAGTAAAAAATCCAGATAATAGCAAAGTGGCAGGCACAGAGCAAAGTTCTAAAATAGCTGACACAATTCCTCAAGAAATTACAAGTTCCTCTGAAAAATCTTCCCTTAAAGTACCTAAAAGCCGTGATGAAGTCAGAGCATTATTAGACCCCAATAATACAGGGGAAGTAACCACAGAAAGAGCAAAAGAAGCTGCTGACGCTCTGCAGCAAAGTATCTCAGAGAGCAATTTTCTTGTAAGAAATGCGGCAAAGTATGAATTAGAAGGTGTTTCTTCAAAGGAAGCTAAGGAAAATATTGAAAAGAGGCTTGGCTTAAAACTGGAATCACTGGAAACAGCGAAGGTAATTCAGGATGCTGTTGTAGCAGGAGCAAATCAGGAGCCTTTAGTTGCCAGAGAATCCGGAAGAGATGGTAAAGCACCCCATGATGAACAGAGTAAATTTGAAGGAAGGTTGAATCCAAAAATGTACAGAGCCATAGACCTTAATGGTGATGGCACATTTAGTATAGATGAAGCAAAACTAATAGCTAAAAAAGAGAAAGAAATTGTTGGCAGGTTGAACCCTGAAGATAAAAAACTAGTTCGTGAAGGATTTAGTAACGGTAGCGAAGCTTTTTTTACCGATGAAAAAATTTCCGGACTCGCTGGCGGCTTAAAGGTTGAAAAGGGTGCGGCAGATGTTTTGAAGAATGGCATGCGCGAGGGGCTGGATATTACTGATGGTAAGAGTGGTGGTAAGAAGAACTGGTTAGAAGCACTTCTGGATATTATAAAACCGTTATTGGTTGCGCTTGGTTTTATGGAAGATGAGCCAAAAAAAGAAACTGCAGTTGCAGCAAATAATCCGCCTGCGAGTGAGAAGTCAGCTGATGGTAAAACTAGAGAGCAGGAACAGCAAACTCAGTTAACACCAGAAGAACAAAAAAAATCTTTAGCCTATCTTAAAGAACTAGGCGATGATTTTCAAAAAAGCATTGACGCTGTTAGGCTAAAAGATACAGGTATTATGCTGGGAGGATTGCCAAAAGAATTTACTCCTCAAGCTCAGATTATCGGCGCAAAACTTCCAGCTTCAGATATTCATGAAAGAGGTTAACCACTAATCCAACCGCCACCAATTAGCCTGTCATCAATATAAGCAACGCAGGCCTGACCTGGGGAAACGGCAGATTGTGGTTCTTTTAAAGTTATTAGGGCGCGGTTATTTTCCAGAATTTTTATAGTGGCAGGAACAGCCGTCTGTGTTGAACGGGTTTTCACCATTACTTCATTATCATCAGCTAAATAGCCACCATTCGCCAGCCAGTTACATTCGCGGATGGTAAATTCCTGCTTCAGCAATTCTTCCTTCGCACCAACGATCACCTGCTTTTTTTCAGCGTCCAGCTTGATCACGTAAAGCGGTTCTGCTGCCGCAATGCCCAGACCTTTACGCTGCCCGACCGTGTAATTTATAACGCCTTCGTGCCTGCCGATAATTGTTCCGTCAGTCATAATAATATCACCGCTATCCAGCGCGCCCGGGCGAAGTTTTTCGATAACCTTGGCATAGCCGCCAGTCGGCACAAAGCAGATGTCCTGACTATCGGGTTTATCGGCAACCTGCAAACCGTAACGAGCAGCGAGCGCGCGGGTTTCATCCTTGCTTTTTAAATGCCCGAGGGGGAAACGCAAGAAATCCAACTGCTCCTGCGTGGTGGCAAACAGGAAATAACTCTGGTCACGCGATGGGTCGGCTGCTTTGAACATCTGCCCATTACCACCCTCTTCCATGCGCTGGACATAATGTCCGGTTGCCATGCAATCCGCGCCTAAATCACGCGCAGTCTGCAACAAGTCTTTGAATTTTACCGATTGGTTGCATTTCACACAAGGGATTGGCGTTTCGCCAGCAAGATAGCTATCAACGAAATCATCCATCACGCTTTCCTTGAATTTGCTTTCGTAATTAAGCACATAATGAGCGATACCTAGTTTTTCCGCTACCCTGCGCGCATCGTGAATATCCTGCCCGGCGCAACACGCACCCTTTTTATTCACCATCGCCCCGTGATCATAAAGCTGCAAGGTAATGCCGATTACCTGATAGCCCTGCTCATGCAACAGCGCGGCAACGGCAGAGGAATCCACCCCGCCGGACATCGCCACGACGACTTTCGTATCTTTTTCCGGTTTGTTGAAGCCTAGGGAGTTCATTGTCCGCTATCATTAGGAGCAACGATAATCAATTCAACACTATCAGGATTTTCTATAACATTAAAAGTGCTATCCACTGACAACTTTAAACTGGATACGATTTCATCAGGTACTATGAAACCTATTCCACCATCCATTTCAACTAGTTCAACTTTATACATAAATCTTACCTATAATAGAATTTTAGTACTACCGCCTAATCAGTTCACAATATACCACTATCCGCACGTAATCAACCTACATGAGATGTTGATGACAAACAATGCTGAAGCAGGGCTATTCAATAATCTCGTAACGTACTGTTCTGTCATACCGCACTTGTTGCGGTATCCGGAGTCAAACCCGCAGTCAGTGACTTTACCCCAGACCCCGCAAGAATGCTGGATGACACGGAAAATCAAATGGTTACTATGAACTGCTCTGAATGTCATAATCATGTAACAAAACTTTAACTATCAATTATATAAAAACTATCGCAGAATTGGACACATGAAAGGTAAAATTAATGTCCAACCCACTTATATTAAGCACTAACAAAAAACCGACCATGTTTAATCAGGAAATGGCGATTGGTTTTTTGATAAATCCAATAATAGGCACAATAGTTGGTGGTATTATTGGAAAAAAACGGATGGAACATGAGCTTGCCGAAGGCAAAATAGTTCGTGAACCAACCGCTGTTAATAAATCTGCTTTACTTGGCGGATTGATTGGCGCAGCCGTTGCTGGCGTAATAAACGCTGGTATAATGATGGCAACAATAGCAACTGAAACTATATCAACATCAGGAATTGTGACCGCAGCTATGATTCCTGCTGCTGCCACCGCCACTACTAGCATAGCAGCCCTACTTTTACCAGCTCTCGCTATTGCAGCAACTGCTATAACAATAGGTTCATATATTGGTGGACAAATGGGCAAAAAAACGCAGGCAGCAGAATATGCACAGGCGGTTCAACAGTATAACGAGCAGAAAACAAATCTTTCTCCATCACATAGCTTAGAACAAGCATATGAACAAAATGTAGGTAAAAATCATGTCGCGGAAATCTTAAAAGAACGCGCACTCGCACAAGCTAAACAAAAACAAATGTAATTATTAAATACTATCAAGGAGAGAGATATGGCAGATAAACAAATAGTGGTTGATGTAGCTAATGACATTACTAAAAAACCGAGCGGGGAAAGAAATGGTTATGACGTAAAGGATTTCCTTACGGGTTCGGATTTAGCTGATTATAAAGCTCAAAAGGACGCACGTGGTCAGAAAAGGTATTTAGAAGACTTTGTTGATGGAAAGGATTTAGTTCTTAAATTACCAAACGGCAAAGAGAAAATTTATCCTGCTATTGCAATAGAACAAGCGGTGAAAAAACAATTTAGGGAGTTGGAATCTAACCCAAATGATGGCATAATGGCATCTATTGAGGGTAAAATGGCTGCCAATATATTGGCTAATAATAGAAAGATGGCATTGATAGAAGAATTAGTTGACCATGCTCGGAGTGGAAATGTTTTTAAAACTGCAGAAGGTCTCGTCGATTCTAAAATTGAACATCATCTACCTGCTAGATTAAATGCTAATCATAATAATTTTGTTTACTATGCTGATCCAAAATATATCGAACAAGGACTACTACCTTCGCCAACAACACCACCTAAAGATGCATCAGTTGGAAGAAAAGCTACTCCACCTTCCCCTTAACCCTATCCGCCAACGCGGCGCTTATGAACGCGTCTAGTTCACCATCGAGAACGCCCCCAGTGTTGCTGGTTTCATAGTCGGTGCGCAGGTCTTTCACCAGTTGATATGGGTGCAGCACATAAGAGCGAATCTGGTGTCCCCATGCGTTATCAGTTTTCTGGGCGTTAAGCACGTCGGCCTTTTCTTCGCGGATTCTAAGCTCGCGCTCATACAGCCGGGCTTTTAGCATCTGCATCGCCTCGGCGCGGTTGGCGTGCTGGCTGCGCGAACTCTGGCATTTAACCACAATTCCGGTGGGCATATGGGTAAAGCGCACCGCGCTTTCGGTTTTGTTTACGTGCTGACCACCGGCTCCGCCTGAGCGCATGGTGTCTACTTTAATGTCTTTCTCATCAATTTTTATGTCAATTTTATCATCAATAACCGGATAGACCCAGACACCGGCAAAACTGGTGTGGCGGCGGGCGTTGGAGTCAAATGGTGAAATACGGACAAGGCGGTGTACCCCTGACTCGGTCTTTGCCCAACCATAAGCATTATGCCCGCTAATTTTGATAGTGGCGGATTTAATACCAGCTTCCTCTCCGCGATTTTCATCAATCAATTCACATTTGTAACCACGTTTTGCTGCCCAACGAGTATACATTCGCAGCAGCATCTCAGCCCAGTCCTGCGACTCAGTTCCCCCTGCTCCGGAATTTATTTCAAGGAAGCAATCATTGCTATCCGCCTCGCCGGAAAGCAGGCTGTCTATTTCCAGCTTATTAAGCGCGGAAGCAATATTGGTGAGTTCTGATTCCGCCTCGGAAAGCATAGCGTCATCTTTTTCCGCCTCTGCCATTTCAGCTAGTTCCAGATTGTTTTTAAATTCGCTATCAAGACGTTCATAACCAGTTATCAACGAATCCAGATGGGTACGTTCACGCAGTAATTCCTGCGCTTTTGCCGGTGTATTCCAGAGATTTGGGTCTTCACAGAGTGAATTCAGCTCATCGCGACGGCGCAAGGCATTATCCCAGTCAAAGATACCTCCTTAACAGATCCTGTGACTGCTTGATTTTCTTAGATAATGTTTCGATTTCGGCTTTCATTACGCACTCTTATTACAACAAAATATACAGCATCAATAATGACATTATTAACAGTTTGTCAATTATTTAGAAGTTATAATGGAAAATTACATGGTGAATTCAGCAGAATGCTATGAGCGTAAATATAAAAAATCTAACAAAACAAGGTTTTTCCCTGATTCAGGTCAGCATGATTGTTGCTGTGGCTGGTATTTTGCTTGCCTCTGTCATTCCCGGTGGAGATTTAGGAAGCACAATAGCAAAAGACCAGATCACCAGAGATAGAATGGAAAAAATTGAGGAAGCTGCCAAAAATTTCATGGCTGCCAACCTCCGCCGTCCTTGTCCGGCTGATGGTACACTCGCAATAGGAAATGCTAATTTTGGCGTGGAAGACACAACCTCTGGTCGTTGTTCAAATGCTAATTTTCCTACGCAATCATCACCGCTTACCAAAACTGGCACAACTACTACTACGTCTGCCGTATTGACAGCCCTCAGCGATACTACCGGACTTTCTATCGGGATGCTGGTTACCAACGCCAACTTAGCTAACGACACCCATATAGCCAGTGTAGATAGCGCATCGCAAATTACCCTGGATAAATATCCAACTGGTGCCGCGGTCGGCACCACTCTAACTTTTACAACAGTTGTGGCTGGTGTTGTCCCAACAAAGACGCTTGGCCTGCCTGATGAATATATGTTTGACGGATATGGGAGAAGAATCGGTTATATAGTGGATATTCGCGCCACTGACCGAACCACTTGCCGCGACCTGCAGGTTACAAAAACTTCCGGGAATATTCAGATTATGGATAGCGCAGCTTCTACAGCTGCAACTGATAATGTTATGTGGTCATTAATCTCATATGGGAAAAATGGGCATGGAGCATTTCCCATGCCGGGGAGCAGTATAGCTAATCGGATTAACAGTGGCGCAACTAATGACGATGAGGAGATAAACGCTTTTATAAATACAGCCGGAACATTTGCAACTGCATTTACGCAGAAATTAGTGAAGCACGAACCTGTTGCAACTGCAGGAGCTACATATTTCGATGATTTTGTATGGACGCAGGAAGAAACCAAAAACACCTGCTGCACCGGTAAGATGTGTAACCTGGGGACAAGGATCGGTGGAACAGTGGCAGAGCCTTTGGGTAGTCAGGTTAAAACTGGCGATATTAACGGTGATGGCATTACTGATCTGGTAATTTATAATAGTACTACTACTAAAATTCAGGTGATATTTGGCAGGAAAACTGGCTGGACTCCAAGCGGTGTCCTTTCTGTAGGAACAGCTAACAGCAGCAGGTTTATTACTATTACTGATGATTCTTCGGGAATGACTTTTTTGGCAAGTAATAATTTCGGGAATATGCGTGGTAATGCGCTTGCCGTCGGTGATCTCAACGGTGATGGTTATGATGACATTGCAATGGGTTATGGCAATTCATCAAATGCTTTTATTAAGGTTTATTATGGCAGTGCAAATCCAGTAAGTATTGCTACCAGTGCAATCACTGATGTGATTACTTTCCCTAAAACAAGTGATAACGATGGACCTTCTATCGCCATAGGGCATTTTGCCAATACAGCTCATAAAGACATTCTGGCACATGTTAGATTTGCTAGTGGCACCGGTTTATCCACCGCTTACGTTATATATGGCGCAGCTTCTTATTCGTTGACTGCCGAAGCAGTTACTACTGTTGCGTCAACGGTTGGTTTTAAAATAAACACTACCACCCCAACCTTGCTTAGAGTAATGATGAAAAATACTGGAGATGTTAATGGTGATGGGTATGACGAGATTATTTTTGGTGATTATATAACCGGAGAGGATATGCATCTTCTATTCGGACAATCACCAGCCAATTGGAACACAGACAAAACCACTGCTGCAACAGGCAGTACACCAGACATAGTTAATATTGATGCACGTGTTGCGGCAGGAGCAACTGAAGCCATAAAATTCACCAATGGTGGGTCTTATTTTACACGTCAGACTTTGAGAATAGCTGACATGAACAATGATGGTTATGATGATATTATCGCTGACAATAACACTTATCAAAATGTTTATTTTGGAAAAGCAGCAGGAGCCTGGGCAACACCAGTGGATGTTTCCAATGCCAGCAATTTCAATGGCACCAACGGGATCCGTTTTAATTTTAATACCACGAAACCTACCTGGGCAGGAGCAGCAGAGAGAACCAACCGATATGCGCGAATTGGAGATGTAAATACCGATGGGAAAACAGACATTGTAGTCACTGATTTTGCTGCTGATAATGGTGGTTTAACAAATTCAGGATCAAATTTTATAGTATTGCAACCAGCCGCAGGTTGGAGTTCAATCTGGAGCAGTGGCACTATTAATATTTTTGAAGATGCATTTGCCACAGGAGAATCTGGTCTTCCCCTTAACAACGATACAACCAAAGGATTTCGCATTGATGGTGCTTACGCTAGCGATGAAGCTGATGTGCAGGAATTTGTTGATATAGATGCTGATGGAAAAAACGACATGATAGTATCGCGAACGGATACTACCAGCTCTCCTGAGGACGGAAACATATATATCTATTTCGGGAAAACACTTGTTCCCTGGGATGCATCAAACAATATAAGTCAGCTAAATAGATTCTAATTTAATACAAACCACCGCCACTATTTAATGGTGGGATTTCAACCGGTGTTTCTTCCGGCTCAATAATTTCCGGTTCAGTAATTTCTACGTTAGTTTCCGATTCGTTTTCGTTAAAGCCATCAATTACCGGCGGGGTGGTATTTGCATCCTGCGGATCTATAACTGCAGAATCAGATTTCTTTGCATTTGAGCCTGCTTCGGTCTTACCAGGAATAAATATAGGATCACCGACTACAAATGACTCGTCGATAATTTTCATTTCTGGTAATTCTTCATCGTTAAAAGAATCTATGGGCATACCAGAATGCAAATCGACTTTTACCAACTGGATGCCACGTGGCACACGGAATGGTTTATTGGGAACATCGGCAAGGGCGGTTTTCATAAAAGAAATAAAGGCTGGCAGAGCAACTGATGAGCCTGTTTCTTTTTTGCCAAGAGTTCGTGGTTTATCATAACCAACAAAAACTCCGGCAACCAGATCAGGCGTGAAGCCTACAAACCACGTGTCCAGACTATCATTGGTCGTTCCGGTTTTTCCTGCAACAACCTTGCCGATTTCTTTAGAACGTGCTGCTGTTCCTCTTGTCGCAACACCATGCAGTATGGAAGTAAGCTGATAAACAACCCGTGGGTCAGCGACTTGCTCACGTATATCAGGGAGTTCAGGAGGCGCGTTATTCTCTTCTATTTGCGATATATATTCAAGCTTGCAGCCACTGCAAATCCGGTCGTCACGGCGGAAAATTGTCTTGCCATGCCTGTCATCAATGCGCTCAATGAGTGACGGTGTTATTTTTTTACCACCATTAGCAATCATACCGTAGGCATTAACCATACGCATTAGGGTTGTTTCAACCGCACCAAGCACGATTGAAAAATGTTTGGGAGGATTGTCATAAATTCCAAACCTTTGAGCCATTTCCAGAACATTCTCCAATCCCATCGCCTGCGCAAGCCGTACTGTAATCGTGTTTCGTGACTTCTCTAACCCGACCCGCATTGTGATTGGTCCTAAATATTCATTATGGTAGTTAGTCGGTCGCCATGCTGTCATCCCCTGCCCTTGCGACATGGAAACCGGCGCATCCAGTAACACGTCGGATGGAGAGAATCCATTTTCCAGAGCTGACAAATACACGAAAGGTTTAAATGATGAACCTGGCTGGCGTTTTGCCTGTGTCGCACGGTTGAATTCCGTGCCACCGTAAGCATATCCGCCTGACATGGCAAGTACTCTACCGGTATGTGGATCAAGCACCACCATCGCACCATTAATTTCCGGAATCTGAGCCAGACTCCAAGCTTTGTTTACTTCACCAGCATCTTGTGATTTTTTATCCGTGGTTTTTTTGTTGGTTAATTTCTTAGACCCTACTATTTTTTCTTCTTCCTCGGAAAGAGAAGACACTATAATTACATCGCCAATTTTTAGTATATCAGAAGGTTTTCTGACCTCCGCGCCAATTTTTCCATCAGCAATTACACGGCGCGTCCATTTCATAAGAGAGAACGGTAAAACTCCGCGCTTGTCATCATTAAAAACGACCTGTGCCTTGTCTTCATCCAAAGCAGAAACTACTGCCATCTTCTGATTATCCAGCAAATGGTAGGCGTGTTCTTTTGAAAGAGTGGCGAGAGTATCCTTCCATTCTTTCTGCGATGCTATATGTGCCAGCGCACCACGATAACCACGCCTGCGATCATAATCTATCAAGGTTTTCTGCAAAGCCTTATCAGCAGCAATCTGCAATTCCGGATTCAAGGTGGTTTTTACCACCAGACCACCGCCATAAAGTACATCCGCCCCATACATATCAGCAAGAGTGCGCCTTACTTCTTCCGAGAAAAAATCAGCGCGGGCAGTGTCGGTAACATCACGGTCACGCAAAGTAATAGGTGCTTCTTTAGCTATTATTTCCTGCTCCGGTGTTATATACCCGTCTTCGCGCATGCGCTTTATAACCCAATCGCGACGTTCCTTAGCTGCGTCATAATTCTTACGCGGATTATATTGCGCCGGAGCTTTTGGCTCTGCTGCCAGAAGTGCAATTTCCTCAATAGTGAGTTCATCAAGCGATTTATTAAAGTAATTCTGCGCTGCCGCCGCCACCCCATATGAACCAAGCCCTAAATAAATCTCGTTCAGGTACAGTTCCAGAATCCTATCCTTGTTATATACGCGACTGATACGCATGGCCAAAATAGCTTCTTTAATTTTTCTTTCGATGGATTTTTCGTTGGTAAGCAGGAAGTTTTTCACAACCTGCTGGGTTATAGTCGAACCACCAACCAGTGATTTTCCTTGTCCATAATTTTTAATATTATTGATTACGGCACGGGCAAGACCAGTAAAATCAATGCCTTTATGAGAATAGAAATTTTTATCCTCCGCCGATAAAAATGCGTTAGTGACAGATTTGGGAATTGCCGAAAGAGGAACGAATACTCGTTTTTCTGTAGCATATTCGGCAAGAAGTTTTCCATTTGCAGCGTAAAGCCGGGTCAAGGTTGCCGGATCATAGCGTGATAACTGGCTGTAATCCGGCAAATCTTTAGCGTAATAATAGAACATCGCAATAGCTACCGCCAAACCAACAATGCCTATGGAAAACAGCCAGCCAAATAGTCCTATAACTCCCCGTAAAAATCTATTGCGTACCATTTAATTACTAGTTCCCATTGCTGATTTCTTACGAAAATATGATTCAACCCCTACGGTAATACCATCTATCACCTTATCACGATATATTTTTGATCTAAGCTCTTTCTCTTCCTGTGCATTTGATAAAAACCCTATCTCTACAAGCACAGATGGTATATCCGGAGCTTTTAACACGGCAAAACCAGCAAAGCGGTGCGGGCTTGGCACTGTCCGTACCCTGTCATCAAGGTGAATAACCAGCAAATCGGCAAGAGTTGCAGAATTGTTTTTGGTTTCACGCTGCGCCAGAGAAATTAATATATCCGCCACATCCGGACGCGCTCCCGACAAATCCATACCGCCTATTATATCAGATTTATTTTCCCTTGCCGCCAGTGCCTCTGCTTCTTTATCCGAAGCTTGTTCTGAAACTGTATACACAGAAATACCACGCGCACTTTGTTCGTTGGCAGAATCCGCATGCAACGATATAAACATACTGGCATTTGCCCGCCTGGCTATCGCGATTCTTTCCCTTAGTGTAATGTATTTATCGTCAGAACGGGTGAGCAATATCCGATATTTGTTCAGCTTAAGCAGTTTTGACTTCAAAGCCTTGGCATACCACAGAACCAGATCTTTTTCCTGCGTACCACTTTCCCCTATAGCACCGGGATCAACCCCACCATGTCCGGCATCAATTACAATCAGTGGCGGAATATTAGCTTTAACTTTTTTTGGGGTTTTTGAAGGCTTTGAGATTTCGGAGTTTTTTGCTTGTGGTACATTGGCAGATTTTTGGCTTACTGCTTTTGCAGATATACTTATTACTAATTTTTTCTTTTTATCATTCTTCACAGAAACAACTTTTATCTTTTCATTCAAATCAAACACAAAGCGCGAGGTTTTAGGATTAAACTGCGCAAAACGTACAGACTTTATAATTTTTCCCTTATAACTGCTGGGAAGTGAGAAAGAGTTTTTTCCCGGCAAGGAAGGTATATCAACCACCAGCCTTTCCGGATTCTGAATCATAAAAACCTTATGATTATTGAGATTAGCTGAATTGATAATAACTCTCTCGTTATTGCCCTTATGCTCAAACTGCAATATTTCACCTGCCTGCACGGCAAATGCCGAGCATAGCAAAAATAAAAAGACTATAGAGAAATTTACTAAATATTCTACTTTTCTCATTTTGGTTACAAAACGGTAAATAAATAAATGTTTTCTCGGTTGTATTGTAAATAAATCAATATTTGAACAAAAAAATACATCCAAAATACATATTCATTCAATAAGTTCTGCCTACCCATGCGCTGCAATCATCAACTTATCCGTTACGCGAAGTTCGGATAGGTTTTTATCTTACGTGCAAATCAATTCTTTGCGGCATTAGATGATAACCCATTGCTGTCATAATAGAATTGATATTATCAAGCCGTGGGTTGCCCTTCACGGAAAGGGCTTTCTGTAGTCCTTGCCTTGTCAATCCAACTTCAAGAGCAATTGCAGATACACCTTTAACACGAGCAATAACACGCAGTTGCGAGAGCAGGGCGGCACTATTACCGTCCTTGGCGTATTCCTCAAAGCTTTCTTTCAAAAAATCTTCAATTTCCTCTGGATGCTGAATAAAATATTGTTCTGTGTATTCTTGTAATGTTGTTCCTTTAGGCATGGCTCAAATACTCCTTCCAATAATTTTTAGCTATACCCATCCCAACTCTTCAGTTGGAATGAGTATACCGTAGCAAACTATAGTTTGCTACTACAAAATTAACACTGTGTCAATAAATTCATGTCAATAAGTTCGTTGTATAATTTGTTTTTAGATATTATAGTAGTTATGTTTATTGCATTGCACTATCGGAAATTTATCCGCGCAACGCAAAAAACAAGGAATACAGGTGGTTGCCATTTGCCACGCAGTTGCTTCAGGATTTGTAAGAAAGCATGCGTAAGGAAGCAAATAGTGATTGCCTTGCAGATTATAAGTAATTTTTTATATAACCTCGACCTCACGGTTTTAGTTAAGTCATTTGTTTTTATATGGATTTGTTATTTTGTACTGTTTCACCGCCACTTTCACAGAGAATAAAAGCTCTGGGGAGAGTGCGTTGTCATTTTGCCAGAATATCGCCGAGCCAATAACAAACATACTGACTGTGCTGCCGTGGGGCTAATGACAAGGAGTCCCACTTTATGACTAAGCGCATGCTTATTGATGCACTTCATCCAGAAGAAACACGCGTGGTGATTGCAGACGAAAATCAGATTTATGATTTCGATTTTGTAAGCACAGCAAAAAAACAACTTAAAGGAAATATTTACCTAGCAAAAATTACGCGGGTTGAACCTTCATTGCAGGCTGCCTTTGTGGAATATGGCGGTGGCAAGCAGGGTTTTTTGCCATTTTCTGAAATCCATACTGATTATTACCAGATTCCGGTTTCTGACCGCAAAAAATTACTGGAAGAAGCTGCCCGTGAAATTGAAGATAATTCACAGGAAAATGTTAGTAATACTGATGAAACAGAGCAGAATTCTTCTGAAAATACAGAAACTGAAGGCGGCAATGTTTCCGCCTCTGACAACGAAAACACCGTAAATGATGAAACAAACCCTGACGATCAGGAACGCCCTGCTTATCTTGTGCATGGGGCAATTGACATATCAATCAGTGAAGAAATGACTCCCTCTGCAAATGAGATGCTTGACATCACTGAGAGCGGTTTTTCCTCACAATCAGAAATTGAAAATGTGGCCGCAACAGAATCATCCGAAAATGGTTCTGGCGATAATGCACAAGTTAGCGAAGAAAATGTCGCTTCACCGGAAGGTGAAAAGGAAGAAGTTGAAACCCTTGCTAATGATGAAGAAGAACTGCGCGATAAACGCAAGCGCAATGTGTTCATGCGTCGCTATAAGATTCAGGAAGTTATCCGTCGCGGTCAGATAGTGTTGATGCAGGTTATAAAAGAAGAGCGAGGAAATAAAGGCGCGTCGCTTACCACCTATCTGTCACTGGCTGGACGTTACTGCGTACTCATGCCCAATTCTCCGAAAGATGGTGGTATTTCCCGCAAAATTGCCAGCGCGGAAGATCGCAAAAGGCTTAAAGCAATCTCAACCGAATTCCGTCTGGCTGAGGGAATGAGTGTTATAATCCGCACCGCCGGAATGGATCGCACCCACGCCGAAATCAAACGTGACTTTGATTACCTGGTGAAATTATGGAATGTAATCAGAGAAGATACGCTTAAATCCAACGCCCCTGCCCTGATTTATGAAGAAAGCGACATTGTAAAACGCGCTATCCGCGACCAATATAGCAATGACATTGATGAAATAGTGATTGAGGGAGAATCTGCTTATAAATCTGCCCGTGAGTTCATGAAACTGTTGCTGCCAAGCCATTTGCCGAAAATAAAAAAATATTCGGCGCAAACGCCTCTTTTCTATTCATATAATATAGAGGAACAGCTGCTATCCATGCATGATCCGGTGGTGAAGATGAAATCCGGAGCATATCTGGTTATCAACCCGACTGAGGCCTTGATTTCTATTGACGTGAATTCTGGACGCGCCACTGGCGAGCGCAATATTGAAGAAACCGCGCTAAAAACTAATCTTGAAGCAGCTTCTGAAGTTGCCAGGCAGCTACGCCTGCGTGATTTAGCAGGTCTGGTAGTGATAGATTTTATCGATATGCTTGATTCGCGTAATCGTCGTGCTGTTGAGAAAACTTTAAAAGATGCAATGAAAACTGACCGCGCCAAGATTCAACTTGGACGCATCAGCCCGTTTGGACTTCTGGAAATGTCGCGCCAACGCCTGCGTTCCAGCTTATCTGAAACCAACATGATGCAATGCCCGCATTGTATAGGGCGTGGAGTTATACGCTCGCACGAGTCTATGGGAATACAGGCGATACGAGCAATTGAAAAGGAAGCGAGCAGTGGCAATATCACAAGCTTAAGGGTAATGGCGCAACAGGCTCTTGCCATGCATATGCTGAATTATAAAAGGACAGCATTACAGGAATTGGAGAAACGTTACGGTATTTCAATCCAGATTCTTATCAATCCGGAATTTGCCGCTTCAGAATTTGTTGTTGAAAAAGTTCGCCGCAATGCCAATGACCGCGCTGAAAGCAATGAATTCCGGCGACCAAAACGTCCGGAACGTCCAGAACGCAATGAACGTCCACGAAACATTGAAGCGCAAGCCGGTGATAGCGTTGATAGCAATGTTGTTGATGCTGCTGCCAGTGAGGTTGATGATGATAAAGAAAATAATAAAGCAGTTGAAAATGCTGGCAATGAATTACGCCGAAGCCGTCGCCGTGGTCGTCGCAACCGCAACAATTCTGACCGTGGAGACAACCAGGAAAGAGTAGCCAGCGATTATCCGGATTCAACACCACAGGTAGATGGTGAGAATATTTCTGAAGAAAAAGTAGCAGATGGCGAAGAAACATCTCCTAAACGCCAGCGTGAGCGTGGTGGCCGTGGTCGCCGCAAATGGCGTGACCGTAGTGAGCGTAATGGTGCTACTGAGCAAAAAGAGGGGGAGGCTGTACCCACAAGTTGGAAAGGTGGCGCGGCAGAGCTGGTTGATGGCAAGGCTTTGCCTGCTTTCGCATCAGATATGCGTCCGGCTGCCACGCCTGCACCACCTACTTACAAGGCATTCCACGATTATAAGACTACAGAATTGGAGACACAATCTTCTAACACTTCTCCACCACCACAACCTAAACGTGGCTGGTGGCAGAAGATGATAAGTCTTGATGAGTAGAGATGATCGGATGATTGGATGATTAGAATCTATTCATTAATATTTTCTTTCTTACTGACGTTCTTACAATCCACTATCGCGCTTGCTATTCCCTTAATCCGTGATGCAGAAATAGAGCATGCGTTAAGGAGTTATGCTGACCCTATCTTCAGAACAGCTGGTGTTAATCCATCTACCACCAAAATATTTATAGTTCAGGATAGCGGATTGAATGCTTATGTTGCCGGCGGAGCAAATATGTTCATAAATTCCGGTTTGATTATGGCTGCAGAAACTCCGGATATTCTCATCGGGGTTATGGCGCATGAAACAGGACATATAGCAGGTGGGCATTTGATACAAGGGACAGAAAAAATCAAAAATGCACAGCTTGGCACAGTTCTTACTTTTGTCCTTGGGGCTGCCAGCGCGGTTGTATCTAAAAAGCCAGAAGCGGCAGCGGCAATAATTACTGGTGGTCAAAACACTATAGCCCGTAATTTCTTTTCTTACACCCGCGCCAATGAGCAGGCCGCCGACCAATCTGCCATGACAACTCTTGATAAGCTGGGAATCTCCGCAAACGGCATGGTAAAAATGTTTGAGATGCTAAAGCGGAATGAACGCAAGCAATTTGGTTCTCCTGATCCATATATGCTTACCCATCCGCTGACTAATGACCGTATAGAGTTTGTACGCAACCATGTAGAAAAATCTAAAATTCCTTTGGGGCAATATCCCAAATCATACCTTATTTCCCAGCAGCGTATTGTTGCAAAACTCTACGGTTTTATCCAAACACCGGAACGTACATTACAGAAATATCCGGCAAGCGATAAAAGCGTTCCAGCACGAATTGCCCGTGCTGTAGCTTATTACAAAATGCCAAATATCGAAAGTTCGCTAATTGAGATAAACAGCCTTATAGAAGAAGCTCCAAAAGATCCGTTTTTCCATGAATTAAAAGGACAAATATTATTTGAAAACGGACGGAGCAAAGAAGCTCTTGAATCATATAAAGAAGCAGCAAGACTTCTTCCCAATTCATCACTTATACTGGCAGATTTAGGAAAAGTTGAAATTTCCCAGAAGACTCCTGCAGCACTTGGGTCAGCCATTGCCCATCTGAAGAAGTCAGTTTCCATTGATAACACTAATCCAGCCGCCTGGAGATTCCTTGCCACCGCCTATGGCTCTGTTAGTGACCTACCTATGTCCTATCTTGCTCTAGCTGAAGAAGCTTTATTACAAAATGATACAGAAACAGCGACCAGAATGGCTAATCTAGCCATTTCAGGACTAAAAGCCGGAAGCCCTGCTCAGAGAAACGCTTATGACGTTAAGAACAAAGCAGAAGATATGAAAAAGCAAGAAGATAAGAAAAATAGTCCGCTCTAGAATTTACCACTATACTTTGTTTTGAAGGATTGTTAATATTACTGACGGTTTTTATTAAAAAAAATATGGAGTCTTAATATATGTCTGGTTCAAATCTTTTTACCACTAGCCTGTCGACAATTCTTGCTTCTGCTTTTTTATTTTCAACTGCTGTGATGGCGCAGGCATCTTCCGACAATAAAAATGCCCCCGTTACCCGTGATCAATTACCTGCGTTGGTAAAAGAGGTTTTGCTTAGTGACCCAACCATACTTACACAAGTAATAGAAAAGATGCAGGAGAACCAGGCAAACATTATGGTTGCTAATGCGAAAGAAGCAATCGCAAAAAATAAGAAAGAGATATTTTCAGATCCGAATTCTCCAGTTGTTGGATCGGCTGATGCTGATGTAACTGTAGTAGAATTTTTTGATTACCACTGTGGATATTGCAAACAGGCATTTATCTCACTTTCAAAGCTGATGGATAGTGACAAAAAAATTCGGGTTGTTTTCAAAGAATATCCAATATTGAGCGATAACTCTAGATTAGCGTCAAAGGCTGCTTTGGCAGTTAATCGTATTGCAAAAGATAAGTATTTCGATTTTCATAAAGCTATGCTTAACGTAAACGGTATGATTAGTGAAAGTAAAATATTGGAAGAGGCAAAAAAGCTTGGTATTTCCGAAGATAAAATGAAAAAAGAGATATCTAATCCTGAAATTGAAACCATCTTAAACAAGAATAAAGATTTAGGAACCACGATAGGTGCGGTTGGAACACCGTCAATTATCATAGGTGATAATTTTTATCCAGGAGCAATGTCATTTGAAGCAATGCAAAAAGCAGTTGCTGAAGTACGCGCTGCAAAAACCAATAAGAAATAACTTAATCTGAATGATTGTTAAAAAGCCCACTTTTCAAGTGGGCTTTTTTTATTCCTAAATAGGCTCTAGGCTGTATCGACATTCACGCTAGGTCGCAAGCGAAAACATGGTTTTTCGAGAACCGCAACGCAAGCGTACATACTGGTACGTGCGTAGCGGAAGCGCGGAAAACCATGTTTGCAGCAAGACATAGTAGTGAATGGCGACACAGCCTAATGAATCGTATGAGAAATACCAGTGGTTTTCTCATTCTGATAACGCTCTACAAATGAACGTGACGGTGTCGGGTTATTATATTCCATTGCCACCTGATGTTTTATAGCAGCGTTTTTTTGCAAAACCGAATTTGCCGCCACCGTATTATGCCTTTGAGCAACATTATGCAGACGTGTGCCAACTCCCATAAGGGCATGACGTGCCTTGCCAACCAAACTCAGATTGTCTTTCACGGTATTAGGCTCAACACCGGAAATTTTTCCCTCAACGGCAAAAGCAAGTTCTGATATTTTTACAGTTCCGGAATTAAGGTTTTTTGTCATGCTGGTAATGGGCATATGCTGTTCCATAGCCTCTACCACCACATGCTTATCCTGTACGCTTAATTTATCATAGTGCATGCCATAATTATCAATTACAAACTGGCTCAACTCTTTGTTAGCACTGACAAACACGTCCATAACCTGCTCACGCGATATGGTTTTTCCTTTTCTGTGCTGTTTGCTTAGATCTGCTATCCGATCATGAGTTGTCGGCGTATCAAGCTTAAATATTTTTTTCCCAGTCTTTTTTATTGGATTCTCCAACAGCTTATGAATAGCAAAACCAGCTATCATCCTAGCGGCAAATAAACCAACACCACCTGCAGCAACACCAGCAATACCAGGTAGACTAGCAACGATTGCCACAGTTGAAAGAATAGTCAGAGCCGTGACCAGCATCCCTACATTCCTGCGTTTCTTAAGAGTCTGCAACTCTTCGGCAATGGTTTTATTGGCTGCTATTCCGCGCTTTGCATCACCTTTTGCTATCAGGTCAATATCTTCATCTTTAATTCTATCAGGAGATTTGCCAAGTTGCGCCGCCACTTCATCTTTATACATCACGCGTAGTGCTGCGCGCTTGCTCTGATAGTGGGTCTGGTTTATTAAAACACTGGCAGTTGCGGCAAGGCTAACACTAAGTGGCCCGAATACTGCAGTACTTAGACCGGCCAATGCCCCAGCAGTACCATCAATAGCAGTTTGAACAGCAGTAGCTTGAACAACAGCCGTCTTGGCAGCCATGCTGCCGGCTGCGTCTGCCACATGCCCTCTGATTGTTTCCGGTTCTTCCAGTAATGCCACTTTTACAAACTCCTTTTCACTGTATATTCTACATGAAAATCACTGAAGAAATGTGACAGTTTTGTGAAAACTGTTGTTACGACAGACTCGTAGTCAAATATTCGCGGGCATGTTTAACATAATTTTCTGCCGAAATTGGGATAAACCTTTGTTCTTCCTCAGTTAAATCCCTAAAATATTTTGCTGGGCTACCCGCCCAAAGTTGCCCCTTTGGCACTCGTTTATTAGGGGTAACCAGCGCACCAGCAGCCACCTGCGCTCCTGATTCCACCACTACCCCATCCATTAAAGTTGCCCGCATACCAATAAAACAGCCATCTTCGAGGGTGCAGGCATGCAGAAGCACACTATGCCCGATGGTTACATTTGAGCCAATTATGGTGGGTCCTGTGCGGCGTGTAACGTGGACTACCGTTCCATCCTGAATATTGGTGCGGTTTCCGATGCGGATATAATTAACATCCCCACGCACTACGCAACCGAACCAAACCCCAGAATCTTCGCCAATCTCAACATCGCCAATCACAGCAGCCCCAGCAGCAATAAAAGCTTTTTCAGAAATGCGCGGAAATACGCCATCAGGTGCATATTCGCCACGGTAAGGCAGGATTATGGGAGATGGTTTTATCATGGAAACACCGCCGTTAGTTCCAAACCAGTTTTTTCAGGGAAACCGAACATGACATTCATATTCTGTACCGCCTGACCAGAAGCACCTTTTACGAGGTTATCAATAACTGAAACTATAATCGCCCGACCTGCTATTCTGTCAGCAAACACATTCATCACGCAATCATTGGTGCCACGAACCTGACTGGTGGTTGGTGCAATTCCAGCTGGGAGAAGATGCACGAATTGTTCATTTTCATATACAGAGCCAAGCCTTGCACGCAGATCATCAATGGTTTTTCCAGCGGTCAACTGCACATAAATGGTGGACAAAATACCACGGTTCATCGGTATCAGATGGGGTGTAAACGTCACCATAATTTCCTTGTCAGAAGCAAGGCTTAGATTCTGTTCAATCTCTGGCGCGTGGCGGTGCGCGGCTATTCCATAAGCTTTTAATCCATCATTTATTTCGGTAAAGAGATTGGCTTGTGAGGCCGCCCTGCCCGCTCCAGTTACTCCGGATTTTGCATCAATTATGATATTTTCCGAACTGATTAAACCTGCGGAAAGCAATGGTATAAGCGGTAAACTCGAAGAGGTCGGATAGCACCCCGGATTGGCGACAAGGCGGGCGTTTCTGATTTTTTCACGAGCATGTTCGGTAAGCCCATATATTGCTGTTTTTTGTAGGTGGGCAGCCTGATGCGCGTGACCATACCACTGCGCGTAAGTTTCCACATTATAAAGACGGAAATCAGCAGATAGGTCGATGATACGCACATGCTGTGGGAGTTCAGCTATAACCTTCTGCGTCGTACCATGCGGCAGGCAGCAGAACACCAGGTCAATTTTCGAGAAATCGGCTTCTTCAAGAGTTACAAGTTTTGGCAGATTTTTGAAGCGCAGATGCGGGTAAACATCGCCAATTTCCTTGCCTGCCTGCGAGTCGCCGGTGAGCAAGGAAATATTAGCATGGGGGTGCATAAGCAATAGGCGAATAAGCTCCGCGCCGGTGTATCCGCTTGCACCAATTATCGCGATATCTATCGTATTTTTCATTCCACAACCCTAACAAATAAATAACATTCCAGATACAAAAAAAGCACCATATAGGTGCTTTGACACACTAGCAATATATGAAATTAGAATCGCCCAGATATAGCGGCAAAAACACCATACTGCTGAACGTTGCTTCCCGGGTCAGTAACCTTGCCAGTAATACCAAAACCAAGACCACTGCTAGGCTGTTGTATGCTAACATCAAATGAAGCTTTTGTATTTGCAGGTATTGGTACATTGCCAAGAAGATAGGAAAAATCTTGGCGTCCTATTGTAGCTTCAGCCCCTACATTTAAGTCTTTTGACATATTTATTCTAGGTGTGGCTACACTAACACCTGCTGTAGTTAACGCAGCTCCACCCTGCATATATGGTGCAGCAGAAACAAATCCGGAAAAATTTTCAGTAATTGGTAATTTAGCTCCTATCGTTGACAAAGCACGCTCTTCACCAAGAAAAGATGTTGGCTGGAAAGGATCAAGATGAACAGGTATAGGAGAAAGACGATTCCACGGTGCTGCATCACTTTTTGAAGAAGGAGCAGCAGGAATTTCTTTAGGAGATGCTGCATTAAAACTTTTTGTTTCAATTGGATTACCAGCACCAACCATCAGATCCCGAAATCTAGCCATATCTGGACCTATATCCGGATTTTCTCTCAGAATATTATCGAATGTTTTGTCTAAACTATATGGTGCTTCAGCCATAATGAACCCCAAAAAACTACTTTACGGGCTAATTTTATACAATTATTAAGTAATTGTAAATAATTTTTAGCGTTTTGAGAACTGGAAGCTGCGGCGAGCCTTTTTATGACCATATTTTTTGCGTTCCACAACGCGGCTGTCGCGGGTTAGGAAACCACCCTGACGTAGTTGCTTATGGAAAATAGCATCATATTCATCAAGCGCACGGCTGATACCATGGCGTACCGCACCAGCTTGACCAGATAATCCACCGCCAACCACAGTGCAGTTTACATCAAAATTACCGACACGATCAATTGCACCAAACGGCTGGTTGATAATCATACGCAGAACCGGACGAGCAAAATATACCGCGAGTTCTTTGCCATTAACAGTAATCTTACCAGTGCCACGCTTTAGAAAAACACGGGCAACCGCATCTTTACGGCGACCAGTGCCATAACAGATGAGTTCCTTGTCATTACTGCCAAATGATTCCTTCTTTGCAGCCTTAGGAGCAGCTGGTTTAGCAGGAACTTTCGCGCCGGTTTTAGGGGCAATAGTTGTTTTTGTTACTGTTTTAGCCACGTCTGTTACCTCTTATTTTTAGGATTCTTTGATGCAAAATCATATATCTCTGGTTTTTGCGCTTCATGTGGATGTTCTTTACCACCATAAACACGCAGCTTTCCAAGCTGGTCACGTGCTAGTGGGCTTTCTTTAGGCATCATACGCTCAACCGCTTTTTCAATAACACGCTCAGGATACGGGCTATTAAGAATGAACTCAGGAGTTACGGTTTTAACCCCACCTGGATGTCCAGTATGGCGGTGATAAAGCTTATTAGTGCGCTTTTTGCCAGTAAGTTTCACTTTTCCTGCATTAATAACAACGACATGATCGCCAGTATCAATATGTGGAGTGAAAATAGTTTTGTGCTTGCCGCGCAGAATTTTTGCGATATTCGAGGCCAAACGCCCAAGAACCACGCCTTCTGCGTCAATAATAAGCCACTTTTTCGTCACTTCAGACGGCTTTGCCGAATAGGTCTGCATAAAAACCAATACCTTAACTTAAATTTTCTATATATATCAACGACACAAACCCACAATTGCGAGATTCGCATAGATTAAAAAGGAGCTGGAATTTATTGTAAGGTAAAAGCCAAGTCAATAGCTAAATTGAACATTTATTTAGGTTTTTGTAAAAACCTTGAAACGCATTCCACCAAATATGGCATCTACCTCATCCCCTACCCCCAGCGGAAGCAAGCATTGCCGGTATTTAACCAGATCATTATGTAGATTAAAGAATTCTCCCTCTTCCAACAATGGCGAGCGGGTTTCTATTACTTTCGTATAGCTATTGGCTAATTTTCCAGCATTTGGCGAGGCAATACCAGCCCCTTCATCCCCGGCAAGATCAGCACTATAGGCTTCCTGTATGGCTTTTCCCAAATAGGTATAATTATAGTCTGGTTTATTCAGATCTTTTACATGAATCAGGAAGCAATAATCCCATAAATCCTGCAGATCATCAGGATCTATGTCAACTTCTGTCGGCATAGGATTATGCTTACGCAGCTTTTCCCAATACGCCATTAACCTAAGTGTGATACGACGCTCAATTACTGATGGATCTCTCATTTAAATAACCTTATGATTTATAATGGGTAGTAGCCACTGATTGTAACATAACAAAATATATAAAAATAGCAATTTATAATGTCAATTTGTGACAATTTTTATCAAAATTTTCATAATATAATCTCACTAATACCACTCAAGTCAGCAAGACTTGATATTTGCTTGGTTAAAGTGCCGTTTTTTAAACGCAAAGTTGGATAATTAAATAAAGAAATAAGACTCTCATCATGAGTGGCGACCAGAACTGTGGTTCCAGTCTGATTAAGGGCTTCAAACAAATACATGAAACGATGCGCCAAATTATTATCAAGATTGCCGGTAGGCTCATCAGCCAGCAATATATCAGGTTTGGTTATAACCGCACGGGCAATCGCTGTGCGCTGTTTCTGCCCACCTGATAATGTTGCCGGTTTTGCATTATGATGTTCAGATAACCCCACCCAGTCCAACAATTCCATCGCCTTTGTGACTACCTGCTCGTCCGACTCACCTGCAACTTTCAGAGGTAGTGAAACATTTTCCAAAACCGTTAAATGATCAAGCAGGCGATAATCCTGCAGCACAATACCAATCCTGCGCCGAAGCCTTGGTAGCTCCTCACGCTTCAGATTGATAACATTTTCACCAAACATGTGAAACTTCCCCTGCGTTGCCCTGCCCTGCAAAGACAGAAGCGAAAGCAATGTGCTCTTGCCAGCACCACTGGCTCCGGTCAAGAAATGGAACGAGCCACGCTCCAGTGTGAACGATACATCTTTTAATATTGGTTGCCCAACTGTATATTCCATTGCAATATGTTCTAACGTAATCATCTTTTCCTGCTTTTTTTTAGTGCAAAATTTATCTGCAAAGATTATACAACTATAACGAATCTACAAGCAGGATATTTGTCTTAACAAGAATAAATAGTATGATTTTACAATGTAGAAAATGCAACGCTCGCTATCTTGTTCCTGAAAATTCTATTGGGACCAAGGGAAGAACGGTGCGCTGTGCTCGCTGCAACGAAAGCTGGTATGAACCTCCTGTAGATTCCCCTTTTGATGAAGCGTTGCCAAATCCGCTGCCCACCTCTGAACCTGAGACTACTGAAGATTTTGACAAAATGCTAGGCAGCATAAATGCAGCTGCCAATAGATCCATGTCTTCCAGCTCTAACCTTCCAGTACGCAGAGCTACTACTTCCACTGCCTTAAAAATGGTGGTTGCAGCTTTATTCATTACTACCGTTGGTTTGTCATTATATATGACCATGCCGAATTTATTCGGGATATTACCCAGCAAAGGCCTGGTTCTGGCTGATGTTAAAGTAAATAAGAATACCGATGAAAAGACTAACAAAGTTGAAATAAGTGGCAATATTTTGAATGAAAGTGAAGAGCCGCGCGTTATCCCTAAAATAAGGATAATATTGCTTGATGGTGCTAATAATCCTCTGCAATCATGGGAATTCAAGAGCAACGGAGCAACCCTTAAGCCGAAAGAAATAATGCCATTTACCAGCGGTGATTTGAATATGAAATTCTCCATCGCCAAGCGTTTTGTAGTTGATATGGGAACACCATTAGAACTGACACTCAGGCGCAAACCACAATGAAGAAGCCGGAAAAAATTGAGGTTCTGGTCACTGCTGAAGAAATTACCAAGCGTGTGCAAACTATTGCCAAGGAAATTGCTGGCGGGATGAGTTCGGATATAATGATTGTATCGCTATTGCGCGGTAGTTTTGTGTTCACCGCTGATTTAATCCGCGCCCTGCATTTTTCCGGTGTCAACCCGCAGGTGGATTTTATGACACTCGCCAGTTATGGCAGCAACACCAGCTCCAGTGGCAATGTCCAGATTATCCGCGATATTGTTGAGGATGTTCGCGGTCGCGAGATTCTTATAGTCGATGATATTCTGGAATCTGGGCGCACACTTTCTTTTGCCAGGGATTTAATTAAAGAACGTGGGGCATCCAGCATAAAAATTGCGGTGATGCTGGAAAAACCCGGCAAGCGCAAAGTGGAAATCGAAGCCGATTTTGTAGGGATTAAAATCCCCGATAAATTCGTGGTCGGTTATGGTCTTGATTACGCCAACTACTACCGCGAACTACCGTTTATCGGGGCTATAGTCCTTTGATACTAATATTACCCTCTACCATAAGTTGAAGGATATGTCACGAAATCCCTTTGTCCTTGTGGTAGTTTATCGTACTGTCTTACTATCATTGGAGAATTATGTCCATTTCCTCTTATTGGCAAAGCTTCACCACTAGTTTTATCAAAATCACCTCTACTAAAATTTTCAATCAATTTAGGTACTTCCTTACCAGATGATTCTAGCGTTTCTTTTAGAACTATAGAGAGTTGTTTTACAATATCATCGCGTTGGCTAGGATTAGAAAGTTTTACTAAAAACCTTTCACTAATGGGATTTGTCTCTCTGTTAGAATAGTTACGTTTCTCTAGTTCTAATTCAACTCCAATAGGAGAACTAGAAAACTCTTCTATGAATTTATCATTTAGTTCTTTTTTATAAAACATTCCGTCAACCGTAAGTTTGGAACCATCCTTATCACTCTCAACAGCATAAACAAAACGAGCTTCACCAGTTTGATCTACAGCCGAAAACAATCTTTCCAATCGTTTTTTTAATGTGGTATCAAAGATTTTTCTTTCAACAAACGACTCACCCATTTTATTTACCTCTTAATTAAGCTTAGTTCTGTAAAGTTAATAATTTCAATGTTATGAGGCTATATCAAATAAGTCAGAATTGAAAGTGAAGATTTTATTACAATAAAAAATATCTAAATATCAATATTATAGCTAATCTGGATTATAACCACTCCGGCAGTTTATCGCGAGCGAGCAATTCCTCATAAGTCTGGCGCGGGCGCACTACTGAGAATTTATTGCCCTTCACCATAACTTCCGGAACAAGCGGGCGGGCGTTATAAGTTCCCGCCATCACTGCACCATAAGCACCTGCTGAACGGAAGGCAATTAAATCACCGGATTTCGGCACTTTCATCAGGCGTTGTTCAGCAAAAATATCGCCGGTTTCGCAAACCGGTCCTACCACATCCACCAGTTCCGTCGCCGCATCGCCTGATGGTGGAATTATCGGTATAATCTCATGGTAGGCATCATAAAGCGTTGGACGTATCAAATCATTCATAGCTGCGTCGGCTATGACGAATATCCGGTTTTCACCATGCTTCACATATAACACTTTTGACACCAGTATTCCGGCATTGCCAACCAGTACCCTGCCCGGTTCAAACAATAATTTTACGCCTAAATCTTTGGTTTCGCGCTTGGCAATTTCTGCATAAAATTCCGGCAGCGGTGGCTGCTCCTTACCATAGGGAATGCCAAGCCCACCACCTAAATCAAGTGTAGTAATGGCAATATCTTGTGCGCGCAATTCATTCACAAAATCGCGCAGTCTGGCAAATGCCTGGGCGAATGGTTCAAGCGTTGTAAGCTGCGAACCGATATGCACGGAAACACCCTGCACATCTATTCCCACCAGTGAATTTGCCAATTTGTAAACATCCATGGCATGCGTCATGGAAACTCCAAACTTGCTTTCCTTCTGACCAGTGGAAATTTTCGCGTGGGTTTTCGGGTCAACATCCGGATTTACGCGAATTGCCACCCGCGCTTTTTTCCCCATATAAATTGCCACGTCATTCAGCAGTAATAATTCCGGCTCTGACTCAACATTAAATTGGAATATCCCAACTTCGAGCGCGAACGCCATCTCTTCTGCGGTTTTGCCAACTCCGGAAAAAACTATATTCTCCGCCTTGATTCCGGCTTTCAGCACTTTGCGGATTTCACCACCGGAAACCACATCCGCCCATGCTCCAAGCCGTGCAAAAGTGGCTAACACTGCAAGATTATCATTAGATTTTACTGCAAAACAAATTTGGGCATCAACATCGGAAAATGCTCCAGAAAACACCTTATAATGATGCTCAAGCGTTGCCGATGAGTAGCAATAAAACGGCGTGCCTACTGCCTTTGCTATGTCGGCTATAGCGACATCTTCTGCATAATAAGAACCATCTTTATAAGAAAAATGATCCATTATTCCTGCTCCGCTGACTCGGCAGCTTTATCTTTGGCATTTTCTTCAAGAATTTTTTTCTTTTTTTCCTCTGCATCCTGCAATTTTTTTTCCTTTTCGCGGGCTTCTTTTGCTTCCTGTTTTTCAATCTGTTCAGGAGTTTTAAGCTTGCCTTTTACCCCGCAGGCAGCGAGGGAACCAGTTACTGTAAGTAATAAAACTATACGGAAAATATGAGGCATTATTTCATTCCTTTCTTTGCTTCAGTTACTGCTTTTTTTACATTGTCAGGTGCTGTTCCGCCATAACTTGTGCGGGTTTTAACCGAATTCTCCACGCTGAGCACCGAAAATACTTTCTGGCTTATTTTTTTCTCTATGCTCTGCATATCTTTCAGCGATAATTGCTGCAAATCCTTACCTTTGTCACTTGCAAGTTTTACAATCTTTGCAGTTATATGATGAGCATCACGGAAAGGTATTTTCAGTTCGCGCACCAGAAAATCGGCAAGATCAGTCGCCGTTGCATAAGCCACACCTGCTGATTTCTGCATTCTCTCTTTATCAACAACAAAGTCGCGTAGCATTCCCGCCATCGCCTGCAAACAAATTCCTATATTTTCCACTGTGTCGAAGACAGCTTCCTTATCTTCCTGCATGTCCTTATTATACGCCAGAGGCAGAGCTTTCATGGTGGCAAGCAGTGACATTAAATTTCCAAACACCCTGCCAGATTTACCGCGCACCAATTCGGCAGCATCAGGATTACGCTTCTGTGGCATTATGGAGCTGCCGGTGGAATAGGCATCAGAAAAACGGATAAAGCCAAACTGCGCGCTTGACCAATTCACCATTTCTTCGGCAAGACGGGACAAATGCACCGCGCAAATTGCCGTGTCCGATAAATATTCCAACGCAAAATCCCTATCGGAAACTGCATCCAGCGAATTCGCCATTGGCCTGTCAAATCCAAGCTCTTTCGCCGTTACAAAACGGTCTATCGGAAAAGATGTTCCCGCCAGAGCTGCTGCACCAAGCGGCGACTCATTAAGATTTTTACGTGCTGACTGCGCCCGCAATCTATCGCGCGCAAACATTTCAAAATAAGCAAGCAGATGATGACCAAAAGTAATAGGTTGAGCCACCTGCAAATGAGTAAAACCAGGCATGATTGTCGCGCTGTGTTCCCCTGCCCTATCCAAAACGGCAAGCTGCAAATCTTTAAGCATGGAATCAAGCGCATCCAAAGCGTCACGTACATACAAACGGAAATCCGTTGCCACCTGATCATTGCGTGAGCGCGCTGTATGCAACCTTCCAGCGGCATCACCAATTCGCTCTTTAAGTGCAGCTTCGATATTCATGTGAATATCCTCAAGGCTTTCCTTAAACTCAAAATCTCCATTTTCAATATCGCGCAATATCTCACCCAGACCAGCAATAATATCCCTAGCATCCACCTGACTTATTATTTTCTGCTTTGCCAGCATCGTTGCATGGGCTATTGAAGCTTTTATATCCTGACGATAAAGTCTCTTGTCAAAAGCAATAGATACGTTAATCTTAGACATAAGTTCGGAAGGTGAACAGGTAAATTGCCCGCCCCACATCTGGTTAGCTTTTGATTGGCTGGGCTTGTCCGCTTTTGGTGCTTTTTTTGTTGCTGATTTTTTTGTTGGTACTTTTTTTGAACTCGCCATAAATTCTCACAGGATTTTGTTTATGCAATATTTTACTAGGTTTTTTCGCAGCTTGCCAATGTTTTTTATGGCTTTATTTTGTTTTTTTCCAGTAATGGCGAATGATGGTGCAACTATAATTCAAACAAAAGAGGGTTCTTTCACTGCTACTTACAAAGATGAAAGTGGAGTGGAGCACAGTCTTAATACTACAATGAATAATTTAACCGCCCTTCATTTCTGGGCAACGTGGTGTATCCCCTGCCTTAAAGAAATGCCTAAAATAGATGCTGCGCAAAAAAAATACGCGGCAAGAGGTCTTAAAATTATTCCTATATCCCTCGATTATAATGCTGAAAGTGTAAAAAAATTCTATGCAGAACATAAGATCAATGCACTTGGAGTATGGCTTGACACGGACAAAGTCACGTTTCAGAATTTTAAAATAAAAAGTCTTCCCAGCACTGTTTTTATTGATTCATACGGCAAAGTAATCTCTAAAACTGAAGGTGAAATAAATTGGGAAAACAGCAAAGTTGATGAGTTTATCAGATACCGAACTTCGGGAGTAAGTAATTAGGTCGCAAGCCAAGGGAAAAGCACATCTCTTTTATTTCATCAATGTTATTCCCTTTTAATATTCCGCCAGTAATCAAAGCAGAATCAACACCGAATGCTTTCGCTCCTGGTATATCTGTTTCCAAGCTGTCACCTACTGCTAGAATCTGTTTTTTATCCATGCCATCTAATAAATTATAGGCATGTTCATAAATCGCTAGGTGTGGCTTACCGAACCACTTAACTTTTCCACCAAGAGCTACATAACTTTTAGCAATCGCGCCTGCACAAGGATAACGCTCACCAGTTATTTTTATAACTTCAAGATCAGGATTTAAACAAAGCATGGGAAGGGAAAGTTTTACTGCAAAATTAAGTACCGGAGCAAAATCTTCTGTGGTTTGTTCTTCCGTACCAAAGCCAAGGTTCAGAATAAAATCCGCCTCACTTAAATCATGAACATGCTGATAATCTAAGCCATCAAGCAGCCCTACATCTTTTTCTGCGGAAATCAGGTAATAGCGTCTTCCCATCGGGAAGTTTCCTTCCTTCAGATAATTAAAGCCTGCCTCGCCCGATGAAACAACATGGTCATATAGAGAATTATCTATACCAAGATCAGCAAGCACTGACGCGACTCTTGAAGCGCGACGGGGAGCATTGGAAATAAATATTATCGGTTTACCAGTTTTTTTTATTACCGCCAGAGTCTCACGCACTCCTGGGTAAAGATGTGTCCCATCATGTACTACTCCCCACAAATCAAGGAAGAAAGCATTATAGCGAGGTATAATACTGGATATTGACGAGAGAAGTTCCATTTGCTTATAGAGCGTAAATCGTACCTCGTAATTAGTAAGTCGCAACGCAAACGAATTACGACCTACGAATTACGATTTACTGGTTACTCTTTAACATCAGCAGCAACCTGCATCTTGATTATTTTATCAGGATCAGTAACTGAGCCGTTATCGCTTTTATCACCTTTTTTAATCTTATCGACAAATTCCATGCCTTTTGTCACCTTGCCCCAATAAGTATATTGGCCATCAAGGTAGTTGGCAGCCGCCAGACAGATAAAAAACTGGCTATCCGCACTGTTGACATCCTGAGCGCGTGCCATGGAAAGAGCACCACGCATGTGCATTTCCTTGCTGAATTCAGCCTTTAGTTTTTGACCAGATCCACCTGTACCGGTTCCGGTCGGATCACCAGTCTGTGCCATGAAGCCATCGATAACGCGATGAAAAACAACGCCATCATAAAAACCCTGGCGCACCAACTCTTTAATGCGTTTCACATGTTTTGGCGCAAGATCAGGACGCATTTCAATAACCACACGCCCATCTTTCAAATCTAGATACAGTGTGTTTTCCAAAGGGTTTTCTGCCGCTTTAGCAGATTGAGATTTTGTCATGATAGTTGCTCCAAAGATGAAAGATAAGAGAGAAAAGAAAGTCAGTGAAAACAGAATTTTACGAAACATAAAAACCTTTCTTGAGTTAATTTTATAAAACTAAATCCGGTATTTGCAGATACTTAGGCAAACCGATTGTGTCAACCAAATTAAGCTGAGAGCCGATAAATATCATCCGCTCTTCTTTGCTTTCCAGAATACTGTTAAGCAGATCCAAGGTCACCATATCTTTCTGTGTATTACACTCACCAATTGCTGACATTAAACGCTTGCAAGAATATTCTTCATTTTCCAAATCCAACCTTAAAATTTCTTCAACTGTATTCCCGATGATAATTTTCCCCGTTTCCTGTATGTCAGGAACCCCACCTATGGATAAAATCCTTTCAATCAGCTTATCGGCATATTTCATCTGCTGAATCGATTCTTTGTATTCGTAATCCGCAAATTTCATAAAGCCCATGTGTTTCATCATCCGGGCATGGAGGAAATAGCTATTAATAGATGCAAGCTTGTCGCTGAGAACATTATTTAAATGATTAACAATCTCTGAACTGACCGCATCCATAAATATTTCTCTTAAATATCTTCCTATAATACAATGGTAATTTATGCGTGAACTTATGCTGCAGATATTTATGTAAGTCAAGTATGGGATGTTAGTAATAAAATACGCTTGCAATCATCATAAAACTACCATTATGTAGACAGTTAGGGAGCAGCTTATGAAAAAAATTGAAGCAATTATAAAACCTTTCAAACTTGATGATGTAAAAGAAGCATTACAGGAAATAGGGATTCAGGGCATCACCGTCACTGAAGCGCGTGGTTTTGGTAGGCAGAAAGGTCATACTGAGCTATACAGGGGCGCGGAATATGTTGTGGATTTTCTACCGAAGGTAAAAATCGAGGTGGTGGTTGAGGATAATATGGTTGATAAGGTGGTTGATGCAATAATAACTGCCGCCCACACTGGTCGTATTGGTGACGGCAAGATATTTATCATGCCTATGGAAGAGGTTATCCGTATCCGCACCGGGGAAAAAGGTGCAGACGCTATTTAGGCGTATTCTGTAGATAGAACCTACTTTACAAACTCTCTAGCACTGCTATAAGTGCGGTCGTTAGATAATCTAATCCAAAAATCCAATTAAAAGAGGTTTCGCTATGGCTGCCAAAGATAATTCCGCCCAAAATGTTTTCACACTCATAAAAGATAACGATATTCAATTCGTTGATTTTCGTTTTACCGATCCTAAAGGCAAATGGCAACACACCTGCTATGTCGCAGAACAGGTGAATGAGAGCAGCTTTGAAGATGGTATCATGTTTGACGGATCATCAATTTCCGGATGGAAATCCATCAATGAATCAGACATGATTTTGATGCCTGATGCTAAAACCGCTTTTATAGACCCGTTCGCCGCACAACCAACATTGGTTATCTTCTGCGATGTGGTAGAGCCGTCAACCGGTCAGCCTTATGGTCGTGACCCGCGCTCTCTGGCAAAACGTGCGGAAGCATATCTAGCTTACACCGGAATTGGCGACACGGCTTATTTTGGTCCGGAACTTGAATTTTTTGTTTTTGACGACGTGCGCTTTAGAACCGCTGGCAATTACAGCTTCCACCAGCTTGACAGCGAGGAACTTCCGGTAAATAGTGACCGCTCTTATCAAGCAGGCAATATGGGGCATCGCCCACCAACAAAAGGTGGCTATTTCCCAGTACAACCAGTTGATTCTCTAGCTGATTTGCGCGCGGAAATGCTTTCCACCCTTAAAGTTGTTGGTGTTGAACCTGTGCTGCATCACCATGAAGTTGCGCCGGCACAATGCGAACTTGGAACAATGTTTTCTACACTCCTTGGAACGGCTGACAACATCCAGAAGTATAAATATGTTGTGCATAACGTAGCTCATTCTTATGGAAAAACCGTTACTTTCATGCCTAAACCGCTTTCTGGCGATAATGGCTCAGGAATGCACGTTCACCAATCCATCTGGAAAGCTGGCAAACCTTTATTTGCTGGTAATGGTTACGCGGATTTATCGGAAATGTGCCTATATTATATAGGTGGAATTATCAAACATGCAAAGGCACTTAACGCCTTCACTAACCCATCCACCAATAGCTATAAACGCCTGATTCCGGGCTTTGAAGCTCCGGTTCTGCTTGCTTATTCAGCGCGTAATCGCTCTGCATCTATCCGTATTCCGTATGTGGCATCGCCAAAAGGCAAGCGTATTGAAGTGCGCTTTCCTGACCCTACCGCTAACCCGTATCTGGCTTGTTCAGCTATGTTGATGGCTGGTCTGGACGGTATCGAAAACAAGATCCATCCGGGAGATGCCATGGACAAAAACCTCTATGACCTGCCACCGGAAGAGCTGAAAAACGTTCCAACCGTTTGCGGATCACTGCGCGAAGCCCTTAATTCCCTTGATACCGACCGTGCTTTCCTTAAAAAAGGCGATGTATTCACTGATGATTTGATAAATGCCTATATTGAGCTTAAAATGCAGGATGTTTATCGCTGGGAACACACGCCTACGGCTGGTGAATTTGAAATGTATTATAGCGTTTAATTGCCGATAATGAAGATTTAAGGGGAGGTTCTCTTTAGAACCTCCCTTTTTTTATTATAATCTTTTAAAGTTTTTTTTGACTATTCATCCATGTTCTGTTAGGAATTTTGTTAGTAACATAGATTTATGATTAACATATATTAATTATGGTTGGTGGTATGCGCTTTTTTCTGATATTTTTTTGCTTGCTTGCCTCAACTCAGGAAGCATTCGCACAGATGCTTGATTATAGCGACCCAACCAGCCATCAGCAGCGCGTTGTCCCTAAAAGACAATATAATAATGGAAGCGCGCGCGCGGAAAATAATGGGCGCATGGTAAAAGGAAAATCTTCAAAATATACTGGCAACTCTGACTATGACCTCGATATTGGTATTGAGGGTGGATACCGTACCAGCCAGTTGAAATGGAATATCGGTGGTGACGGTGTGTCAGTGCCCAACATTCTTTCAGAATTGGAATGGGAAAACGTAAATGGATATGAAGTTAAACCTAGCATAGAATATACTAGAAAGACCGGTTCATTTAAGGGAATAAATGTGCAGGCATCAGTAAATAAAAGCATAACTACATCTGGTAAAAACCAAGATTCTGATTATGCCGGTAATAATCGCACCGCTGAATTTTCTCGCTCTAACAATACTTCCGAAGCAGGGCATTCTGAAGGATTCTCAGCTTCCATAGGTTACGCTTTTAATTTCAGCGGCAACCGCAAGCAAAACGTTGCCCGCTTCACAGCACTAGTCGGCTACGCAATGCAGAATCAAAAATTTGTGATGCGCGACGGATTTCAGACCATTCCTGCAACTGGAGCATTTCCAAACTTAGTCAGCAGCTATGATATGGAACTCAGCATGCCGTTCGTAGGTGCAGATTTCTACAGTCAGTTTGCCGACGTACATAGCATAAAACTAAATACTAAAATTTACCGAGGCACTTTTAACGGGACTGGGCATTGGAATTTGCGTACTGATTTTGCCCAGCCTGATAGCTTCACTCAAGAAGCTGATGGTTATGGTTTAATTTTCGGAGCAAAATATGGATGGAATTTCTATCCTGACTTAAAGCTGACTCTTGCTACTAATCTTAATTACTTCAAGGCAAAATCCGGCACTGACATAGTTTATTTTGCTGACGGTTCAACCGGTGAGAGTAACTTTCGTGAAGTTAGATTCTTATCTACGGATTATCTTGCTGGTTTGAATTACAGCTTCTAAGAGCCTGCTCATAATCTCTACTATGCTGGTCAAACGCTTTGTTTTTTGCGCTTCCGCTACTCATGTACCAAACGTACATTTGCGTTGCGGTTCTCAAAAACTGCGCTTGTTGTCACAGCCTAGCGAGATTATGAACAGGCTCTAAGCTTTAAAGCTGCTGGTAAATTGCCGGATCTTTTACCTGGTTTTCCCGAAAGCCTTTGAGTCGCAGCTGGCACGCATCGCAGTGCCCGCAGGCATTTCCAGATGCGTCAGGATCATAACAACTAGTGGTTAGAGAATAATCTACACCAAGCTCCAGCCCTTTTCGTATGATTTGCGCTTTGGTTAAACTGATAAGCGGTGTGTGTATTTTTATACGCTCACCACCTTCCACGCCGTAAGCAGTCGCAAGGTTAGCGGTCTGCTCGAATGATTTGATAAATTCAGGGCGGCAGTCAGGGTAGCCGCTATAATCCAGCGCATTAACCCCGATAAAAATATCATAGGCTTTCAGCACTTCCGCCCATGCCAGCGCGAAAGATAAAAACACCGTATTGCGGGCGGGCACATAAGTTATTGGAATACCGTGTGCGAGTGATGCTGCATCTCTATCTTTTGGCACATCAAGCCCAGATTCAGTTAGTGCCGAACCACCAAACCCACCCAAATCAATGGTGATTATACGGTGTTCTGCTACTCCCATTTTCTCAGTAATTTTTTGGGCGGATGAAAGCTCAAAACTATGTTTTTGACCGTAAGCAAAAGATAAAGCGTAAACAGAAAACCCTTCCGCTTTAGCAATCGCCAAAGTAGTTGTGGAGTCCAGCCCACCGCTTAATAACAAAACTGCCTTCTTAGTCATATAACTAACTTATATTTATATTTCATTCTATTTTCAATATCTTATGAATCTGCAATGACAAACGGTAACCATGATTCATTGCAAGTTCAAGAGCTAGTTTGGTATTTTCTGCATTTTTAGTGTCATCACCCTCGTCCATTGGTTGCACAAAAACTGGGGTATTATATTTACTCTGCCCAATTTCTGAAACGTGATTATAGCTGCTGTTGCCAGCCGAAATAATAAATTTTAATGCTGAAATTCTCTCCAACAAATCACCACGAATCGGCGCATAACCATTTCCTGTATTCTTGGGAGAACAAACAATATCAACACATTGTGGCAATTCGCGGTATAATGTGCCGTTAGTTTCAATCTGCACATTAAAACCATCTGCAAGCAATATCTTACAAAACGGCTCTATATTTTGTCTAAACGGCTCTCCACCTGTGATAACTACTAATTTTATACCATTTCCAGCTAGTTTTTTAACTTGTGACATAATTTCGGCAAGTAAAATAGTTGGTGCATCTTCAAACTCCGCATCGCAAAAATTGCAAGCAAGATTGCAGCCTCCAAGCCGTACAAACACTGAAGGAACACCAACATGCAGCCCCTCGCCCTGCAAAGTAGCGAAGATATTTTTAACTTCCAGATTCTGCCCATCACCAGAAATTGGTGGGCGTATAGGATTTTTTCCAAACATCACTCTTGCACCATTGCTTCCACTAGATTATTGTATTCCTCTCAATAAACACACTATTTAACGAATTTATATATGAAAAAGAAGCAAAATCCCAATAATTGGCACACTGAAACCAAATTAGTGCGTGGCGGACGCTTACAAAGTGATGCTGGTGAAACCTCAGAAGCGTTATTTCTTAATTCCTCATATAGCTATGACACTGCTGAAGAAGGCGAAAAACGCTTCACAGGTGAAATAGAAGGCTTTAAATATGGTCGTTACTCCCACCCTAACCTTGCCATGTTGCAGGAACGCCTTGCCCTTATGGAAGGTGCAGAAGCCTGTGTCGTCACCGCATCAGGAATGGCAGCACTGTTTGCCGTGCTTATGTGCCAACTTAAAAGCGGGGATCATGTGGTGGCGAGCAGCGTCCTGTTTTCCTCCTGCCAATATATAATAACCGATATTCTACCACGTTTTGGCATAAGTTATGAGTTGGTGGAATGTGGTGATATGGAGGCTTGGAAAAAAGCTATTACTAAAAACACCAAATGCGTTTTTGTAGAAACTCCAGCCAATCCCACTCTGGAGCTGGTGGATATTGCTGCTCTTTCTGCCATCTGTAAACCTCTAGGTGTGCAACTTATTATTGATAATGTGTTCGCAACTCCGCTGGTTCAGCATCCTCTGGAACTGGGCGCGGATGTGGTTATGTATTCCACCACCAAACATATTGACGGGCAAGGACGCACGTTGGGTGGAGCAATTCTCGGCAGAAAAAAATTCATTGATGACACGCTGATACCGTTTGTGCGTCATACAGGACCACATATGAGTCCATTCAATGCTTGGTTGTTGCTGAAAGCATTGGAAACTCTGCATCTGCGGGTGGAACGCCATTGCAGCAATGCCGAAAAAATTGCTGCCACGCTTGATGGGCATCCTGCAATATCTCGGCTGGTTTACCCTAGCCTAAAAAGCCATCCGCAATATGAAATCGCAAAGAAGCAAATGAAAAATGGCGGGCCGATTATAGTTTTTGAATTAAAAGGAGGAAAAGAAGCGGCTTTCAAATTTATGAACGCGCTGAAAATCGTGGATATTTCTAATAATCTTGGCAATGCCAAAAGCCTTATCACTCACCCTGCATCCACCACCCACCATAGCATAGGAGCAGAAGCCCGCGCAAAAATCGGCATCAGCGATTCGCTACTGCGATTATCGGTCGGCATTGAAAATGTTGATGATTTGATTGGTGATATTTTGGGTGGTCTTACTTTGTCATCCCGCACTTGATGCGGGATCTGAGGCAACAAATACCAACTTAATTTGTATTTCTAGATCCCCGAATAAATCGGGGATGACAATACGATAAGTTAGTGCTTAATTATACACTATACATAACGTAAGAATAATAATCACACTGCACCAGTGTGGATAAATCAGTTTGCTGGGTTGGAGTAAATATTTGATAGGTGATATTTTAGGTTGGTTGAAAGGGGTTTAAGGAGAAAAAATGCAAGAAATGAAGTTTTTATATAAAGACCCTGAAATTAAAAAAATTATTCCGGCTATATTATTATTTGGTTGTTTTACAGTTTTTTCTTATTTTTATGCTATTGATAAAAAAGAACTTAATTTTAAAGGAATACATTTATCAAAAGATATTTCTATAATAGTTCACTGGTCTCTCTTTGTGTTTTTTTTAGCTATAGTTATATTTAGTTTGTATATATTTATTAAATTAATATACGCAAAGAAAATTAAAAAACATCTTACATTCAAAACGAATAGTTTATCAGCATATAAAGGGGTATTAGATGATAGGTTAATTCATATAAGATATTCTGATATAACCAATATAAAGTTTCATAAATTAAAGCATCTAAAAAGTATTCAAATTAAACATAAAGATGGATATCTTACTGTAACAAATTCTTCCTTTTCGGAAAGTGATTATATGCAAATTTGCGCAATAGTTATTGGTAAGACAAACCATTTATTAAAATCTTAAAAATCGATGCTAGAAGGGCAATAATAAATCTATGACCAAACAAAGTCAAATAATAATCTTCGACACAACCTTGCGTGATGGTGAGCAATCGCCCGGCATGTCCATGAATCTTGAGGAAAAGCTCATGGTAGCCGAAGTGCTCGACGCTATGGGCGTTGACGTGATTGAGGCTGGGTTTGCCATGGCGAGCAATGGTGATTTTGAATCAGTGCGCGAGATTGCCGGGCGGGTTAAAAACGCGGTGGTGTGTTCACTGGCACGGGCAAAATCAGCGGATATTGAGCGGGCGGCGGAAGCTATAAAGCCAGCTAAGCGCGGGCGTATTCACACTTTCATGTCCACTTCAGAAATCCATCTTACTCACCAATACCGCATTGGGCAGGATACTTGCCTTGAGATGATTAAAGATAGCGTCACCCTCGCCCGCAAATATACTGATAACGTGGAATGGTCGGCGATGGATGCAACGCGCACGGAAACAAATTTCCTGATAAAAGCGGTGGAAACAGCGATTAAGGCAGGCGCAACAACCATCAACATTCCCGACACAGTTGGTTACGCCACACCTGATGATTACGGTTTGTTGATTAAAACCCTGATAGAAAAAGCCAAAGGCGCGGATAAAGTTATCTTTTCCACCCATTGCCAGAATGATTTAGGTCTGGCAACCGCCAATTCGCTGGCAGCAATCAGAAGCGGTGCGCGACAGATTGAATGCACCATCAACGGCATCGGCGAACGCGCAGGCAACACTGCTTTGGAAGAAGTGGTGATGGCGATTAAAACCCGCTCTGATATGTATCCTTTTACAACTGGCATCGACACCACCCACATCATCCGCGCATCACGCCTGATTCAGAATATCACAGGGGCTATGGTGCAGGTGAATAAAGCTATTGTTGGCGCGAATGCTTTTGCTCATGAATCAGGAATCCATCAGGACGGTGTTTTGAAACACGCTGGAACTTATGAGATTATGACCCCAGAGTCAGTTGGTTTACTTAAGTCCAATCTAGTGATGGGCAAACATTCTGGTCGTCATGCATTTAAGGATAAAATCGCGCAGCTCGGCTTTGTTCTTGGTGATAATGCGCTGGAAGATGCGTTTTCGCGCTTCAAGGATTTAGCCGATAAGAAAAAAGATATTTATGATGAGGATTTAATCGCCCTGCTCGATACCGAATCACGGCGTGATGATTCCATCACTCTGGAATCGCTGCATATCACCTGCGGAACTGTCGGGCCGCAAACGGCGATGTTGTGCCTTAGGGTTGATGATGACATACGACGAATAACCATTGAAGGCAATGGGCCAGTTGATGCCGCATTTAACGCCATCCGCGCGCTTGTTCCGCATAATGCAACACTGAAACTTTATCAGGTAAATGCGATAACTCAAGGCACGGACGCACAGGCAGAAGTGACCGTGCGCCTTGAAACACCTGATGGAAAAATAGTCAATGGCAATAGCGCGAATATCGACACCGTAGTCGCCTCCGCCCTCGCCTATATCAGCGCGTTATGCAAATTGCAGACACTCGAAGAGCGCAAGGGGTTGCTACCTAATGAACAAAAAATAAAAGAATAAAAAAGTGGCTTAGTATTATCAGCCCTCGTTCCAGCGTGTCATGGTTTCTTTGTGCAGGCGTGAACGGATAACGAGATCCTGCCATTGTTTCTGCTTCATAACAGATAGTTGTTTTGGGTTGCCAACATTGTGACCAATACCAGAAGCGCGTTGCCAATCGTCCCACGCATCGGGAAAACTATCAGAAGTAATGCCAAAATCGGTGTGATGACTGGCGATTTTATCGTGCCAGAAGGCTTTACTGCTTTCATCATGCCAGTGGCTTTGATGGGCAGTAGCTAACCTCTGCGGTTGCTCAATCATTATTTCCCGCCAATGCTCTAATAACTTTTCTCCCTCGGCATGGGAAACATCAAACGAGGGTAGTTGCTGAAGATAATCATGCAGCAGCAGACCGATATTCTGCGCCGAACGCTGCGCCATTGGGTCTAAGGTTTTTTCGATAGAAACCAGTGGTGGCTGAGTTTTCAAGATTGTTTTCACGCCCTTGTTCACTAGACTTTTATCTTCGTGCTGCATAAGATCATGCAAAGCACGTGGTAAATTATGAATAAGTAATGGTATATCCTCAAAATGCCAGTGCATATTACCTCCAATTTAATATAAATAAAAAAGAGTGTACTCTAATCCTGAATAACATCTATCTAGGGTCTGGACTGATTTATTTGTATTATGATCTACAAAACGCTGTTTTAAGTTAGCAGTCATTCCGATGCATTCCTGTTCTGGAAATTCAATGCTTCTGGTAATATGAACATACCACATTATTATCTCTCCAGTCCATCGCCGCCCTACGGGCTATGCTGGACACTGCTTCGCCTAAGTTCGCCTCCACATGGCTGCGCCACCCGAAGCTTAAAGAGCGTAGGGTGGTGCCTCGAGCCGGAATCGAACCAGCGACACAGGGATTTTCAGTCACAATATTAGAATAATTAAAAACAAATTGCAACAACAGATAACAATAAATTCAATATGTTAAAGAATAAATGGTGTTATCGTTAATTCTACATTATTGCCATTATTTGCGACTAAGTGTCCCGCCAGTGTCCCTGAAGACAGATAAAATATGGCATATAGACTAACTCGCCACAGGTAACTCTTTCCAGTTGGTTGTATAGTGTGGGCTTTTCATTTGTCGCATCATTTGCCATTCTTTCCTGATACCAGCAGCAGCAAAGAATAAGCTATTAGCACCATACTTCTTGTTGATACCATCTAGGGCGGTCATCAGGTTTTCTTGCTTGGCTTCATTTCGCGGGGATAGGAGGTTATATTGCCGTTCCTTTGCTTGCGTTAGTTCCAGCAGCATTATCCCGCCTTTGCGGTAACGATAGCCTTTTTTAAATATCTGCCTTGTGGCTTCCAATGTGGCTTTGACAATATCGGGCGTATAGTTGGTTTGCCTATGTAGGTTCATTACTTTTGATGGTGCGTAATACTTCCCGCTAAAACGGCTGGTTTCAAAATATACCATTATGTCACTGGTCACTAAGCCTTGTTCCCGCATGCGTTCGGCTGCACGGCTGGCATAATAGGTCATTGCCTGCTCCATATCCTTCAGCTCTTTAATGAAATAACCAAATGACCTTGAGCATATAATTTGCTTTTTCGGTTCTGGATGGTGTTCCAGCTCTATGCAGCGTATGCCCCTAAGTTCATGCACCAAGCGTAGCCCTGTAATAGTCATTTTCTTTCTTATCCATACATCAGGCATATCCCGCAACTGTTTAGCTGTCCTTATGCCTACAGATAATAACATTTTTGCCCTCTGGTGACCAATGCCCCAAATATCAGCTATAGGAAAATTCTCTAATGCCTTTTCTATCTTATCGGGTGTATCTAGCACCACAACACCCTGCCCTTTTTTTGCTATCTTATTTGCAACTTTGGTTAGGGTTTTAGTTGGTGCAATGCCTATTGATACAGGTATGCCAGTCCATTTTTTTACGGTATCGCGCATTTCATGCCCATAGGTTAGCGGGTCTTTATGAGCAAAGCCTGCCAGATCAGCAAACACTTCATCAATGGAATATACTTCTACATCTGAAGTTAGCTCGCGCAGCGTTGCCACAACACGCTGGCTAAAGTCACCGTAAAGGGTGTAATTGCTGGAAAACACCGCTACATTATGCTTTTTAAGTTCATCCTTAATCTGAAAGTAAGGCAAACCAATATCAATGCCTAAAGACTTAGCTTCATTGCTCTTGGCTATTACCATTCCGTCATTATTGGAAAGCACTACAACAGGCTTGCCATTGAGTTTAGGCTGGAAAACACGCTCACAGGAAGCATAGAAGCTATTGCAATCAATGAGAGCAAGCATTATGTACATCCCAACCATGCTAAACGTAGCATTTGTTTTTCCTTATGACTTGTCTTAAAATTTACCTCAAGGAACGTTCCAAATAAATACCTTGGAGAGTCAATTTTAATGGTAAATTCATTAGAAGTTATAATCTGTTTTTTTAATGATTCAGGAAGCAACAATATAATACTATAAGTAGCGGGATTTATTCTAGCTTGTATAGCTTCCCCTGTAATTGTTTGTGGAGTAGTAACTTCATTGGTTGTGAATTCTATATTATTTATATTCTTCCTTAATTCTTCAGAGCCAGTATTACCCTCAAATTTCTGAGTTTTATCAGTTTCAATCTCAAATATGGCATGCTTATCAAGGCAATATGCAGAAACAGCTTTTTCTGGGTGGTGGATTTCCCCATCTACCATAAAAATACTAGCCAACTCATTGCTTGAATAAGAGAATACCTGATTCCTATATGTAAACGCCAATGGGGAATCAGTTTCAGGTGGGTATAAATTGTAAAACCCCCAAATTTTCTCAGCAGAAAACCTTGTAACAGAGAAATGCCTATGGTTTGGAGGGGTAGATTCGCTAATCATTATATCATTGTTAGCCTCAGGATCATAATTTGAGAGTGCAAAACCTAGCAAGCCACCCAAACCAAGACCTGATGCATTAGCTGGTTTTTTTTTCTTATTTCTTATACGCTCAATTTCTTTCTCATATAATTGTTTGGTTTCTGCCCAATATTCCCAGTATCTAGGATTTCTTCTGATAAATTCCCACATCCATTCATATAAATTATGACCTTCGGTATAGTTATAAACTTCTTCCTTTCTCCAATCTATTTTATACATGTTTATCCAAAAATCCTTTCATTCATACTTGCAACAACCTTACTAGTATGGGCTTCAGAAAGGTGTGCATAGCGTTTTACCATTTGAAGTGTTTTATGACCTAGAACTTCCGCTATTTCAGCAAGGCTTGCACCGTTCATGGCAAGGTAACTAGCGGCACTGTGGCGCAAGTCATGGAAACGGAAGTCTTTTAATTCGGCTTCTTTTGTCGCTTGCATCCATGCCTTGCGTAAAAACATGGATTTATAAGTAACTTGTGATTGATTATCGCGCTTTGGCTTTGATGCTGGAAATAACAAGTTGGTGGCTTTATCTCTATTTAATTTTAACTCTGTTACCAGTTCAAGAGCGTGCCCAACTAAAGGCACGACTCGCCTTTCACCATTTTTAGTTTCGTGCAGGGTTATGCGAAAATTCTTGGTATCAACATCTTCCCATTTTAAATTTATTATTTCACCATAACGCATACCAGTTGATAGTGCTAAAACTACAACTGTATATAGACAAGCATTGGAACTTTGCTTACATGCATCTAATAGGTCTATGCGTTCGTTATCTGATAAAAAGCGTATGCGTCCCCTCGCCTCTTTCGGTTTTGTAACTTTTCGCATAGGGTTATCATCAATCCAGCCCCATTCTTTGCATCCAGTGCTTAATACATGAGATAAAGCAGCCATATATCTAACAACTGTTGAAGGGCTGCGTTTTTTATCGCGAGGCTTAGATTTCTTTAAACTTCGGGACACAATAGGAGTTAACAATAGATTGTCGCGTTGTTCTGCTATAAGTGCGGGGGTTATATCGCACAGGGAATAGCTGCCAATTTGCTTTTTCCACCATTCAAGCTGAGTTTTTTGTTTGCTTTCCGCTTTTGGTTTTAGTGGCAAAACATTTTTTATGTATTTATCTATCAATTCATTAAGCGTTCGTTTTTTTGCTTCGGTATTGTGAAAATGCTTGCCATCCTTTATATAACCTTCAGTTATTTGCGCCCATTTCTTTGCGTCAGTAATTCGCGCAAAAGTAGCCGTTTGATTAGGGCGACCTTTAATCCTAACCTTCACACGATAAACAACACCCGATTCGGTTTCTCTTTTTTCTATTGTTGCCATTTTTTCCCCCTAATTAAACAGTTGGTAAAAAGCTACAAGAAATTACAATAAATAGCAACAGGGATTATTAATCACCTTATCCAATATTATATAATCACATAAAAACAGAATATTACCTCACTATCTATTTCAAATGGGACAACCAAGGGACAACTTAAGTGAAAAACACCGCATAAATATTATTTATCTATTTTTTTTTGGATTGTTGGGATTAGTTACTGTTAAGTGTCCCTATAGTGTCCCTTTTGGATATTGAATCCTTGGAAAATGGTGCCTCGAGCCGGAATCGAACCAGCGACACAGGGATTTTCAGTCCCTTGCTCTACCAACTGAGCTATCGAGGCACATAAAATAAAAAGAGCTATGCCTTATAGAAGAAGAGTTGAGCTTTGTCTAGGCTCTAGTACAGCAAATATAGCTAATTTTGCTAATTTTTGTTTCATATAGCCAATTTTCCCACTTCCAGACCATGCGTCCATATAGGAACAATAGGTTACTAAGAGCCTGTTCATAATCTCTACTATGCTGGCCAAACGCTTTGTTTTTTGCGCTTCCGCTACGCATGTACCAAACGTACATTTGCGTTGCGGTTCTCAAAAACTGCGCTTGTTGTCACAGCCTAGCGAGATTATGAACAGGCTCTAAGCAAAAACCTATAACCCAGAAGGATGATTTTATGGTCAGCGAAAAAAATTACAGTAACGACAAATTTTATGATTTAACCACCACCATTGCTGTTGGACAAACAGATAGTGCGGCTATTGATTTAAGCGGGCTTGAACTTGTGGGTTTCTTTATCCCATCCAATTTCACCGCAACCAGCATTTCACTTCAGGCAGCAACCAGTGCTTCAGGAAGTTATGTGGCGGTGCAGAATGGCGCGGGGGCAACCTATTCTCTAACCGTTGCTTCCAGCAAATATGTACCAATCGATAATTTCAACATAGTTGCCGGGTTGCGTTTCATAAAACTGACAGCAGGAACTACACAAGCATCGACCGATGCTATTATAACCCTTGCCATACGGTCTTTGTAATTATGGGAGAGTTACTTACCTTATTTGGCAATAGCAAAAAAGCCTCCCTCGTCCTGCCCGGCACTCCGCTTGCCGTATATTCTGTGGTGAAAACCCCGGACTGGACTGGCGCGTGTTGCCGTATCAAGCGTTCGAGCGATAGTGCTGAAACCGATATAGGTTTTACACCTGCCGGCTATATGGATACAGTGGCAGCACTGGCTTTCGTTGGCGCAAGCACACTTACCGTTGTCACATGGTATGACCAGAGCGGTAATGGCTATAACGCAACTGCATCCAGCAACCATCCAACCATCACTTCCGGCAACACCATAAGCGGTATCCAGCCTATAACTTTCTGCGCGGCAAATGGGCAGGGCAGTTCTAAACTTACCATACCTTCTGGTCTTTCAGTCAGTACCCAGAGTTTTTCTGTAGCTCAGGCATATGCTTCCGGCGGCGGTTTGCTCAACTTTAACAGTATTCTCAGCATCGGCACTCAGATTAATATCTGGTGGGAAAAATATAATGGCGTGTTGCAAGGCTCGTCAACTTTCACTGGTGGAGATAAAAAGAAGTTCACACCACGCCACGGACAAACTGACTCATTTATTTTAAGCGGTGATGCTTCCGGAAAATATATGAGACTAAATGGACAAGACCAGTCAGTAGGGGCATATGTCAATGCGACTGCGACAGGGGCAACAATAGGCGGATCAACTCTGGTTTCTACTTCTAACATAGAGGTGTTTGCTTATGTTGTGTATGACTCGGCTCTCAGCACCGGTGATAAAAACTCCATTGAATCCGCGTTTTCCACAGCGTTTAAATCTAACATAGCACGTACATCAAAGATTATTTATGATAGTGACAGCATCACCGCCGGCTACACTACAGGCTCTTATCATTACGGATGGCCACGAGTTGTTTCTTCCATACTCGGTCAACAAGCCCATGTGGTTAATGTTGCAGTTCCTGGTTCAACCTCTGCTGGTTGCTACAGCAACAGGACGCAGGTAACAGGGCGTTATGATTCCGGCTTCGCCAAAAACGTAAGTGTATATTTTGCTGGTACAAATGATTTAGATGGTCGAGCGACTGGCACGATTGTCGGTTATGGAACAACGGTCTGGACAACTTATACCCTGCCATATGTCGAGGCGATGCAAGCAGCAGGATTTACCAGAGTGTTGGTGGGAACGGCGATAGCCAGGAATTGGGGCGGCTCGGCTCAGGATAAGCTGGACAAGGAAGCCGAACGTCTGGTTTATAACCAGCTTATCCGCGATAATGCCGTAGCAGAAGGTTACACCGTTATCGATTTTGCAGGGCTTTCTGAAATGTCAGACCATAGCAACACCACCTATTTCGTTGACGGAGTGCATCCAACCAGAACTGGTTATAACGTCATGGGGACATATGCCGCACCGATTATAGCACCTTATGTTTAGGGAAAACTATGAGAGAAGTTTTATCCGTTCAACCAGCTCATTATCCGCTTCTATCATGTCAAGCTTATCCATATCGTTCGGATATGCCCAGCACAGGGCGGAATGTTCAAGAGGCTCTGGCGTTCCCCGCCATTTCCGGCAAACATAAACTGGCATGAGCAGATGAAAATTAAACTCAGGATAGGAGTGCGACAAAAACCAGAAGTTTTCTAAATCTTCCGGTTGCACTTCTATCCCTAGTTCTTCGTACAATTCTCTTACCAAGGCTGATTCCGGTGTTTCACCATCTTCTAATTTTCCTCCAGCAAATTCCCATTTGCCCGCCAGCCTTTTTCCTTCAGGACGCTGTGCAAGCAAAACTTCGCCTTTGGAATTTATCAACACTGCGGCAACAACAAGGAGTATTTTCATTTGCTATGAACGGTAGCTGCCGTTGATGTCGATATAGCGGTGAGTAAGATCGCAGGTATAAACCGTTGCAAATTCGCTGCCAACACCAACATTAACATCAATTGTAATATCCCTGCCCTGCATGTGTTCTGTAATTTGCACCTCGTTATAATTCGGATCCGCCTCACCATTTTTTGCCACACTCACCCCGCCAATAGAAATGCAAAGTCTATCACGATCAGCACGTTCACCAGCCTTGCCCACCGCCATAACAATACGCCCCCAATTAGCATCAGAAGCAGCTATTGCGGTTTTCACCAACGGTGAATTGGCGATGCTCATGGCAATATTTTTCGCCGCTTTTTTTGATTCAGCACCGGCAACTGTGATGGTGACCAGTTTTTCTGCCCCCTCACCGTCTTTTACCACCTGCAAAGCAAGGTCATGCAGAGCAGAGTGTAATGCTTTTTTAAAATCACTATAATCAGTGCTTGCGGCAGCTTTGTTTCCGGCTTTGCCAGTGGCAAAAACCAGCAATGTATCGCTAGTGGAAGTATCTCCATCGACGGTTATGTTATTGAAGGTCACCTCATTGGTTTCTGTGAGGATTTCTTGCAATATATTAGCCGGAATATCTGCATCGGTGAATACAAACGCAAGCATAGTCGCCATGTCCGGAGCTATCATTCCGGAGCCTTTGGCAATCCCGTTTATGGTAACGGTTACCCCTTCAATAATCGCGGTTTGCGTTGCAAGTTTTGGGTAGGTATCAGTGGTCATTATGGCGCGGGCGGCTTCATCCCATGTTGACTCGGAAAATAGTAGATTGGGTAGTGCATTGGTGATTTTTTCATCAGGTAATTTCTCACCAATTACGCCTGTTGAAGCTGTAAATATGCTCTCCACACCGCAACCAAACAATCTACCGGCTGCATCACGTATCCTGCTAACAGAAGCCTCTCCCGCTTTGCCAGTGAAAGCATTGGAATTGCCGGAATTAACCACAAGTCCTCTTGCCACTGCGCCTTTTAAAGCCTCTTTGCAAGCAAGGACAGAAGCAGAAGCGGTTAAGGAACGGGTAAAAACTCCGGCTACTTTAGTTCCTTCCGCCAGTTCAACAACCAGCAAATCAGTACGTCCGGCATAACGAACTCCACAGGAAGCCATAGCCAAACGCACACCTTTTATCGGCTGTAATTTTGGATAAGACTTAGGAGCAAGTGGTGATATTGTCATAGACAGCACAGAAGTCAAAAGTCAGAAGTCAGGAACATTTATATTTTTCTATTCCCCGAACTCTGACCTCTGAACCCTAGATTCTCTATTTCTTTTCTTCAGTCTTAGTGTCAGGCTCTGGAGCAACAACGGAGCTGACAAAATCCTTTTCTTTACCATTTTCATCAAAATATTTAATTGATGAGGTTTTAAGCAGATTTTCTATATAAGACTGTACCGCCTTGTTGCTTAATTCGCCTTTCAACGCTTCCTTGCTTTCTTCAAACGGAGAAACTTTTACAGGACGGCGGTCTTCCAGCTTTATAACATGCCAGCCAAAGTTTGACTTAACCGGAGCAGACACTTCGCCTTTCTTAAGTTTGAAAGTAGCATCAAAAAATTCCGGAACCATTTTCTCCTTAGCAAACCAGCCCAGATCTCCACCATTCACACCAGAACCTTTGTCGGTAGATTTGTTTTTAGCAACTTTTTCAAAATCCCCACCTTTTTTCAAATCGGCAGAAATTTTCTTAGCATCTGATTCAGCTGCAACCAGAATATGCCTGGCTTTCAACTCTTCCTGACCTTTAGCGGCAGCGATTTTTTCTTCATACAAAGCTTTAATCTGCTCATCAGTCACTAATGATTTTGATTTGTTTTCTATATAAGTTTGAATAACCAATTGTTTTTGCAGACTCTCCAAGCGTTTTTTGATATCTTCGCTTTTATCAATACCACTTTTTATGGCTTCTTTGTGTATAAGACGCTCAGACACCAAACCACGCAAGACATTCTGGCGGATATTTTCATCAAAACTATTAAAATCAGGAACAGCCCCGCCCTGAAACAGACCTTTCCATACTTCCATAACATCAGAATATTTGATTTCCTCACCATCCAGATTAATAACTGTATAATCTTTAACAGTGGCAGCCGGTTTTGAGTCTGTAGCCGGAGTATCCTTGGAATCCGCAGCAAAAGACGGAGAAATGGAAAGTAATGCCAGTAATAGACCAGTATGCAGCGTTGTTTTCATATTATTATCCTTATTATTTAGTTAAAATAAAATTCCGACTCGTGGTTATTACATGATTCTTTAACTATTGGCAATAGCCACTATTCTTACAAATTATTTATTTTTCCTGCCGTTGACTTAGCCAAAATAAACTCCTATCTAATCACCCATGCTAAACACATTTGCAAAAAAATTATTCGGTTCTGCCAACGAACGTTTTGTTAAGTCCCTGCAACCAAAAGTGCAGCAGATTAACGCGCTTGAGGCTCAACTTTCCCGCATGTCTGATGATGAACTGCGCGGGCGCACCACGTGGCTGCGTGAACGCTATAATGCCGGAGAAAAACTGGACAATCTGCTTGTAGACGCTTTTGCTACTGTTCGTGAAGCCGGCAGACGTGTTCTGGGGATGCGCCATTTTGACGTGCAGCTTATCGGTGGCATGGTTCTGCATAAGGGAATGATTGCCGAAATGCGTACCGGCGAAGGAAAAACGCTGGTTTGCACGCTGGCTGCGTATTTAAACGCAATTCCACAAAAAGGCGTGCATGTTGTAACAGTGAATGACTATCTGGCAAAACGCGACTCTGAGTGGATGGGACGGTTGCATAAATTCCTTGGGCTAACTGTCGGTTGCATCACTCACGGTCTTGATGATGTTGAACGCAAAGCTGCTTATGGCTGCGATATTACCTATGCCACCAATAATGAATTAGGTTTTGATTATCTGCGTGATAATATGAAATATTCGCGTGAGACGATGGTTCACCGCCCATTTGCCTATGCTGTTGTCGATGAGGTTGATTCGATTCTTATTGATGAAGCCCGCACCCCGCTTATTATTTCTGGTCCTACAGAAGACAATTCCGAGTTGTATACCCAGATTGATAAGTTAGTTGCTAAGCTGAAATCTGAAGATTACGAAAAAGATGAAAAGCAACGAAGCGTTACCTTAACCGAAAGAGGCGTACAAAGCATGGAGACCATGCTTATCGCCAAAGAGATGCTAAATAAGGACAGTTCGCTTTATGATATAGAAAATGTAGCTTTTGTTCACCATGTAAATCAAGCCCTGCGCGCCCGCACCTTATTTACTGTTGATGTCGATTACATTGTGAAAGATAATAAAGTTATCATCATTGATGAATTTACCGGTCGGATGATGGAAGGTCGCCGTTATTCTGATGGTCTGCATCAGGCTTTGGAAGCCAAAGAAGGCGTAAAAATCCAGAATGAAAACCAGACACTTGCGTCGATAACCTTCCAAAATTATTTCCGTATGTACCCGAAATTATCAGGAATGACTGGAACGGCGATGACCGAAGCCGGTGAATTCCGTGATATTTACAAGCTGGAAGTAATCGACATTCCAACCAACCTTCCGGTGAACAGGGTGGATCATAACGATGAGATTTACCGTACGTCTGCTGAAAAATTTCGAGCTGTCATCAAAGAGATAAAAGATTCCAATGCTAAGGGAACTCCGGTTCTGGTTGGCACGGTTTCGATTGAAAAATCGGAAATGCTTTCGGAAATGCTTAAAAAAGAGAAAATCGAGCATCAGGTTCTTAACGCCCGCTACCATGAGCAGGAAGCATATATTATCGCGCAGGCTGGTCGCCCTTCCGCTGTTACTATTGCTACCAATATGGCTGGTCGCGGAACAGATATTATGCTCGGCGGAAATGCTGAAATGCGGATTAAACAAGAGCTTGGCGAAGATGCATCTTTAGTGGATAAAAATAAAATCGAAGCGGAAGTGGAAGCCGACAAAAAGGCGGTTATCGCTGCTGGCGGGCTATTTGTACTTGCCACGGAACGCCATGAATCAAGACGAATTGATAACCAGTTGCGTGGTCGTTCAGGGAGGCAGGGCGACAAAGGTGCGTCGAAATTCTATCTGTCACTCGAAGATGATTTGATGCGGATTTTCGGCAGTGAGCGCATAGACGGTCTGCTGCAGAAGTTAGGTATGAAAGAAGACGAGGCTATTTTCCATCCGTGGATGAATAGGGCAATTGAGCGGGCGCAGCAGAAGGTGGAAGCGCGTAACTATGAAATGCGTAAGAATTTGCTTAAATATGATGACGTGATGAATGACCAGCGCAAAGTTATTTATGAGCAGCGTATTGAGCTTATGGAAGCTGAATCCGTGTCGGACACTGTTGCTGATATGCGTTCGGAAACCATCAGCAACTTGGTGACTATGTATATACCTGCAAAATCTTACGCCGATGCTTGGGAAACCGAAGCTCTGGAAAAAGAACTGTTCAGGATTTTTGGTCTGCATTTGCCGGTGGTTAACTGGGCAAAAGAAGAAGGCATTGCCGACGATGAGATAACTCAGAGAATTAATTCTGCCGCCGATGAGCATTTTGCTGGCAAACACGCTAAATATGGCGAGCAGGTAATGAAAATGGCGGAAAAGAGGATAATGCTGCAAACACTGGATCAATTGTGGAAAGATCATTTATTATCGCTGGATCATCTGCGACAGGGCATCCATTTACGCGGTTATGGTCAGCGCGACCCGCTCAATGAATATAAACAGGAAGCATTTTCACTGTTTGAGCAGATGCTGACGCAGCTGCGTGAATTGGTGGTAAGCCGTCTGGCGCATTTAGAGATACATTTTGAGCAACCGCCAACTCTTGCTGCTGTCGCTCCTGCCCAGAAAATGTTTGAAAACCGCATGGAAAATGTTGATGAGCTTCCCAAAGCCGGAAGAAACGACCCATGCCCATGCGGAAGTGGCAAGAAATATAAGCACTGCCACGGTGCTTTGAGTTAATCTCCGTCATTGCGAACCGCAGGTGAAGCAATCCAGTTATTTCAATTGAGTTATTCTGGATTGCCACAGTCGCTATGCTCCTTCGCAATGACGATTGCGTCATAAATAAAAACCCCCGCCTCTGAAAGCGGGGGTTTTTATTTTTTAGATAATGTAAAAATTATCTTTAAATACCCATAGCCCGATTTTTGCCACCAGCTACCAAAGATGCCCATATAATAGCAGCACCACCAGCAAGCTTGAGAGCGGTCTTGGCAAAACCATTCTTTCTTTCACCATTCTCGTCTTTCGCAGGTGCAAGTATATCTTTACCACCGCTAATCATAGCACCAATACCAACAATTGCGCCAGTACCACGAGCAAACTTCATACCCTTGCCAACATCTGTACCGAAATTCCCACCAATAGAAGCAGCAGTTCTTTCGGTAAACTTCATTTTTCCAAACGCTTCAAGTTTAGGTTTAGTCATTGCATCCAAACCCTCTTGAGCAACTTTTTTTGCAGCCTCATCGGTAGCAGCATTCAAGGCGGTACGCTCCAACTTAATCTGAGCTGCGGAAGCACCAACATTAGCGTGAAGCGTACCTTCCTTAGCCTGATTAAATATCTGACCAAGACCTTCAGCTGTTTTTTTCGCACCATCCATCGCAGCTTTAGCTTTGTCCTTTAAATTACCGTCAGATTCAGCAGCTTTCGCTTCACCAGTCGCAGAAGTACCAGCTGTTGCAGAAGTAGCCTCTTGTTTTGGAGTCTCGGCACCCACAACTTTTGGCTCTTGTTTTGGAGTCTCAGCACCTACAACTTCTGGCTCTGGTTTACGACCCAATTTAACACTTTCTTCGTAAGAAGAAGCAACTTCAGCAGATCTTGGTTTACGACCTATACTTTCTTCATAAGCATCCGCAACACCCTTAGCTCTTGCTGCTTCCTCATCTCGACGAATTCCTTCAAGACCTTCAGGATGCCTAAAAAATGCAGCTATCTCCTCATGAGTCTGACGGCGTGGCTTCACACCCTCTTTATGAGGAGAACCTCCAAAAGTCTGACCTGGCAATGGGGTATGCTCTGGTGGTAATTGCGTGTTATCTTCAGCCATGATTTTCTCCGTATTAAAAACTTGGTATAATTAATTTACTTAGACTCAGTATACCCATAATAAATAGTTTTTGTGTTACAATTTTGTGAAGGTTGCATTTTTTCGTTTTATTTATTGTCATAATTCTAAAAACATCAGCTTTTCTGCCATTCACAGCCGTAAAACTCAATTCTCGGAAAACAGCAGAGTCTCATAATTCCTTGCGCCATGCAAAATGTGAATTATTTCCAGAAAGTCTTCAGATATTCTATAGAAAATCAAATAATCACCGTGAATACAACGCCTTACGCCATAATGTTTATAACGATGAAGCAAAGCATACGCGCGTGATGTATCACCAAGTAAAACACAGCGATCAAGAAGCTCATCAACAAAGGATACAGCCCTTTGTGGATTATTCTGGCTAATAAATTCGGCAATACTAACCAAATCAGCCTTAGCTGCGTTAGTAATCACCACCTTCATCAGGAAAAACGTCTTTTTAATTCATCACGTGTGGCTTCAACATCATGCACTCTTCCAGCCTCGGCATCAGAAATACCTGCAGCAATAGCTATATCAAGATTTTTTAAGAGTTGTTCACGTTCCAACCACCCACGCATAGCCTCACGGATAACCTCGCTATTTGAGCTATAAGCACCGCTGACCACCTTATCACGAATGACCTTAACCATCTCAGCCGGCAAAGTAATTGAGAGTTTTTCTGCAATCTGCATAAATTTCCCATATAGTTTTAATATACTACTTTATACTACCATCACATGAACTAATAAACAACTTCTTTTCAGCCTTTCTGCGCTTAACTAACCCTTTCTGCATAATACCGCCTGCGAAAACCCAGCGGGAAAATTCCTTGGCAACCAATTCCATTCTATTATCGTTCAGAAAGCGTAATAACGTTGAATTTTCAAAGCGTTGCGCTCCAATATTATATGCAAAACTTACCAAGGCATCAAACTGGTTCTGTAATAACGGGATTTTTACCAAGCGGTTTATAGCTTTCTCAGCCATACTAACATCCTGTTTTAACAGATTTGTTGCCTCAATTTTTAAGATCCCAGCCTTGGGGAAATTTTCACCAGAAAGAATTACATGCCCATAACCTATGGTTAATTTCCATGCAGGACAGTAATATGGGACTCCGGAAAATCCTTCAAATTGTTTGATAAGCTCTAAACCATTTTCTGATGTTTGCATGTTACACTGTCCTTATCGTCATTGCGAGCGAATGCGAAGCAATCCAGTTTTACCAAATCCTGGATTGCTTTGTCGCTACGCTCCGCGCAATGACGAAGTCATTATTTACCGAACCTGTTACTAACGCTAACTTCCCGTTTTATAAATTCCATATCCTGTTTCAGGTTTTGCAGACGTTCATCAATGCGCGCCAGTTTTTCCCCGAAACCTGCTGATGCTCCGGCTTCATGCTCAAGATTATCAACGCGGGCATTAAGCTGCGTTGCCCAAATAATACCTGCGGCAATCTGTATAAACAGTGTCAGCAACAGCGCGATTGGGATGCGCTTATCAACCCGCCAATGGGTAATTTCTTCATTATCCATCATAGGCTGTACCATTTGCTGCCGCCGGTTGCAAAAAAAATCTTGCGTGTATCAGTGGCTAAACTTTGCGCTGTGTTCGCCGATAAATTATTGATCGAGTGACCAGTGGCAGGATAGATATTCAAAGCGTTTGCGCCCTGATTTGCCACCATGATTATTTCACCAGCCTCAGGCGAAGGCAGAACCACTCCCTGCCCTGATGCAACCGTGGTTATTTCGTTGAAGCTTTTGGTGAGCGCGGTTGCCGTCCCTTGCGTGCTGCCTGCTGCTGACACAGAGGTTGCGATTGATTTAAAAGCTACCCGCCCGGTTGCGGCAATTATCTTAATGGCATCCAGCCAACTTGAGCCATTGGAAGAAACTTTCATCGTAAAGTTATCATCACCAATTGTTCCAAATTCCGCCCTTCCGGAAGTGCCTGTCTGATATAAAACTGACGCAGTGTCAGAGGCAGAATTTTTATTAAGCTTAGTCTGGATTCCCGCGCCATTATGATTAAACAAAATAGCCGAACTGGCAACCGCCAGTTTGTTGGTCGTATCGGCAGTGGCATTCACCCCAAGCTTAGTCAGATTTTGAAATTCGGTTGGATTGTTTGCTAAAATCCAAGCCGAGCCGTCATAGCTATAAATCAGATTCTCATCATTAACCCATAAAATCATACCTTCAATTGGGGTTATGAATCGCCATATTCCGTCAAAATAAGTGATTTTACCTGCCTGTCCTGCCCAACTTCCTGTAGGTGATGCTGCAACAATGTATAAATCACCGGCAGCGGGCGAACCAGGAGGGGTTGCGATAACACGACTTTTTGCGCCAGTGTTAAGCAGCGCATCAATCCGGGCAAACGCCTGATTTACTGTAACTTCTTTTTGCGCCTGCGCTTGCTCGACAAGGGTTATTCCTAGATGTGGGGTGGTTGCCATAGCAATTATTCTCCGTAAAGTTAAACTTTATTTATTGTGAATTTGATATTACAGTCCCGGAAGTGTGTTTTTATAACTAATTTGAGAAGTCATATATGCCGTCACTTGCCGAGATAGATCGCCAGATTGAAGCCTATGGTCATGGTTATGTTTTCTGGACGAGAAAAGAAATACGCGCCCTTCCCGGAATTCTCGAACATGACGAACCGGTTAAAGCCATTACTTCCGGCTTTATCAACAATTCAACATGGCTGGCTGTATGCACCGATCGCCGGATTATTTTTATTAATCGCGGAATGTTTTATGGGGTACGCCAATTGCAGATTCCTCTGGAACGGATTCAAGCAATCGACCATGAAGCCACAATATTTTTTGGCTCGATTACTGTTTGGGATGGGGCAAGCGCGTTTAATGTCGGCATGGTACTGAAAAGTTCGATTTTACCATTTGTTAAGGCTACTCAGGAACAGATGCAGATAGTTAGAAAGCAGACGCAAACAACTACTCCTCACCCGCAACCAGCAAATGATATAGCTTCCCAGCTGGAAAGGCTGGCCACGCTTAAGGAAAAAGGGCATCTGACCGAAGAAGAGTTCCAGGCACAGAAGAAGAAATTACTGGGTTAATTCACGAGATTGGCATTATATTTAAAGAGTTTTAACCTCTTCCCGGTACAATATTACTGTTTTATATTGCCTTAACAATTACCACATCTATAGCTATGCATAGTCAAAATTATAATCTAAATTCTGACACACGCTTTATTAACCGCGAGACCTCTTGGCTTGCCTTTAACACGCGGGTGTTGGAGGAAGCGGAAAACCCTAACCATCCCATCATGGAACGGCTAAATTTTCTGGCAATATCTGCCTCTAACCTCGACGAATTTTACATGGTGCGGGTAGCGGGACTCAAAGATTACGTTCGCCAAGGTATCACCAAACAAAGCCATGATGGAATGTCGCCAGCGCAAGAGTTGGAAATTATCAACCGCATGGTTAATCACATGGTCGAACGCCAGCATAAATGCTGGACATCCTTACGAGTCAGCTTAGAAAAATGTGACGTAAAAATACTGCGCCTAGAAAATCTGAATAAAAAAGAATATTTCTGGCTGGAGCAGCATTTCATGGAAAATATTTTTCCAGTGCTGACACCAATAGCGATTGACCCAGCACACCCCTTCCCTTTCCTTGCCAATCTGAGCATGGCTTTGTTGTTCCAACTATCCCATGAAACTAATGCTCCAGATGCTCCTAAAAAAGATAATGAAATAAAAGAACAGATTGCAATTATCCCCCTTCCAGCACGATTACCCAGATTTATTTTACTTCCTGGAAAAAAACTGCGTTTTGTGATGCTTGAAGATGCAATAAAATTATTCCTTCCTATACTCATGCCAAAATTTTCGGCTATTGACAGCGCGTTGTTCCGCATAATCCGCGATAGTGAACTTGATATTGAAGACGAAGATAAAGATTTTGTGCGCAATTTTGAACTGGCAGTAAAACAGCGTAGGCGTGGCAGAGTTATCCAGATAAAATTCGCCAGCCCTGCCAGCCATCATCTTGTGCAGTTTGTGTCGGATCAGATGCATGTTGAATTGGAAGATGTGATTGACGTTGAGGGTTTACTTGGGCTTGCCAACCTGAAGGAACTTCTGGAACATGCGCCAGCGAACTTGCGCTTTCAACCATTCAATGTACGCTTCCCAGAACGCATTGATGATTTCGGCGGTGACTGTTTTGCCGCTATCGCCACCAAGGATATTGTCATCCATCATCCTTTTGAAACCTTCGATGTGGTTATCAGGTTCTTGCGCCAAGCTGCTGAAGACCCAGATGTGGTATCAATCAAACAAACCCTATACCGCACCACTAAGGATTCACCAATCGCCCGTGCGCTCATTGCCGCGGCGGAAGCTGGTAAATCCGTCACCGCACTTGTGGAACTTAAAGCTCGCTTTGATGAAGAAACCAATCTGAAATGGGCACGGGAATTGGAAGCAGCCGGAGTTCAGGTGGTTTATGGTTTTGTTGGGCTTAAAACTCATGCAAAAATAACTCTGGTCACACGCACCGAACATAACAAATTAGTTTCGTACGTACATTTTGGCACAGGGAATTATCACCCTGCCACTGCCAAACTATATACCGATTTATCATTTTTTACATCTGATCATGCTCTATGCCGCGATGCTGCGTATCTGTTCAATTTTGTAACTGGAAACGCCCCGCCAACTAAATTCAACAAACTGATTATCGCCCCGCGTGACATGCGCTCGCGCCTTCTTTCCATGATTGAAGACGAAATAAATCATGTAAAAAATGGGCGCAAAGGGACAATCTGGGCGAAGATGAATTCATTAGTAGATGCTCAGATTATCGACGCACTCTATAAAGCGTCACAGGCTGGTGTTATCATCGAGCTGGTGATACGCGGCATCTGTTGCCTGCGTCCTGGAGTGGCTGGGCTTTCTGATAATATCCGCGTTAAAAGCATCATCGGGCGGTTTCTTGAACACTCGCGGATTTATTGTTTTGGCAATGGTTATGAAATGCCATCACCCAATGCCAAGGTCTTTATTGGCTCGGCAGACTGGATGCCGCGCAATTTCGACAGGCGGGTTGAGATAATCATACCGATAGAAAACCCAACCGTACATGAACAGATAATGGGGCAAATTATGATGGCAAACCTTAAAGATGAAAGCCAGAGCTGGGTTCTCCACTCGGATGGAGCTTATAAACGCCTGTCATCATCGGGCAAGGCAATCTCGGCGCATGACTATTTTATAAAAAATCCAAGCTTGTCAGGACGCGGAACATCGCTTAAAAGAGCAAAATCAACACAAATGCTAAAATATAAAGTGGTAAAGTGATGAGTAACAATAAATATACTATATATAATTCGTCATTGCGAGGAGGCGCAGCCGACGTGGCAATCCAGACTGGATTGCTTCGCTACGCTCGCAATGACAATGAATAAACCTGATTTAAAAGACGCCCGCATTGGCATTATAGATATTGGCTCGAATTCCATCCGTCTGGTGGTGTATGACCAGAATAAGCGTTCGCCAATTCCGATTTATAACGAAAAAGTTTTATGCGCGCTGGGCAAAGGGCTAGCCATCAGTGGCATGCTTAACCCAGAAGGCGTGGTTATGGGTAAAGAGGCACTGCGCCGTTTTGTTGCCATGGGGCGTAATATGGAAATTGCCGAGCTGCATGTTATCGCGACGGCTGCTATCCGCGATGCGAAGGATGGACGTGATTTCACAAACTGGCTGGAAAAAACCTACAATGTAAAAGCCGATATTATTTCTGGGGATGAAGAAGCGATACTAGGCGCGTTTGCCGTATGTTCATCAATCTATAAACCCAAAGGGATAACTGCTGATTTAGGCGGTGGAAGTTTAGAGTTAGTACGGGTTGATTCTGGTAATATTGACGGTCATAACAGCATAGCTCTGGGAAGCTTGCGAATGCTGGATGAAAGCAAAGGCGATCGCGACAAACTCCGCAAATTAATTGATAAAAGATTCGCCGAAATAAACTGGCTAGATGACAAAAAAACTCCCAATATCTATGCGATTGGCGGAAGTTTCCGTGCGCTGGCAAAAATGCACATGGTGGCAAATGATTACCCGTTGCAGATTCTCCATGAATATACGGTAAGTGCAAAACCGTTCCTTGTTTTCTTGCGTGAAATTATCGCAATGTCACTGGAAAAATTAGAAAAATATCCAGGTGGGGCAGCAAAACGTGCTTCTTCACTGCCAGGAGCAGCAATGATATTGGAAAAACTGCTCCTCACCAGCAAAGCTGAAAATATTATATTTTCCGCCAGCGGTATCCGCGAAGGATATGTCTATAAAAAATTATCAATAAGCGAGCGTGATGAAGATGGTTTGTTATTTTCCTGCCGTGAATTTGCCTCACGCAATGGACGCAATGTATCTTATGGCGAAGAATTATTTGAGTGGATGAAGCCGCTCCTTCCTCGCGAAGATGAAAAAATGGAAAGGTTGCGCCTTGCCTTCTGCCTCCTTTCGGACATCGCCATTCATATCCACCCAGAATATCGTGGCGAGTGGGCTTTTCAACGTATCATATATTCCGCTTTCACTAGCATTACCCACACAGAGCGCGTAATCCTAGCTCTAGCCCTATACCATCGCTATCAATACAAAATAAAAGGAAATTTTTCGCAGTTGAATCTTATAAGTAGTGCCGACGAAGCATGGGCAAAATTAGTTGGCACAAGTGCAAACCTTGCCTACCACCTATCGGGCAGCATTACTGGAAACTTGCAAAAAACCAATTTGCTGGTTAAAGATAAAAACATAACCCTGCAACTGATAGGGAATATGGCGGATTTAATGGGCGACTCCATCCAAAAACGCATCGACGGGGTGAATGAGGCGTACCAAAATGTCATTCCGCTGAAGAGCGGAATCCATTCCTAACTTTAAAAAGCAACACCTGTCGCTTGGCATTGATACCGACCTTCGTCGGTATGACAACTACAAATACGGATCTTCCTTGAGCAAGTAATTCTGAATGTAGTCTTTTATCCCGTCCTGCAGCGAGGTAAATGGTGTGCTATAGCCAGCGGCGCGCAAACGATCCATTTTTGCTTCGGTGAAATACTGATACTTCTTAGCAATGCTCGGCGGCATATCGATATAACCAATTCTTGCATCACGCCCGATAGCCACAAAAATTGCTTTTGCCATTGCGTTAAAACTATTCGCCTGCCCAGTACCCAAATTAAATAACCCGGAAACCGATGGATTATCCAGACACCAGAGCATCACCTTCACAATATCCTTCACGTAAATCATATCCCGCTTCTGTTCACCATCAGGATATTTACTGTTATAAGATCGGAAAAGTTTTACACTACTATGCTCTATTGCATGCGGTGCGATTTGTGAAATAACACTGCGCTGGTTTTCTTTATGATATTCATTAGGACCGTAAGCATTGAAGAATTTAAAACCGACCCATTGGGGAGTTGCTACTTGTCCATGTGTGACAGCGGTTGCCACATGCGTATCAAACAAATGCTTGCTCCAACCATATCCTGATAGAGGCGTAAGAGAGTTGAGATAGGTAAGATCCATGCTATCATCAAAACCATTACCCCCATTACCATAAGTTGCAGCAGCTGAGGCATACACCAGACGAATCCCCCGCTTATTACACCACCGCCACAATTTGAGCGATGCTGTAAAGTTGTTATGCAACACCAGATCAACCCGTTCTTCTGTTGTCGAAGATATCGAACCAAGATGATAAATCATTTCCAGATTGCTATGATTTTCATCTAACCATTCGAATAATTGATTGGTCGGAACAATTTCATGTACTGGATGTTTGCCTAAATTACGCCATTTATCATCAGTCCCGAACTCATCACAAACCACGATATGATGCGTTCTGCGTTTAATAAGCTCCGCCACCAGATTAGAACCTATGAACCCACCGCCACCCGTCACCAAAATAGTTTTCATATTAAAGCTTCCCTGTAATGTACTATTATTATATAGTGACAACCATTAACAAACGGTAAAATAAGTATAATCAATATGTTAGGTATAAGCATATGCAAAATAACAATAAATTCCTGAATGATATGGCGCGTATGGCAAGCGGAGCTGTCGGCGGGTTAATGGATGTTAAGCGTGAAATCGAGGTCATAGTTGGCGAACAATTAGAAAAATTGTTACAAAAGATGAACTTAGTGACAAAAGAAGAGTTCGATACCACTCAGGCTATGCTCATAAAGTCACGAAATGAACAAGAAGAGCTAAAAAAGCGTTTGGACGCTCTGGAAGAGCAGATTAATACCCTAACCATCGGGGAAAAAAGCACTAAATAACGCCATGTGCATTTTATCAAAGCAACAACTTGATATATATCAATAAAATAAATTTTATTCATTACTTCTTAAAGTAATGGATTTTTGAATCATTCCGTGTCAGAATTGATCTATAGAAGTCGCGCTGTATCTTATTTGCAGCGTATTTTTTTCACAAAATTTTACACAATTTTTTTAGATAATTTTTTATACTGTATTTGGAGAATTAAAAATGAAATCGCTACAGAGCAAAACCGATAAAATTTATAACCCACTCGACATAGCCGAGTTGGTGATTATGGATCGTGATTGGGTATTTGATCGTCCGGCGGATGGTGAACTTGTTGCCGAAGTAACTGGTATGTGGTGCAACTACCGCATATGGTTTACATGGCAGAAAGACTCGGGTCGCGAGGATTCAGGCGGTCTGACTTTATCCTGCGCTATGGATAATAAATTCCAAAAACAATCTATAGGCAAAATTTATCCGCTACTTGCATTGGCGAATGAAAAATTGTGGATCGGGCATTTCGGATTATGCACTGAAGACAATTCAATTGTGTTCCGCCACTCACTATTACTTCGTGACGGAGCCGGAACGACAGCAGAACATTTACAAGAGCTTCTTGATCTTGCCATCAGCGAATGTGAACGCTTCTACCCAGCTTTCCAATCAGTAGTATGGGGTGGAAAAACTCCGGCTGAAGCAATCGAAATTGCATTGTTTGAGACAATCGCGGAAGCGTAAGTTTAGTTACTAGTTGCTAGTTACTAGTTGCTAGTGCTAATTATATTTACTAGTAACTCGTAACTAGCAACTAGTAACTATAACAACATGACCTCTCTCCTCCTCGTCGGCTGCGGTAATATGGGAAGTGCTATGCTCACAAGCTGGCAGAAAAGCACTGCTCATGGCATTTCAGAATTTTATATTATCGATCCCAATCATTCCGCAGGCGACTGCGTTTTTAAAGATTTATCTGCGTTACCAGAAAATACAAAACCGAAGATAATTGTTTTCGCTGCCAAGCCTGGGCAGCTCGCGGAAATTTTGCCACAATATCATAAACGTTTTGCTTCTTCGCCTCTTTACATCTCTATTGCCGCCGGCAAATCCGTCAGCTTTTTTTCTCAACATCTTGGAGCCGAAGCAAAGATTATTCGCGCGATGCCTAACACCCCTGCCCTTGTTGGCAAGGCTATTACCGCATTATGTGCCAGTGCAAATATTTCAGATATAGATAAGGCATCGGCAACAGCTTTGATGGAAGCATTCGGCAAAACTTTATGGGTTGATGAAAGTAAAATGGACGCCGTAACCGCTATTTCTGGAAGTGGCCCGGCTTATGTATTCCTTTTCCTGGAAGCCCTGACCAAGGCTGGAATCGATGCAGGACTGGAAGAAATAATCGCTCGTGAGTTGGCACTGGAAATGACACATGGCAGTTTGCACCTTGCCGCAAAGTCACCAGAAACATTTGAAAAATTACGACAAAATGTTACCAGCAAAGGTGGTACAACCGAAGCTGCGCTGGGTGTTCTTATGGATAAAGACGCTTTAGAAAAATTGCTAAACGAAGCCGTGCAGGCGGCGATAAAACGTGCGAAAGAACTGGAATAATAAAAAATTGTGCAGTGCAACATTTTTGGTTGACTTACTATTATATATACTGTATGGTGCTTCCCTAATTCGGGGTTATTAGAAGTATATATTAAACAACTTATTCTAGGAGAATTATTATGTCTTACAACCAAGCATTTGCAGATATGTTCAAAAACACTATGGATTTCAACCAGATTTTCTCAACTGGTCGTCGTAATATGGAAGCTCTTTCTGCTGCCAACCAGGTAGTAGTTGAAAGCGCGCAAGCGATTACCCGCCGTCAGGCTGAAGTTGCCCGCGCTAACATCGATAACGCGCTTAAAGTTTCAAAAGACCTTATGACCAGCGGTACACCAGAAAACGCTATCAGCAAACAATCTGACCTGATGAAAGCTTTTTTTGAAAACACCCTTACCAACCTTCGCGAAGTTAGCGAACTGGTTACCAAATCAAGCTTTGAAGCTTTTGACGTTTTAAACCGTCGTACTGCTGAAAGCCTGGAAGAAATCAGCTCAGCTTCTGCGACAGCTGCTTCTTCTAAAAAGAAATCTGCTGCTTAATCACAGCCGGTTCTAATAAATAAGAAAGCCCTGAATGGAAACATTCGGGGCTTTTTTTATGCCTTAAACAAATGATGATTTAACATGCTCCAGATCATCATGCCTTCCCACATCAACCCAATCTTCCTTCATGGGAAATATATCAACCTTCTGATTCTCTTTTGCCAGAGACAAAAGCACATCCGGCATATCAATAACTGTACTGTCAGTGATAAAACCTAACACTTCTGGTGTAAACGCATAAATCCCGGCACTGATTAAATCTTCATATACCGGTTTCTCAACGATAGCTTCCAGCTTGCCATCCTTCAGTTTAATCACGCCATAAGGCACAGAGGTCAGATGTTGGCGGGCGCAGACGGTGGCAATTGCCTTGCTGCTGTCATGATAATCAAGCAAATCACAAAAATCTAAGGAAGTTATAATATCGCCGTTGATAACTATGAAAGATTTCTTTATCTCTGATTTGAGCAATGACAAAGCACCGGCCGTTCCCAGAAAATCTTTCTCACGCACATATTTTATATTGCAATTCCATTTACTGCCATCAGCGAAATAATCTTCAATAACATTGCCAAGATAATTAACCGCGAAATAAAAATTGCTAAAACCTTGGGTAATAAAATGCTGCAATATTTTTTCCAGTATCGGCTTGCCACCAACTTCAATCATCGGCTTGGGTATATCGGCAGTGAGCGGCAACAGGCGTTTACCTTTTCCACCAGCCATAATCACGACAGGATTGTCTCTTGGTACTCTCTCAAAACCGGTGAGCATATCGTATATTGCTATGCCAAGCAGAGTCCCATCTGCTTCCAGCAGCGGAATCTGCTTTATTTTTTCGACAAGCATTACTTCTATTATTTGATTCTTTGTGCTTGAGGACAGCATTGTTCTAGGTGATGAATGCATAACTTCACGAACCGGCGACTGCCCTGTACATCCTTTAAGGAAAGCCCTGCGTATATCGCCATCGGTGATAGAGCCAAGAAGTTTGTTGGAACTATCTATAACCAGAGCTATTTTTGCTATACTGCTTTCAATAATCTGCAGTGCCTTAAGAACTGGTAAGTCCTCTCTGACCTGCACCTCAGCTGCGGGAATAAGAGGAAAAGAAACTCTATTATTACTCATTGTAATTCTACTACTCCAATGAAATCATCGGCAGCATAATCAAACTTTGCTTCTTTGCCAAGTAAATCCCAGAAACGATTGGGCGAAATGCCGCCAGTTGATGGTCGCTTGCAGGCAATATTTTTTTCTGAAAAAACAGCCCCTTTCTTAATAGCCACAGAAGCGACAACACTTCTGCGCGCAGCAATCCTTGTATCTTCCTCTTCGGGCTGGCAGATTTTTTCTCCGTTTCCTATTCCAAGCTCTACCTCACGAATGCAGGAAACCATGTTCTTAAGTGCCGAAGGAGAAAGCGATGCGGCATGATCCGGTCCAGCAGCGTTTAAGTCATAGGTGAAATGTTTTTCAATAACTGAAGCACCACGGGCAACAGCGGCAATTGCCATATTGATTCCAAGGCTGTGGTCAGAAAGCCCCACGCGTAACCCAAAAATATCGCGCAGTGTATCTATCGCTTTCAGGTTAGTAGCAGTTATCGATGCCGGATATTGGCTTACACAATGCAGCAATATAACTTTGCTACGCAGATAGGTAAGCATCAAAGGTGTAATACTATATAAATTCCTTGGATAACCAATCGGGTAATTATACCCATAATATAACACACTCAGTGCTTCGCCTATTTCATAAATATTAGACATTCCGGTGGAAAGTATAATAGGCACTCCGGTGCGAACAGCAGCGAGTAAGAAATGACCATTGGTTATTTCACCGGAGGATAATTTAAGATATGGCATTGAGGTATTTTTTACCAGATAATCAAGACTGCCATTATCAAAAGGAGTGCAAAGAAAATCTATATTTTGCTTTTTACAATATTCATTAATCCTAACCAATGCGCCTTCCGGCAGCTTCAACTTTTCCAACATTTCATATTGCGATATTGAATCATCACCTAGATTCTTTGCTTGATAATTAGCGGTGGCTGCAGATTTAGTAACCAGTGCCTGTGGTGAAAACGCCTGAAACTTAACCGCATTCGCACCAGCAGCAACAGCAATATCAACTAGCTCAATCGCTTTTTCTTCGCTGCCGTTATGATTAACTCCAGCCTCAGCAATTATATAAGTTCCGTGTAAAATCTGCATAAAAATTAATTCCATACAAAATTATAATTAATAAAATAAGTAATAGCAGAAATTATTATTATTAAAACTATATAAAGGGGAAAAAAGTGCCTGCCAACTAAATTATTGTCCAGCAACACGGCAATGCACGTTGACAATAAATGGCCGTGCCCTGTCATTGACTCTGTCCACTGACAGATATAGACCGGAGTCAGCCGTCTGATACTGTACATTGTTTTCTTCAAGAAATTTTTTTACTATTGGCAAACTTATGGCTATGTCAGATTTCTTTACAATGTTTTCTGCTTCATAACCAACCTTTACAATATGTAGCTCAGATTTAGCGACAACCACGCCAACAACATTTCCGGTACTATCAAGAAGTGGGCCGCCTGAGTTGCCATGCTGTATTGAATCGTTAAACTGCAACCATTTTTCTTCACCGGTCGGTCCTTTTAAATCAATAATAGTCGATGACCGCACAATAGGATTATGTTTACGCCATGACTCGCCAGGATAACCAATAATAACTACTGGATCACCAGATGTTAACGGCTGTTTCATGGAATTAAAATAAGCCATATTCACGCTGGTAAATGCCGCTTTAAGCAGAGCCAGATCATGCTCCTTGTCACGCGCCACCAGTGTAGCTTTAGTAGATATCCCATCACCATGCACACTAATCTTATCGCAATTATTTATAATATGATCATTGGTGAGTATATGCCCGTCACGGGTAACAAAAAATCCGGTTCCAGACGTATAGGCGATCAGCTTAGCTCCCTGAGCCCTTGCAACTGATGGAGTTGAAACCAGAACCAATAAGAATAGAAATACATGTACACAGTTTTTTAAAAACATAAATTTTATTTTTTTTCTGTAACCGGATTAAAAATAGAATCTCCTGATGGACTTGATTCCTTAGAAGAGCCATCAGCATCTTTTTCTGTTTTCTTAGGTTCTTCCTTTTTAATTTTTGCATCTGGAACTGAAAGCAATGAACGAGTAGTTGGAACAGCTTTTGGATCTTTAAAATACGAACCACGAAGAATAATAATAGTAATACGCCGGTTGCGCGGGCTGCTAGGCTCAGTCGGCACAAGCAATTCCTTATCAGCCATTGCTTCTACTTTCACTACTCGCTCCATCTCAAGCTGAGTTGTTGAAAGCATCCGACGTGCAGAATTTGCTCTGTCCGCCGATAATTCCCAGATAGTATATTGCGGATTCTGAGTTGAAGACGGAGAATCCGTATGACCTTTGATTGAAATATTATTTGGGGTTTTTGCCACCATCCTTGCCATACTATCAAGAACCTTTTTTCCAGTTTCCGTAAGTATTGCTCCACCTGGCACAAACATTGGTTTTTTTGCATCGTCAATCATGTCGATTTTAAGACCTTCAGGTGTGTCTTTAATCAGGACGTTACTTTTGTAATCTTTTAAATCTTCCTGATTTTCCAATGCCTGCTTAATATCTTCTGCAGCAGACTGCATATGTTCCGCATCTTCCGTATTTTCTACAGGCTTCGCACTCTCACTGGTTGATTCAGCTTCTGGATCACTTTCACCTTTTTCCGGATTAGGAGGACCACTAACATCACCCTGCTTAACCTGTCCAACGACCAGACCAACTGCCGTCAAATCATTTTTAGATTTACCAGCCTCCGAAGCACTTAAGCCACCCTTCATCCCAATACCCATGGAATCCTTAATACCAATCGTTGGCGTAAAATATTCTGCCAGACCCATTTTTTGTTCTGTAGTAGTAGAACTTAACAACCACATTAACAAAAAGAACGCCATCATCGCGGTCACGAAATCGGCATAAGCAACCTTCCACGCACCGCCGTGATGTCCGCCAGCTACTTTCTTGATACGCTTTATTACAATTGGTGGGTCATTTGCTGCCATATGTTAGCAATTATTACAAAAATATCTTAATAAAGAATTATCGATACAGTATAATAGTGGCTTTAATTATAATTTTATGTATACTGACAGGCAGACAAAATATTATACTTTATCAAAGCCTTCATGGAAAACAAAAAAGCAAACAAGCCCTTTATAACAGTAAAAGAAGCGATTGTTTCAGCTCTTGTTATAGCCTTGGTTGCAATTGCCTTTGAAAAACCTTTCCCGATAGAGGGAATCCATACGATTCCGCTTAGAAAAGTATCAGAAAACGAGGTTCATCAATTTGCTACACAAATTGAACAAATATCCGCAGAAAAAATTAAAGAAAAATTAGGAAACGGTAAACCAACTTTTCTATTTATGTATGCCTCATGGTGTAGCTATTGTAAAAAATTAATGACAAATATAACCTCGTTGAAAAATGAAGGAAAGATTAATGAAATAAATTTTCTGCCAATATCGGTTGATAAACAAAAAACAAAACTTTCCCATTATCTGTTACAACGGGATTATAATAAGTTATTCACACCATATATTATAGATAACAATACCGAGAAAGAACTTGAAAATATTGTTGCAGAAAAGGGAGGGAATTACAGCCCGTCAATTCCCTATAGTATAATTTTTGACGCAAACGGAAATGCTGTCGAAGAGATTAATGGTACAATAGATAAGGAAATTCTGTTGGAAAAATTGAATTACGCAAAGAATCATACAAGCAAAAAAATACTACAGTAATTTTATATACTCAAAGCATTTCAAGAATTGGCTAGACAACCGAGACGAAGTGTAGAAAAACTACACGAGTCGAAGGTTAACAACGCCAATTCTTGAAATGCTTTGAGTATAACTGGTTGTTCTTTGTTTGAACTTATGCAATAAGCACTCAAATCTTCTTGGTGTATTCATGTAGGGTACGAAAGGCTGGTTGTATGATCAAAAATATATTTTTATTTATTTCCATTCTTACATTTTCCTTTAATGTAAATGCAGAAAATACTGAATCGCCTACAAATAACAAAAAGGAAGTTATTACTGTAATCGCAGATACTTGGTGTCCATACAATTGTAATCCAAAATCTCCGCATCCAGGGTTCATGATCGATATAGTCAAGCAGGCATTTGCCAAACATAATATTGATGTTGAGTATACAACTATGCCGTGGACACGCGCCATAGAGGAAACCAGAAAAGGTATGCATACAGCCATTATTGGCGCATCAACTGAAGATGCTCCAGATTTTATATTTCCTACAACCAATCAAGGACTCATGATTAATAATTTATATGTAAAAAATGGAAATCCGTGGAGATATTCTGGGGTAAATTCCCTAAAGAAAATTGTTTTCGGAGCAATAGACGGATATAGCTACAATGATGAAATTGACTCGTATATAAAAAAATACAAACTAAATCCTACCTATATTGAAATGATGTCTGGCAATGATGCGCTTGCGATTAATGTCAGCAAACTTATAAGGGGGAAAATTGGAGTAACCATCGAATCAAAATACGTAATGGATTATTATTTATCTCAAAACAATCTGAAGGATAAGATTGTCGATATTGCATCCCTTCCCCCATCTAGCAGGGATGGCTTATATATAGCTTTCACGCCTAAAAACAAAAAAATCTCACAAAAATATGCAAATATAATATCTGAAGAAACTAAAAATATGCGGGCAAGCGGTGAGCTGAAAAAAATTATGGATAATTATGGGCTGAGTGATTGGGAAATTGATTATAAGAAGTAATGTTCTGTCTATAGCTGTTTCAAGTCACCTCGTATATCCATCGGTTCTTACAGCTATTTCGCGATCTTTTACTCCATTTACATATTCTACCATTAGGGTCATTTTAACGTCTCTTTCACCTCTATCAAGGATTTCTTTTATAGTGCTTTCTCTCTTACTTTCATCATAACCCCTCTCCCTAAGCAATCTATCAACCGCACTTTCCAGAAGTTTTTGCTCGTCACCATTCAAATCACTAATCTTCACACTTTCTGGCTTTTGCTCCGACATATAGCTTCTCTGTCAATTCGTTGTTTCCTAATACGATATAACCTGAAGTTATCTTAATTTTTCTATCAAGTCGCCCATTCTATTTTGAAGTGCAACGGTTAAAAATTTCCTGAGGTGTTTTCCACC
>ERZ1292625.209-Hain-H41-01um-R1-209-length-101393-cov-11_pt1 | contig 101393 bp, 118 predicted proteins | sample MGYA00564400_ERZ1292625 | MGnify/ENA primary metagenome ERZ1292625 (study PRJEB36523, sample SAMEA6512639) | groundwater metagenome | collected 2019-01-08 | study: AquaDiva: Metagenomics assemblies of 32 groundwater samples
AAAGTGGTACGTGAGCTGGGTTTAGAACGTCGTGAGACAGTTCGGTCCCTATCTGCCGTGGGTGTAGGAAAATTGAGAGGGCCTGTCCTTAGTACGAGAGGACCGGGATGGACGCACCGCTGGTGTACCTGTTGTTCCGCCAGGAGCATACGCAGGGTAGCTACGTGCTGAAAAGATAATCGCTGAATGCATCTAAGCGAGAAACTTGCCTCAAAACTAGTTTTCCCCATTAGGATCGTGGTAGACTACCACGTTGATAGGCTGGGTGTGTAAGTGTAGTAATATGCTAAGCTAACCAGTACTAATAATCCGATTGATTTATTTATCACTGATGTCTGATTTATGGCGTACAGTGCTAAACAGCACCAATTCAGTATTCAGAACCAGAAGCCGGAGACCAGAAATTATTTTTTCTGATTTCCGATTTCTGAGTTCTGTCATCCGATATCAGAAAAACCTACCACATATCAATTGGCGAAAAGGCCGATTTATATGACCTGGTGATTATTGCAAGGAAGGCCCCACCCGTTCCCATTTCGAACACGACCGTGAAACTCCTTAGCGCAGATGGTACTATGTCTCAAGACATGGGAGAGTATGTCGTTGCCAGGTCTTATAAATCGGCCTTTTTGTTTTTGAACCTAATTTCTGTAGGCATATACTTCGTCAGCTCCCTCGCCGGTCACGTACCATATAGGTACGCTCATTTCGCTGCGCACTCGCTTCCTAGTATCTGCTCTACATAAATTGCTTTAAGCTATTTTTCTATTGTCTTTCCTGCGAAGGCGTGAATCTATCCCATTATAAAATAATCATAATTTATTTGTCATTAAAATGTAACTTTACTATTCCCCCTGCTCTATTACACTTTTACCAATATTAACTTATGAAAGATAAAATATGGATAAGAAAAGACTTGCTATAGAAAACCTGCAAAGCCTATATGTTTTCACGACGCATGAGGATGGTACATTACATGCCTTTGCAAAAGCTACTCCGCCTAAAGGAGATATTGTAACGATGCAAATCTTAGGACAATCTTTAAAGACGCTTTTAAGTGCTGAAGCTTATGAAAGATTTGGTAATACAGAAATTCCTTCCAATGTAACTAAACTTGAGTTTGATGCTGCCACCGCAAAAGAATTAGCAGAGGCTGGTTTAAAATTTCCTGGATCTTCTGAACTCGCAACCTCACATGTGGCACAAGTAAAAAGATAGGATTCGCCATGAACGACCTAACCAAAAAGCCTGAGCAAATTGATATCCCCAGCGGCCTCTCTCGTGAAGCCATTGGCAGTATAGAAAATTCATGGGTTGTAAAAGCACTTAAACAAAACATAGGAAGTATTTTTGTTTCCGTTGCCACTGGCTCTGGAACTCCTGAACAAAAAGCAAGAGAATTCATGGAACTTACTTCTGATAAGATAAGTGGGTTTAGAAAAGATCTAGAAAAAAATCCCAAAATACCGGACGGAAGAGTAGACGATGCAATTTTTTATATTATAGCCCAGGGAGTTGCTGATAAGCTACATGGAGCAACGGCTGGAACGCCTGCACGTGAAAAGCCGGTAGTACTAGAGAATAATAAAAAAACAGCTCTCATAAAACAAACAAATATATCGCCGGTAGAGGCAGGTTTAGTTAAGTTATTTAGGAATTTCCATCCAGCCGCTGGTGGTGGAATGAGTATTGGATTCTAAATCTAAATCAGTTATTGTTTTAAATAATAGCTATGATCAAACTCATCATACATTACATACTGGTGGCGGTATTTGGCGGTCTTACCTTGATTGTCCTATATCAAACCTTCTGTAATTTACACTCCCTCCTCAAAAACAAATCGCTAAACCTTGCCGATGAAGATGGCGATCATACCCTTCGTCTAGGAACTGATAACAAAGCAATTACCAAATATTTGCTGGCACATTTCTGCATAACTGCTTGCATTGCCACAGCATTATATATGGTAGTTATTGGCTGGGAGTAATCCCCTGCCCCATCCCAACAAACTTTACCACCTGATATTCAATAATCATTTGCAAAATTATTATACTTGCGAATGATTCTTAATTGCAGCATAATCAACCTGTACAACTGCAACAATATGAGGATATTTATGAGCAGATTGATATTTGAACACCAAACCACAATGAAAACTATCACCTATTGTCTAATGCATTTTATCGTAGCAATAACAGTTGCCTACCTGCTAAGCGGGAATTGGGCTATTGCTTTGTCCATAGGTATAATTGAACCGCTGGTACAGACATTTTGTTACAATTTCCACGAACGTAGCTGGACAAAAGCAAGCAACAGCTACCAGCAAAGATATATAGGAATAATGCCTACTAAAGCGCGAGGTGCATCTTAATAAAAAGTCACGTGAATTGATTAACTTTTATCAACCTATCTGCATAAATCTTCACAAAACTGTAACTTAAATATTCTGTTCTATGTGTTATCATCATAAGAACTATTATATTTGATAGAGCTTTGGAGGATTATGCCTGTACTAGAGAAATCAGGGCTTAGAGAGCTGGCGATTGCACTCACCAGCGCGCCATCCCACCATACGCATTTTATAATAACAGGAATTGATAAAGATGAGGCTCAGAAAGTTATAGATTTTCTAAAAAATAACAATTTCCATACGCCGAGAACTAACACTGCGGGCGATTATAAGTTTTTAGCAATACCAACTCCAAAAGGTGAAGAACGCGGCAGGCTCATAGAAGCACTGACAGAAGCAGGAATCAGTATGGGACCAGAAGCCTACCAAGGCCACAGACGCTAGCCCCATACCTCCTAGATTCTCTACTTACTAGCGTTTTGTATTGCTTCCCCACCTCTTTTGATATCCTGCCCTAAACCCTCTACGGTATTGCAAGCGGTAAGTAATGATAATGTAAGCAGAGCAGAAAATAATACCAAACTTTTCATAAAATCTCCTTTCGATTATTTAAAAATAATAAATGCACTGTTATTTCTTCTTGCCTTTGCCGCCTTTTGCAATTTCTTTAGCAGGTTTTTTCGCAGACTTTTTGGCAAGCTGGGCTGGCGACTCTTCCTCTTCTTCCTCTTCTTCTACTTCCTCAAGTTCAATCTCTTCATCTTCGATATTATCAATCAGAGTATCATCATCTATGGTAATGTCATCATCCATCTCTTCTTCTGTTTCAACATCTTCCAATTCTTCGAGATCTTCGATATCATCAATATCCTCGATTTCTTCGATTTCCTCAATATCATCCTCACCTTCGACAACCATGACATCTTCAAAATCCTCGAGGTCAACCCCCTCCACTCTTTTCGGAGCTTTTTTAGGTGGTTTCTGCTTGGCTTCCTGCTTGGCTTTCTGCTTAATCAAAGGATCATCATTATCAACTTCGACAGTAGCTTTGGTTTTACGTCTCACTCTATATTGCGCGTTAATATCATTAGATGTCCTGCATTTTGGGCAAATAGCCGGATTTTTTCCCAAATCATAGAATTTAGCACCACACCCTGTGCACACTCTTTTATTTCCCAAATCAGCTTTATTCACTGCAAATACTCCTTAAGTAATTTTTGACACAACGCATGTATGTAGATAATCAGGTATCTAACTGATTAAAGGCTAAGTTTTTTTTTGCAACATAAAATATGATAAAAAACAAAAATCTATATAGAAAATGCTTATTTCCCTCTTGAAAAACATGCTTAACTTACCACATACTGCTCTCAAGCCATACTCAAAATCACTTAAAGGATAAATAATGACTACAGCCAAAGATACCAGCAATAATGAAGGCAAGAACGAAGCCTCAAAGCCGGACAATAGCATAGAAGGGGTTGAATCTGCAGAAAATATTGTTGATATAAAGGACGCCCGCATAGCCCAATTGGAAGAAGAATGTGCAAAACTGCGTGATAGCTGGGTGCGTGCGGTTGCTGAAACCGACAATGTCCGCAAACGCCTGCAGCGTGACCTGGAGGAAAGCGGGAAATATGCAATCACCGGTTTTGCCGGAGATATGGTGAGCGTTCTGGAAAATTTACAACGCGCAATTGAGAATGTTCCGGCTGATGAAGCTGAAAAAAATCCAACTCTGAAAACTTTTGGCGAAGGAATTAACCTGACCCTGCAGGAACTGCTCAGGATTTTCCAGAAATATGGGATAGTAAGGCTCAACCCAATGGGACAGAAATTTGATCATAATTTCCATCAGGCAGTGGTTCAAATTGAGAAAAATGATGTTGAAGCCGGAACAATAGTACAGGTTATTCAGGCAGGCTACATGATTTCTGATCGCCTGCTGCGTCCGGCTATGGTTGCTGTTTCTAAAACTTCGGAAAGCCCTGCGAAAAAACTTGATACCACCGCCTGATAGCTTTAGAATTACAGAATGAAAGTCGACATAGCATTCTCATCTGATGATTCCCACCGCTTTTTGCCTTGGCTTATCGGCGTAATGGTTGCCCTCGCCACCCTGCTTTTGTGTTTTGTAATGACCATTAATGGCTGGGTGATCGAGCGTCACAGCGATTACACTAATAACATCACCGTCAATATCCCAGTTCCTGATTACGAAAACCCACCTTCGGAAGAAGTGATAAATAGCATAATAGAAGCACTGCAGAAATCACCGGGTGTCGCCATGGTAGAAAGACTTGAGCCGGAAAAATTACAGAAAATGCTGGTGCCGTGGCTAGGTGAAAATATGACAGGTTCCGAGCTGCCACTACCAATCGTACTCGATGTCGCCCTTAAAAGTGGCACTAAAGTAGATATCCATAAACTTCAGGAAGCACTAGCTCAAATAGTGCCGGGAACGGAAGTAGATACGCATGAGGCATGGGTTAATGCTTTTATCAGCTTTTCCACTGCAATCAGGATGGTAATGATAATGTTTGCTCTGGTTATAATATTCTCCATTGGCCTGATGATTGCCTTCACCTCCCGCGCATCGCTCCGGCTGCACAATAAAGCCGTAAATCTTCTGCATTCGGTTGGTGCGGAAGATAATTATATTGCCAAGCAATTTCAGCAGGAAGCCTGCTCACTTACTATGCGCGGGGCAGGTGTCGGTTGTATCATCGCAGCTATTGGCTTCTGGGGCATGGGGAAATATATGCAGTCGCTGGAGAATTCTTCTATTCCATCACTGGCAATGAGCCATAAACATTTTATACTTTTAGTCGTTATTGCTTTTTCCTGCGGTCTGGTTGCCTGGATTACAGCCAGGATTTCTGTAATGAAACAGCTAAAACAAATGTTATGACTCCTTTTAATCTGCGCAGGAAAATATTTTCAACCCTGATATTAGTTTTCTGCGTCTGGTTTATTGGGTTAAAATGGTTCGAAAGCCAGATCCCACAAAATATAAAGAGCCTTCCTGAACATTCTGCCGATGCTATAGTAATTTTAACCGGTGGCAGTGGCAGGCTTGAATATGCACTGCGGCTAATGGCAGAAAATAAGAGCGGTATTTTATTTATAAGTGGTGCAGGAAAAGACGTTACTCTGGATGATGTCATTCGACAGGCACAGAACGATATACGGGGAAAAATAAACCGACAGAATATAATTCTGGGGCATCAGGGCGAAAACACCATCGGCAACGCCGAGGAAATCAAAGGATGGATAGAAAAAACCAGCTACAGGAAAATAATACTGGTAACTTCCAGTTATCATATGCCACGCAGCCTGCTTGAATTATCAACCACCATGCCGGAAGTTTCCATTACCACAGCTCCGGTAATAACCGATGACAATGAAATGTTGCTTTCTGAATATCATAAATATATAGCAAGCAAATTGCGCCATATATTTATTTCTGTTACACAAAGCAAATGAAGCAAAAAATCACCCTTTTCCTGCTAATCCGTTCTGTTGCATTTAATATTGCCTTTTTCGCATGGGCGTTTATTTCTGCAATATTATTCATACCTTTATTCGTAACTTCCAGCCGCGCTTCGCTCCATGCCGGAAAACCATGGGCGGATGTATCACTACTACTTGCACGAATATTCTGTGGAATCAAATATGAAGTGCGCGGTAGGGAAAATATCCAGAATATTCCGGTAATCTATGCATCCAAACATCAGTCGGCGTGGGATACTATTATTTTCCTGAATTTATTCCCAAACGTTGCTTATGTTCTGAAAAAAGAACTTTTGCGCCTGCCCTTCTGGGGTTGGTACCTATGGCGGATGAAAATGATCGCTATCGACCGCAGTGCCGGCGCAAGCAGCATCAAACAATTAATCCGCGATGGCAAAGCTGTTCTTGCCGAAGGTCGTCCTATCGTTATTTTTCCCGAAGGTACACGCACTAAACCAAATGCCACACCAGATTATCACGCGGGCATAACTGCCATGTATTCTTCACTCGGCGTTGCCGTTGTTCCGATTGCCCTTAATTCAGGAAAATACTGGGGGAAAAATGCGTTTTTCAAAACCCCAGGCACAATTATCATTGAATTCCTGCCCCCTATTCCCGCTGGACTGCCTAAAAAAGAATTTATAGAACGCCTGCAAAATGATATAGAAACTGCGAGTGGCAAATTATTGGTGGATGGATAGATAACTCAATTGTCACCCCGCACTTGTTGCGGGGTCTGGCAAAAATAAAACCGGATGCCACAATAAATGCGGCATGACAAATACATTAAATGCTAATAGGAATAATCAATGTTAAAGAGCAGAAAAACTACAAAAAAGAACTCCGCAAAGAAGAGCTGGACTGACCCAGATGACGCACCAGAATTAAATGCGGACTGGTTCAAGAAGGCAGATTTATATGATGGCGAAAGACTTGTTCGCCAGCGTGGCAGACCAACTGTAGAACATCCGAAAAAGCGTATTACCCTGCGCCTTGATGATAGAATTATTTCCGCCCTGCATGACATTGGTAAGGGTTATAATGCCCGCGTGGAGAAAATATTGCTTAATGCTATTGAAAAAGGAAAATTATAGAATGCGCCCATCCAACCGTAAAGCCGACGAACTCCGCCCCTTAACCTTAACCGCTGGTTTCAGCCGTAACGCCGAGGGTTCATGCCTGATTAAATCTGGCAATACCCATGTGCTTTGCACCGCCACGATTGAGGCTGGTGTGCCGAGCTTCCTTAAAAACACTGGCAAAGGCTGGGTAACTGCTGAATACGGTATGCTGCCACGCGCCACAAACAGCCGCGTTCCCCGCGAAGCCGCCAAAGGCAAACAATCAGGACGCACGCAGGAAATCCAGCGGTTAATTGGTCGGTCGCTGCGCTCGGTGATTGATTTAAAGATGCTTGGCGAACGCCAGATAACCATAGACTGCGACGTTATCGAAGCTGACGGCGGAACACGTACCGCCTCTATCACAGGAGCGTATGTTGCACTGCATCATGCAGTGGGTTTTCTGCTTAGAACCGGCGCAATAAAACAATCCCCAATCATCGGACAGGTCGCCGCAATTTCCTGCGGTATATATAACGGACATTCGGTTCTGGATCTGGATTATAATGAAGACAGCACCTGCACTATGGATGCTAATTTTGTGCTGACCGCTGATGGAAAAATAATCGAGATACAATGTACTGCCGAAGAAAATCCAGTCGAAGAATCACAATTTGCTGAGTTATTTGCTCTGGCAAAATTAGGGATAAAAGAATTGGCAGAAGCACAGAAAAAAGCCATTGAAAGCATGAAATAGCTCTCGTCATTGCGAGGACTGCGAGCGTAGCGCAGCAGGACGCGGCAATCCAGAATTTGCAGCTATATTGAAAGAACTGGATTGCTTCGTCGTCTACGCCTCCTCGCAATGACGAAAACGGATAAATTATGATAAAACAACCTTGTGTTTATATAATGGCAAACAAGAAAAATGGGGCGATTTATACTGGCGTAACCTCAAATTTGCAGCAACGCTCATATCAACACAGAGAAAGCCTGATTGATGGTTTTACCAAAAAATATGGCTGCAAGATTCTAGTATGGTATGAACTGCATGAAACTATGGAAAGTGCTATCATGCGAGAAAAGCAAATTAAAGCTGGTAGTAGAAGTAAAAAAATGGAATTAATTGAAAAGAGAAATTCAGGATGGAATGATTTGTATGAAACAATTATGTAACTGGATTGCTTCGTTGGCTACGCCTCCTCGCAATGACGGAGGATAATTTCTAATGTTCAAAAAAATCGTAATCGCCAGCCATAACAAGGGCAAAGTCCGCGAGATAGGCGAGCTGCTCGCGCCTCTCGGTCTGTCAGTTGTTTCTGCTAGCGAAATGGGCGTGGACGAGCCAGAAGAAACTGGTTTAACCTTCTCTGAAAATGCCATCCTCAAAGCCGTAAATACCGCAAATAAAACCGGACTCCCTGCCCTTGCCGATGATTCCGGTCTGTGCGTGGAAGATTTAGACGGTGCGCCAGGAATTTACTCGGCAAGATGGGCTGGTGAAAACAAAGATTTTACAGTTGCTTTTGCCCGCATCCAGAAAGAACTGTCAGACAAAAATATCCTTAATGCTAATGGTGTTCCAGCTTATTTTATCTGCGCTCTGTGCCTTACTTTACCGAACGATGAAACGCAAATATTCGAAGGCAGGATAGACGGTGTCCTTACTTTCCCTCCCCGCGGTGAACATGGTTTTGGTTATGACCCTATCTTTATACCGGATGGTTATGATATAACTTTCGCTGAAATGAATTCAAAAGAAAAACATGCGATCAGCCACCGCGCCCGCGCCTTTAAAAAATTATTGGAATATCTGGAGAATAACCAATGAAATTATTAGCCTTTGCCGCCTCTCACCGCCCAGAATCACTGAATAAAAAACTGATACTGCTTGCCGCAGAAAAAGCACGTTCACTGAATGTGGAAATTGATGTCGCTGAATATGGCGAGTTTGACATGCCGGTTTATAATGACACTCTTACTGATAACCAGCCGGAAGTTACCAGAAAATTTTCTGAGCGTTGCAAAAATGTGGACGGAATTATAATCGCCATGCCTGAATATAACTGGTCATTTCCTGGCTCACTTAAAAACATCATCGACTGGACATCAATAATAGATAATAACAATCTCGCTGGAAAAACCGTGCTTCTTACCTCGGCAACTACCGGCGCACGTGGCGGCATTGCCGGTTTGCAACAGTTTAAATCACCGCTAGAGGCTCTGCATATGATTGTTTTCCATAAGGTATTTCCCTTATCGCACGCACAAAATGCCTTTACCGAAGACGGTAAATTCAAAGATAAAATGCAACAAGAGCTTTTTTTTAATATAATAACCGACTATATTAGTTTTACTAAGAAGCTTTCGCAAACTTGAAGGAGGAAAATCATGACAAAATTATTTACACTTACCACCGCTGTAGTTTCTTTATTATTCAGCACTGCTTTTGCTGCCGATAAATACGAATTTGATAAATCGCACACTAATATTTCGTTCTATATCAATCATCTGGGATTTTCTGAAACAGTTGGCGTACTCACCGATTATGATGGGCATTTCACTTTCGACCCTAAGAAACCGGAAGATAGCAGTATTGACATTACTTTGAAGCCCAGCGGTATACGCACCAGCAGTGCTGAACTTGATAATAAATTACAGGGAGAAACTTTTTTTAATTCCGAAAAATTTCCTACTATCAAATTCGTGAGTAATAAAGTACGGATAACCGGCAGCAATAATGGTGAAGTTGATGGTGTTATCACCATGCTTGGTGTAAGCAAGACCGCTACTTTGTCTGTTCGCTTTAATAAAGCCGACTATCACCCATATAGTAAGGATTTTGTCGCGGGATTCAGTGCCAGTACCACTATCAAACGCTCGGATTTTGGCATGAAAGAATATCTGCCGATGGTCGGTGATGATGTACGGATTGAAGTGCAGGTTGAAGGCGTGAATATTGACCGCAAAAATCGGGAAGCAACCAAAAAACAATAATTTTTATGAGCTGCATTCCTTATTTTAGTAGGATTCCAAAACCGGTTCGCAAATTATATATAGCTCTGGCTGTTGTAATATATTCTTTATTACTGACGGTTTCCGCGCACGCTGCTAACAAGGTAACAGCCAGTATAGTCAGTGAGTTTTCAGCAATTGCCGCCGGGGGAAAAATGCGCGTTGGCGTGTTGCTGGATGCGCCTGACGGTTGGCACACTTATTATAAAGAACCGGGAGATGCAGGACTTCCAACCAGAATAAAATGGCAGCTACCTGAGGGATTTTCTGCCGGTGAAATTGACTGGCCACCACCGGAAAAATTTGCAGAAGGTGATCTCACCACTTATGGCTATAATGGAAAAATCCTGCTTCCGGTTACTATAACCGTTCCTGCTGAATTAACTCAGCAATTATATAATCTTACCGCCAATGTCGAGTGGCTGGTGTGCAAGGAGATATGCATCCCTGAATCACAAATTGTAAACATTGAATTACCAGTCGGGAATGCAGAGCCATCGGCTGATGCACATCTATTCTCGCAACATAAACAAAATAAACAAACCGCTCCTCCAAACGATATTTCTCCGCTCACCCTTCTGATAACTCTGTCACTGGCTCTAGTTGGTGGTTTGATATTAAATATAATGCCGTGCGTTTTGCCGATTTTATCCCTCAAAACTCTTGCCCTTGTTAAAAAATCCGGTCACGTCCGCAAACATACCGCGAAATATGGTATTGCCTATACCCTGGGAATTTTACTTTCATTTGCGGCAATAGCTGCACTCCTAATCACCCTGCAACAGGGCGGAGAAGCTATCGGCTGGGGATTCCAGATGCAATCTCCGGTTTTTGTCGGTTTCCTGATATATCTGTTATTCCTTGTCGGACTTAATCTGTCTGGAGTTTTTCACCTTCCGGTTTTATTTGGCGGAACCAGTCATAACATAAATGAAAATTCCCTGCGTGGCAGTTTTTTCACCGGCGTGCTGGCCACCATGGTTGCCACGCCCTGCACTGCGCCATTCATGGCATCTGCAGTCGGTGCAGCCCTTTCTATGCCGCCATGGGCAGCTATGCTGATTTTCCTGACCCTTGGTTTTGGTCTTGCCCTACCATTTTTGCTGGTTAGCATTTTTCCGAGCCTGTTGCGTTTTTTACCAAGACCCGGCGCATGGATGGAGAAATTCAAAGAATTTCTTGCTTTCCCTATGTATGCCTCTGTCATCTGGCTATTCTGGGTTCTTGGGAAACAGACAGGAACAGATGGTGTAGCAATTATCCTTTTAGGTCTGCTCCTTATCATATTCACTCTATGGCTGCACAAAGCTGTCGGTGAATGCAAATTATTACACCGCCTGTTCAGTGTCATAGCCACCATCATCATGCTTACAGCTATGCTGCTTTATGTTGATAGAAGCGACAAAGAAGGAATGGATTATGTCCCGTATTCTGCACAAACTCTTGCCAAACTCAGGGAAGAAGGAAAAGCCGTGTATGTTGATGCCACCGCTGCCTGGTGCATCACCTGCCAGTTAAACAAAAAAATAGCAATTGATACTGTCAGCACTAAACAAGCTTTCAAGGATAATAATGTCACTCTGATGGTTGCCGATTGGACAAATAAAGACGCAGAAATAACCGAATTCCTGCGCGGTTTTGGCTATAATGGTGTGCCGCTTAATGTATTCTATCCGGCAGACGGCAGCGAACCCGTAATCCTTCCGCAAATACTTAGCGCAGATATAGTGATAGATACGGTTTCAGGTAAGCGTAAATAGTAAATCGTAGTTACGTATGCCTACAATAAAAAAACCTACCAGTTTTATCTGGCAGGTTTTTTTACTTACGGAGCCAATAATATTTCTAAGCAACTTCAGATAAAGCCCTGCTTAACTGCTCACTGGCTTGAGAAACACGCTCATTAATCGGCTCAAATGCCTCAGCACTATATTCAAAAACCATGCTGGTCAGTTTGCTGGACTGGTTAAAAAATCTATCAAGTGAGCTTTTTACAATCCTGTTCTGCAGATCAACCATATCATTGATGGTACGGCAGGCAAATATGTCCTTAGAAAGCTCAACGCCATCAGAAAAACTTTTATTCGTATACTCAACTATTTCATTGCTCATATCCTGAGCCAGAGAAGCAGTTAGATTACCACATTCAACCATAGCTTCAACATTATCACGGGATATGGAAATCGCTTCATAAAGCGATTTGGTTATCGCATCCGCCGATTTAGTAATATGCTTCGCACTCTCACGCCCCATTTCGAAAGCTTTTTCCTGCGCTTTCTGGGCTTCGGAAGCACCGTTAGAGAGTAAATCTTTAACAGCCGCGCTGCTAATTTTAACAACACTTTCCGCCGAATTGCGCGTCGATTCCACAGCAGAAATCGTATTTTTTGCAGTTTTGTTAGCAATATTCGAAGCAAGCTTTACAGCTGGCTGACCAGTGGCTTTTTTTGCTTGTTGAGTCATAAAAACATCTCCATTTATTGGTTCATCTACAACGAATCCACAGATACCTCACAGATAAGATTCGTCAGATTTTAAGTTAAAAATTTTCCAGAGCAACCCACACAGGCAACAAGAAAGTAGCAATTGACGCAGTGCAGCATTAAGTCGTCACACTGTACTACCAACACCATTAAATGTCAAGTTCAGACAAAGTAAAATAATCTGCTCCAAGGTGACACAGAAATATTTTTACATTCTCGTACATTGCAGTGCAGCATAATGAAATTCTGCAAAAAAAACGGATAGTTTTTTATTTTTCTAACTGAGGTAAAATTTATGCTTCCCATCACCATCATAATTTGTATACAATCAACACTGTAAGTAAAAAATACTGCTTAATGAAAACCGAATAAGGAAGTAATGACAGCATGAATTGGAAGCGGCATATAGTTTTACTGGTGGCATTAGCTTTATTGCCAACCTCCCCAATTTCCCTTCTGGCATCACATACTGCCGAGGCAAAGCAATCTCAGAATACCTTAAAGGGTGCTAAAGTAAAGGTCACCAAACTTAAGAAAAAAATACCACAATCAAAAAAATCTTATAAATCAATAAAGAAATCAGCAAAAAAAACGACTAAAGCAGCGCCAGTACTTTTTTCTGCTCTGGTAGTCGATGCCAGCAATGGACATATCCTTTATGAAAAGAATGGTGGCGGTATACGTTATCCTGCGTCACTGACCAAAATGATGACGTTATATCTCACTTTCGATGCCCTGAAAAAAGGCAAGCTCAAGATGAGCGATACTCTTGCCGTATCAGAAAAAGCAGCTAGTCAACCGCAAACCAATATTTCCCTGAACACTGGTGACAGGCTTCCGGTTAAAACTGCAATTGAGAGCTTGATAGTGCGCTCGGCAAACGATTCATCGGTAGTGCTGGCAGAGGCTCTGGCGGGCAGCACTTGGAATTTTGCCATGCTTATGACACAGAAGGCACGCTCGCTGGGCATGAAAGATACTGTATTCCGCAATCCTAACGGTCTGCCCGATGATCAGCAGGTTACCACCGCCTATGATATGGCAAGGCTGGGCATAGCACTACGTCGCGATTTCCCTGGGTATTTCCCTATGTTCAAGATACGGTCGTTTTCCTATGATGGGGTGACCTACCCGGGACATAACCGCGTTATGGCGCGCTACGCTGGCGCAGACGGCATAAAAACCGGCTATATCCGCGCTTCCGGCTTTAATCTGGTAACTTCGGTAAAGAAAGGCGGGCATAATCTGGTAGCAGTTATTATGGGTGGCAGCTCAGCCACTGCTCGCGACAATGCCATGATCAACATGCTCGACAGAACCTTCGCCCATCTGGGCAACAAACAGAAAATTATCTCGAAAAATCAATCGCTTATGCCAGATAATGATAACTTGAATAATGTTGAAACCGCGAGCCTTTCACGCCCACTAACCCATTGATTTTCGATTTTACTGTCACAAAAGATTCACAAAACAAATGGCTATTTGCTTGAGTTCGTAAATAGTTTGGTTTAGAATTAGGTATGTGTTAATTTAAAAAATTGGCTGATCTATGATACCAAAGATATCAGAACCAAAAATACCAGAATTCCTTGCCCGACCTCCTGAAACGCCTTTGCTGGATGATACTTGGAAAGCTGTGGTAAAATCCATAGATGACATGATTAATGGAGCAATATATGCCGTTGGTGACAAATTTGGCAGTGTTCTAAATGCTTTAAAAGAAGTAAAAGGTCCGATAGTTAGTTTAGGAGGTGGCAATAGCCTCGCAGCCGACCCTAGCTCTACTCAATCTCTTTCACCACCAAATAGTCCTAGTATACAGCAACAAGGTGATTCACCCAAACAAGCGCAAAGTATAGGTAAAGAATTGCAGGTTGCTATGGAAAAGTTCGAGCCGTCTAACCTTGCCCAAGGTTTAAAATGCGAGAATTGCAATATGCAGGAGAGCGGTCTTCTTGCATCACCATATACTCCATCAACGGGTGTTAATAGAAGCCAAGGTATTGGCATAGGTTAAATGACATGCGTGTCATTCTGAGGCGCAGCCGAAGAATCTCCTTGAGGTTTGATGGGGATATTTCGCTACGCTCAATATGACATTTATTGCTCAGTATGACATTCCCAATCAACACTTAAATCCAGACAATCAGGATTCATTCCATTTATCAGCGCATCCTTTTTAGACCGAACCCAACCCTTGATTTGTTTTTCCCGTGCGATTGCTGCATTCACATCACCTGTTTCTTCAAAATACACAAGTTTACAAAGGTTATATTTTTCTGAAAAACCTTTTATAAGTTTATTTTTGTGTTCGTAGATTCTTCTCTCAAGATTGTTGGTCATGCCTGTATAAAGCACGTTATTGTGGATGTTGGTAATCATATAAACAAAATAGCTTTTCATACGGTAATCTCTCTAACCTATGGGGATTCTTCGCTACGCTCAGAATGACAGAACTTGTCATATTGAGCAAAGCGAAATATCTCCTTGTAGTTAATGCCCCGTGCTACGACATGGGGCTCAGTATAACCCTAAAACGGTGCGAGTGTTTCCACAACCTGACTACCCCAGCGTGGCTGCTGCATATCGGTGAGCTGTCCGCGTCCGCCATAGGTGATGCGCGATTCGGCAATCTGGCTGGAATCCACAGTATTATCCGATTTGATGTCTTCCGGGCGCACCACGCCTTTCACCGATACCTCACGCACTTCAAAATTGATACGCATTTCCTGACTGCCATCAATCACGAAATTACCATTAGGCAGAACCTGCGTAATCAACGCCGCCACCTGCGTCTCAATAGTTTCCTTGCGTTTAACGCTGCCATTGCCTTTGCTGCTGGTTGCGCCGGTAATATCAAGCAGGTTAGCAGCATCCGCCCTTTTCGGCAGCAATCCCAATATTTTATTCTGGAAGCCGTAAACAATCGGAGCAGCAGCAGATTCGCTGGTGTCACGCTTGCGTTCAGTAGCATTATCCACTTCCGCCTTATCCTCGATCTTGATGTTAACCCTGAGGATATCCCCTACCCTCGCTGCCCGCTGGTCACGGTAAAACGCCCGCGCGCCAGGCTGCCATAGGGAATTGGCATATTGCTTCTGCGGCGGCGCAGTTTCCGGTGTCGGCCACGTCATCGGTTTATAAGCCGGTTGTTCCGTTGGATTTTTTACTTCCGCCATTTTCGGCTGCTTGCCTATGTCGTCAAGCTTATCAAGGGTGCTGGTGCAAGCATTGAGCATGGTTGATAGAAGCAGGATAGACAGTGTCATCCCGTGCTTGACACGGGATCTAGAGCCACACATACCAACTGTGGTGGTTGCCCTAGATCCCCGCCTACGCGGGGATGACATAAAAAATACACTATTCATCGGCATATCACCCTCTATTAATAATTAATTGGAGCAAGCGGAGCTGCTGCTTGGCTGGTCTGCACACCCTGCGCCATTACATCCACTATATTGCCTTCCACAACCACCGCCCGCGCAATTTTCTTGCTGGCTACATTGCGAACTTCAATAACATCACCTTTCGCACCATCAACCATAGCCTGTCCGGTGGTAGTTATTTCCATATTTTCGGTTTTATAACGCATCTGCACCAGCGCATTCTTTTTGATAACAGCCGGCAGAGATATTTCACTACGGCGTATCGGGCGGTTAGCAGAAATACCACGTACCGGCGTGTTGCCAACCAGACTGGCAATATCGGAAATAGTATCTTTATAAATGCGAACCTGTGGAAATTTTTTCATCTCAACATCATCGTCAGTGATCGGCTCACCATTGCGGATTTGCCTTTTTAAAACCGGCACTTCGTTCATCTGCATATATCTTCCTGCAAGCGGTAGCGCGCTTATCACCTCCTCGCCACTTAAAATAACCATACTGGCATTCCACTTACGATTTTTATCATCAGAGCGCAGACCACGTATCTCAACATCAATCGGTTTATTGGAAGAGTATAAGGGAGTTGTTTTCTTGCCGTTTATAAGTGCAGAGATATCCTGCCCACCAGTTTCTTCCGGCGGCATTCTTTCTGAAAGCGCCTTGCTGATGGCACTTTCTGCATCTTCATAGCTTATGTTGAAAATATACGATTCAGCCTGTGGCGTAGATTCCCCTGCAATTGCAGAAAATGGAATAAGAAGCGACAGGAAAAATATGCTAAAATATCTTTTCATAATTTTATACGCTCTGGTTAAGGTTTTGTAGCATCTCATCGGATTTTGAAATTACCTTACTGTTCATTTCATAAACACGCTGAGCCTTGATCAGGTTAGTTAGTTCCGTTACCGCATCAACATTGGAATTTTCCAGATAACCCTGTAAGATAGTGCCATAACCATTTGTTCCGGGCGTACCGGTAACTGGCGCGCCGGAAGCCACTGTCTCCATATACATATTGCCACCAATAGCCTGAAGTCCAGCTTCATTGATAAAGCTCGCCGTCTGGAATTGCCCAAGATTTTGTGGCGCAACCTGATTCGGAATTGTCGCAAACACTTCGCCCGATTGATTTATGCTGACAGCCGTAGCAGTTGGCGGAATGGTAATAGCCGGCTCAACCTGATTGCCATCAGCCGTTACGATTGTTCCATCTGGGCTTAGCTGCAATGCGCCAGAACGGGTATATGCTACCTCACCGCTTGGCAAAGTAATCTGCAGGAAACCTTTCCCCTGAATCGCTATATCCAATGTATTGCTGGTATTTTGCAATGTTCCCTGATTGGTGTTACGATAAATAGCACCGGTTTTCACACCAAGGCCAATCTGTATACCGGTCGGCACAATCGTGCCGGAATCCGCAGAATTAGTACCAACCCGCCTGTCGTTCTGATAAAGCAGATCCTGAAATTCCGGACGCTGCAATTTATAAGCAGTGGTATTGATGTTCGCAAGATTCTGTGAAGTCACATCAACGTAAAGCTGCTGTGCCTGCATCCCAGTGGCGGCTATATCCAGTGATCTCATTTCTTACTCTCCCTGTATATTACGATGATCGGATAATCCGATTATCCAATCATCTGATTATCTAACTTGCCTGCTGCGCCCAAGTGTTGGCGGATTTTCTCTGTAAATCATATAATGTCTCAACCATTTTTGCAGTGTTGGCGACCGAGCGCGACACGTCAATCATATGCGTCAGTGACAAAACCGACTGCACATTTGAACCGGACAGCGCGCCCTGCACTACCTTGGCATCAACCAATATTTCCGGGGTTATTTCACTTTTAAACATCGCCCCATCAGTGCGTTCCAGCAATTGCGGATTATCGAATTTATATATATCTATCGTAGCAAATTCAGCACCATCAACTGATATGTTACCAGCAGCACCAACTTTTATCTCCTGAGTTTCCGGAGTAAAAGTAATACGCTGCCCGTTATTACCAAGCACAGGATTACCATCCGCCGTAACCAGATTCCCTGAACCATCAATCTGAAAATTTCCAGCGCGGGTGTAGCGCACACCCAGCGGTGTTTCCACTGCAAAAAAACCATCGCTGGCAATCGCTAAATCAAGCTGATTACCGGTGGCGTGTATCGGGCCATTGTCAAAATTTTTATAGGTAGAAATATCGTAGGCAAATGCCATATCGTTACGATTTTTCTGGTTCACATCCTTGGTGAGGTAGGAATTAAATAACATATTTTCAGAAGTATAGCCTGTGGTGTTAGCATTGGCTATATTGTTCGCAGTAACCGCCATGTCACGAAACAATGCCAGCTGCCGAGATAAAGTTATATAAACGCTATTATCCATACCAAAACCTTCAGACGAAATTATCTTCGCTTAAGTGTAAGCATAAATTGTGCCAAATTCGTTTTTAGGCAATAAATTCGCAAATTGCCTTGTCATTAACATCGGCAAAAACTATAATTTTCCATCATTCCAAACGAAGGAAAATATTATGACTCAATTGACACTCGCCATCGCTGGCTGCACTGGCCGCATGGGACAGGCATTAATTGCCACCGCCCACGGAAATAAAGATGTAAAAATAGTTGCAGGCGGCGTTCGTAATACCGCCAAGCAACAAGCCGCCGGTTTGTTTGTAACTTCTGAACCTGCAGTCCTGGTTGGGAAAGCTGAAGCAGTGATTGATTTCACCACACCGGAAACCACTCTTGCCCTCGCCCGCGAAGTTGCAAAAACCGGTGGAATTATAGTTATCGGCACCACCGGTTTTTCCGACGGGCAACAAAAGAAAATAAATGAATGCGCTGCTACCGCCCGTATTGTCCAATCCGGCAATTTCAGCCTTGGTGTCAATATATTGGAATCACTGGTGGAACGCACAGCCATGCTTCTTAATGAGCAATATGATATTGAAATAAGTGAAATGCACCATAGATATAAAAAAGATGCTCCGTCCGGAACTGCCCTCATGCTGGGACACGCTGCTGCAAAAGGACGCAATGTATCATTTGATAATAAAAAAATGCTGGATCACGGTGGCGAACGTAAAATCGGAGATATAGGTTTTGCCAGCTTGCGTGGTGGCGATGTCGTTGGAATCCATAACGTAATGTTCGCTGGCAATAACGAACTAATCACCCTGTCGCATCAAGGATTCTCACGCACAATTTTTGCCACCGGCGCAATCACTGCCGCTTTATGGGCAAGAGATAAAAAGCCCGGCGTATATTCGATGCGTGATGTTATTGGATTATAAAATCCACATGTGGATTTTATTTTTTTATAATTTATTATTTTATTGCTTTACGCGCCAGTTCATCGGCGCGTTCGTTCATAGCATGCCCGTTATGCCCTTTTACCCAGTGCCATTTAATGCTATGCGCCTTTGTCGCTTCTTCCAGCCTCTGCCAATATTCTACATTTTTCACAGGTTTTTTATCGGCAGTTTTCCAGCCACGCGCTTTCCAAGCTGGTAGCCATTCGCTGATACCTTTCAGCACATAGGTGCTGTCACTATATAAATCCACCACGCACGGCGTTTTTAATTGCTCCAGCGCAGCAATAGCTGCCATAAGCTCCATGCGGTTATTGGTAGTTTCTGCCTCAAAGCCTGACAGTTCTTTTTCCTTATCGCCATAAACTAAAATCGCGCCCCAACCGCCAGGGCCTGGATTTCCTGAACATGCGCCATCGGTATATATTTTTACGTGTTTTCGGTTAGTCATTTGTTTGCCAGAAACGCAGTTTTTTAATATATTCCGTAGGGTCTTTCACGTTCACCAGCGCGCCTTCCACTCGGTTCAGCCAATCATAGCTGCGCGTGAGCAAAAAGCGTAAGGAAGCCCCGCGCAACAACAATGCAAATGCTGCATCTTCCTCCGCGCTTATCGGGCGAATATCATTATATCCCGCAAGCAGTGCCTGCACGCGTTCTTTCACCAGTCGGTGACGATCATCGAAACACCACGCGTTTATTATTATCGCTAAATCATATGCCCAGAAATCATTGCACGAAAAATAAAAATCTATCACCCCTGAAAGCAAGGGCTTTCCGCCAAATGGCTTATTAAAAAACACGTTATCGGGAAATAAATCCGCATGAATAGGTCCGCGTGGAAGGTCACTCGGCCAATGCTCACTCAAATAATTATATTCCTCAGAGATAAGTTTTTTAAGCCCCGGCTCTATTTCATCAGCGCGGTCAATTATCTTGTCAATTATCGCTTCCCAACCCTTCACCGACAACTTATTCTCGCGAACATGTGGGAAATCAATGCCTGCAATATGCATACGCGCCGCCAGTTCCCCTAACTGCAACAGATGCTCTGGCAAAATATTTTTAACTCCGCCACCATCAAGAAAACTAACTATCAGTGCTGGTTTTTCCTTAAGCGCACACAGCGTCCGCCCGCTTTTACCCACTATTGGCTGCGGGCAGGAAATTCCCCGCGCGTGCCACCACTCCATCAGTGCCGTGAAATAGGGAAGCTCAGCAAGTTCAAAATGTTTTTCAAACAAGGTGAGGATGTAATTCGTGGTTCGTGTTTCGTGTTTCGTGAGAAGCAAATAATTAGTGTTGGTCACACCTTCGGCTATAGGTTCAAAAGATACTAATGTTCCTATATCATACTGGGTGAGCAGACCTTCAATATCAGATTCAGAAAGTTGGGTGTAAACAGCCATAACGGATGATCAGATGATTATATTATTGGATGATTAAAAAACAGAAATTTACTTAGTCATCTAATAATCTAATTATCTAATCATCAAACAACCCTCTCCACCAGCATTTTCTTAATCTCGGCAATTGCCTTAGCAGGATTCAAACCTTTCGGGCAGGTTTTCGCGCAGTTCATAATCGTATGGCAACGATAGAGCTTGAACGGATCTTCAATTTCATCAAGCCGTTCACCAGTAAACTCATCACGGCTGTCAATAATCCAGCGATACGCATGCAGCAAAATCGCAGGTCCAAGATAGCGGTCAGAATTCCACCAATAGCTAGGGCAAGAAGTTGAGCAACACGCGCATAAAATACATTCGTATAACCCATCAAGTTTTGACCTATCTTCTGGCGATTGCAAACGCTCACGGTTGGCAGGCTGCGGTGTGCTGGTTTGCAACCACGGTTTTATCGATTCATACTGCGCGTAAAAATGCGTCATATCAGGAACAAGATCCTTGATAACCGACATGTGTGGCAGCGGATAAATATTCACGTCACCCCGCACCTCATCAATTGGCTTGATGCAGGCGAGAGTGTTGGTTCCATCAATATTCATCGCGCAGCTACCGCAAATTCCTTCACGGCAGGAACGGCGGAAAGTAAGCGTAGAATCAACTTCATCCTTGATTTTTATCAGCGCGTCCAGAACCATTGGCGCGCAATCATCCATATCCAATTCGTAGGAATCCAACCTTGGATTTTTGGCAACGCCCTTATCATCCACATCCTCAGGATTATAACGGTAAATATTGAATTTTTTAACGCGCTTTGCTGCTTCTTCCGCTTTATATGTCTTTCCCTTTCCAACTCGGGAATTTGCAGGAAGCCTGAATTCAGCCATAACATATCCTATATAAATTTGAGGGTTAGAGATGTGTGTGAATAATAATGATTTTCTGATACCAATCAAGCAGTAAATATCGCCATCCTGTGAGGTGCGAAGCGACTGCACAGGATTATTCTTACTTAAAATCTGGAATTAAAGGAATATTATGTTTACGCTTATAATTAATTTCATAAATAGCTTTCTGCAATGCCACGAACCGCTCCGCATGCGATGGATGAGTAACCGAATTATAAATTCCTTCAGGGTCTTCAATCGACATTTTCCGCCACAGATTCGGCGCAGCTTTCACATCATATCCAGCCCGTGCTAAAACATATATCCCGATATAATCTGCTTCTTTTTCAAAATCCACGCTATAGCTCAAAGCCCCGATTTCTGTTCCTGCTTTCGTAAACTCACCACCAGTGCTAAGCCCTTGTGAATCAGCAATCGCATCCACCGCCAACCCGAGTATTTTCCCAAAAGTCGCGTTTTTATTCTGCGCCGCCACATGCCCCATCAGGTTATGGGCAAATTCATGCGCCATGACCGCAGCAAGTTCATCATCACTTTCTACAAAGCGCATCATGCCAGTAAAAATAACAATATTTTTACCATCCGCAACCGCATTTATATCCTCATTGCGCACCAGCCGGAAATAATAATAGCAGCCATTTTTCTGCAAACGCGCTTCAACACATATTTCCGCTCCGGCTTTCTCAATGTTTTCGCCAACAGTCTCAAATTGCTTGCGCATATTTTTGGGATTTTTCCACGCCTTTGGCTTGCCTCCGCGCGCAACAATTGCGTCTACCATACGTTGCTGGTTTGATTCCTCCTCATGCACTTCCTGCTTGTTTAGCTCAGGACTATAGGTGGTTGGAGCCTGACAAGCTGCAAGACCAACACAAAATGCAAGGTAAAATAATTTACTAAAAAACTTCATGGTTATTCCTCCAGCATACTTTGCGCTACAGATTCAGCAATTTTAATGCCGTCGATACCAGCCGATAGAATTCCTCCGGCATATCCTGCTCCTTCGCCTGCCGGAAACAATCCTTTGGTGTTTATACTCTGCAATGTTTCATCACGCTTGATACGGATTGGAGAAGATGTACGGGTTTCAACACCGGTCAACACCGCATCATCCATATCAAAACCTTTTATCTGCTTGCCAAACACAGCTATTGCCTCGCGAATTGCAGCAATGGCATAATCAGGCAGGCAGGAAGAAAGATCGGTCGGCGTAACATCAGGTTTATAGGAAGGGATAACTCCGCCAAGACGAGTAGATGCCCTGCCTGCCAGAAAATCCCCAACCCTCTGCACAGGAGCCGCATAAGTCCCGCCGCCAGCGATAAACGCTGCCGATTCCCACTTGCGCTGTAAATCAATGCCAGCCAGCACCCCGCCCGGATAATCAACCTCCGGCGTAATACCAACAACAATACCAGAATTAGCATTACGTTCAGCCCTTGAATATTGACTCATTCCATTAGTTACAACCAGATTTTCTTCGGAAGTGGCGGCAACCACCGTTCCACCCGGACACATGCAGAAACTATAGACATCGCGCCCATTACTGGCATGATGCACCAATTTATAATCCGCAGCACCAAGTATCGGATTACCGGCATCCTTCCCAAAACGGGCAACATCTATAATCGATTGCGGATGCTCAATACGAAAACCAATGGAAAACGGTTTAGACTCGATATAAACGCCTCTATCATACAACATCTGGAAGGTGTCACGCGAACTATGACCAATGGCAAGCACCACATGATCGGCAGCAATATGCTCTCCGCTTGCCAGAACCACACCTCGCACGCGACGATGTCCATCACCGGATGTTTCTATATCAATATCGGTTACGCGTGACTCAAAACGATATTCACCACCAAGTTCCTCAATGGTTCTGCGGATATTTTCAACCATCTTTACCAGACGAAATGTTCCTATATGCGGATGCGCTTCAGTCAGAATTTCTGGTGGTGCTTCAGCCTTTACAAATTCAGTCAGAACTTTGCGTCCAAGATAGCGCGGATCTTTTACCTGACTATAAAGTTTACCATCAGAAAATGTTCCCGCTCCACCTTCACCATATTGCACGTTAGATTCGCTAGTAAGAACTGATTTTCTCCATAGCTTCCATGTATCTTTGGTACGTTCGCGCACTACCTTGCCACGCTCCAGAATAATCGGACGAAATCCCATTTGCGCCAACAACAATGCGGAAAGCAGCCCACATGGCCCAGCACCAATTATCAAAGGACGTTTTGCAAAATTATCCGGTGCTTTTGCCACAAAACGATATTCAATATCCGGAGTATTGTTGACATGGCTGTCGCCTGCAAAACGTTTAAGCAAAGCTGCTTCATTCTTCACCTCCACATCAAGCGTATATACCAGCAATATAGCAGATTTTTTTCGGGCATCGTGCGCCCGCCGGAATATATTGCAGGAAATAATGTCATGCTCCGGAATACCTAACCGCAATATCGCTGCCTTAAGAATAGCTTCAGGCTGGTGATCGAGTGGAAGTTTTATTTCTGTAAGACGAAGCATTATACTGACTTAGCCCTACTTCATTTGCTTTGCAAGCTTCGAATGACAGCTACGTTCTAAATCGATTTCGTCTGGCGTAAGCCAGCTGAAGCTCGAAGAGCGTAGGCGGGACTAGGATTAACATTAAAACAACAATAGCCTGTATAACAACAATAAATAGAAATATAAATTTACAACTTACCACCAAATCTACCACCAGAAGTAATTATAGCGAATATCATTGGCTCTCTCCTAATCCTATCAATTTAACTTGCCAATCCTATCAGAGGTGATAGGATTGTTGTATATTTACGAGAGGAAACTGCTATGAAATTGACCGCACGACAGCAGTATATAATGGAAATTGTCACTGTACAAGACGGTCTTTCTATTTCTGAGGTAAAAGAACGACTACGCGAAGAGGTAAGCACACCCACGTTAAATCGAGACCTTGCCGCCTTAGTTGTATGTGATTATCTTGAAAAAACAGGTAAAGGGCGTGCGACTGCATACAAGGCAACAGCATTTTATCATATTTTGGCTCCATTCGACGCATCTGGTTATTTTGATCAAGACCCAGATACACGAAAGGCAAAAACAGGCTTTAATCCAGAAATAATCAGAATTCTGGATCAGATGGCTCTTTTTACAATCGAAGAAAAAGCATGGCTTGAGGAACTAAAACAAAAATATCAGCATAATATCTCTGATTATCCCGAAACACTTTTTCAAAAAGAATTAGAGCGCCTGACAATTGAGTTAAGTTGGAAATCCTCGCAAATAGAGGGTAATACTTATTCCTTACTTGAGACAGAACGCTTATTTCGTGAGAAAAAAGAGGCACAAGGTAAGCCGAAAGAAGATGCTGTTATGCTCCTTAACCATAAGGATACACTGGATTACATGCTAGCGCATAAAGATATGGGAAAAACACTCAATTTAAGAATGCTGGAAGAGATACATAGCCTCCTAATCAAGGAACTAGGCGTTGGGCGCAATATTAGATCCCGCACGGTCGGCATCACTGGAACAGCCTATAAGCCACTCGATAACAGCTATCAGATACGAGAAGCATTGGAACAGGTATGTTCTATGATTAATAAAAAAGATAACGGTTTTGAAAAATCATTATTAGCTGTGACTTTAATTTCTTACATCCAGCCCTTTGAAGATGGCAATAAGCGGACTGGCAGGATGATCAGCAATGCTTTACTGATAGCAGCTGGCATGTGCCCATTATCGTATCGTAGCGTGGATGCCTTGGATTATAAAAAGGCTATGCTCTTATTTTATGAACAAAATAATCTGGCGGCGTTCAAACAGATATTTATTGAACAGATTGAATTTAGCGTAAAAAACTACTTTCAATAACCAAAGGTACTTAATGCATATTTTAATATGAATTAAGCGGGTTAACGCAGAAGTGTTTAATTATCATTGCAGATACCATATCTTACAAAAGCAGTCATCGCTAAACCTCATTCGTCTCTTAACATAATATATATATGCTGATAGAAACAACTTATCTATACAAAATCGCTATAAAGTGGCACAGTATAAACACACAAAAACAAGTAGATTTTTACCTATGAAAATCATCACCTACAGTGATCTGCATTTGGAATTTGGTGCAGAATTTTTACTTCCTCCAGATACGGACGCAGACGTTCTGGTGCTGGCTGGTGACGTCATCACCTTCAGAGATTATTCACCGCTCAATGATTTGCTAAATAAATGGGAAAAGCCAGTTATCTACGTAGCTGGCAATCACGAATATTATGCTGCACCACCAATAACCCAAGCAGAAAAAGAATTTAGAGAATGGCTGGTGGAACACTATCCCAATGTAAAATTTCTACAAAATGAGTCTGTAACCGTAAATGGTGTTCATTTTTTCGGTGGGACAATGTGGACGGATTTCAGCCATGCCAATCCGCTGGCCATGCAGGTTGCACAACAGCAAATCAATGACTTCAGGTTTATTCATTCAACGCCAGATAAGCGCCTAAAACCAGAGGATACGGTGCAAATGCATAACACTTTCGTTAAAGAGCTTATCCAGTGGTTTAAATCCCCATTGGCTGGTTCACGTATTGTGGTGACACATCATGCTCCAGTTATAAACCAACAAACCCAACATGGAGCAAGTCCACTGCAACCAGCATTCAATTCACTGGATATGGTTGCTATAATAGATAAATTATCAACCCAGCATATATAATATAGCCCTGCCGTCAATAAAAATTAACCTTTGATTAATGAATTCAGTAATAAATTTATATAACAAAAGGTTATGTCTGTAAACTAAATAATGGTCGGAACTAGAGATTTTGACAAATGACCCTACTTGCCATTTGCCCTACGGACGGCTGCGCCGTCCAATTTTTTCTTACTGAAAAACTGGTAACCTACGCCCCCTAGTCCCCCAGACTACCAATAGTTGAGCAATATCAATGATGTTTCCAACTTTATAGCACTGTTTTAGCAACGGGCGACTGCGGTTCTACAAGGCGCAGTTGGAAACAATTTTGCAGTTAATCTGTAATAAATTAGCTAACTATATAAACAATGAAAGGCTCTACTTGAAACTGGATCAAGTTTGGGTAGCAGGTCACCATCTATATAGTTATCAGCAAGCGAAGGAAGCCGATCTGGAACTTTGGACAAGAAAAGATGTCTTTCAACAGTAGTTGAAAAGTTTGCAACTATAAAGTCAATTTTATTTTTAATCAATAACTTGTAATGCTTGCCAATTCTTATTGGATTACACAACTTGTTGTGCATGAAGGACATAGAAATAAAGGCGTGAGTAAAGCGCTATTATTTTCAATTTGGGCTTCACTAATCACCACGCGTGTGGCTTGTTAACCGCTAACCCTTACGCAGTTTGTGCATTAGAGAAAGCTACAAGGAGAAGATGTCAGCCCCCAAAGTTATGCTTGTAAAATAGTACTTTTTCTCTGTCTGGAAAGATAAGAAAAACCGAATAACGCAGCGATAGCACTTGCAAACATCACCACTGAAGAAGGCAGAGGAACGGCGGAAACGCTGTAGCTAATCTTTCCAACAGTACCACCAACACCATTAGAAACTTGTTGAAGAAGCCCAGAAAAGTAACTGGAAAAAGCAATAACCTCTCCGGAATGATTGGTTAGGCTGCTTCCAGTAAGATTTGCAGTCGCAAATACATCATCGAAATGATAAGTGAACTTGCCGTCGCCGTAGGTATTAGCTTGTGCGTAATTAAATGGAAAAACACCGCCAAAAATAGATACCTGAGGGAAAGGAATAAATCTAGAGGGTTGAGAATCAGAAAAATTATAGGAAAAAGTTATCGTACTATTGTTAGGCAGATAATCGTCGAACTCGCCGCCTTCAGCATTAGGAGAGGTAAAAATACTCCCGCTCTGACCGTTTGATATAACTTCGCTACTCGTTATATTTTCACCACCGCCTGTAATCGGGCTGCCAAAATTCACTATAGCAGCATCAGCCGCACCTGACATAAAGACAACCATAGCAGAAAATATCACAACACTACGAAATTTCATAAAACGCACCTCCACTAAAGCCCCAAACAGCCATCGTAACTGCTCGCTAATATAAATAACTTATATTGGGTGTAATACAATATAAAAATATCCCCAAGTTTCTTGTATTTAACATTAAAATCAATTATTTATGCTTACAGTTATATATGATATATGGTGGCTCGGGGGTGATTTGAACACCCGACCAAGGGATTATGATTTTGGGCTAGAAATGTCAATTATTTTATTAATCAAACGCTTGTAACGCTTGCCCAAATTTATAATCAATTACACTTCACGATAAACAGATATATTCAAATAGTATAATGGCACATCGCTGTCACATTATGATAATCAATTCATCTTTGTTATTTCTCAATTATTGACATTTAAGCTCATGTCACTACAAACAATAATTCCATTTGAGTTGTGTCCCTAATAGCAATGTTTTTATTCTTATTCATTAAACTATATCAAGGATAGGTGCATGTGTTTTTACCCGAATATTCGGGTCATAATTATTGATATTTGCTAATTATTGTGCAGACGTCTTTTTGCTTTGCACAAAATTATCATTTTTATTTAAAATATTCACAGCTGGTATTGAGTAAAAATGTTTATCATTCGTTTTATATTACCACTTTTCTTCGCCCTTACGGCACTTGCTGTTGTAGCGACCCCGTTGGCTGAAAATTTTGTTTCCAGCTGGTTTCGCAAAGATGTTGAACAACGCTCGCAACTTATCTTTCAATCAGTTGAAGATGTATTGATGGATTTTTGGAAAGAAAAGAAAAATGCTGTTACTTATCAGAAGCTTTTTGATAAAATTGCATTGGATAAGCGGGTTTTGTCTGTTGGTCTTTGTTCACCCGATGGAAAGTTAATTGGCAAAAGCAGCCAGTGGCCATCAAATCTTCCCTGCCCCGAGCAGCCATTACCAGAAAAACCTGCTTTTTTAATGCAGCAATTAGGAATTGGAAATATTTTAATAAGCAGTTTCTATGTTTCAGTAGATGACGAAAAGCTCACATTTGTTGTATTACATGATCTTACATTCAGTGTTAAGCGTACTGAAGAGACAAGGTTTTATTTAATCGGCTTTTTAATAATAATTTCTGTTACCGCTGCATTTGTTACAATTATAACTGCTCGATTGACTCTGAAAAATTGGCTGGGACGACTGCGTCTTAGCTTGATTGCTGGAGGCGATAAATTCCAAAATCAAGGTTTGCCACGCGAATTCATACCAGTTGTGCGCGAAGTAAAGCAGATGTTGCGCGATATGAAACCTACTAATTATCAGCTTGAAAATATCAAAGTAGATTGGACACCGCAAACTTTAAGGCATCTTTTAGAACAGGAACTTCCCGGTTCGGAGGTTATTGTTGTTTCTAACCGTGAGCCTTATATACATAATCGGCTAAATGATAAAATTGTCATGCAGCGTCCGGCCAGTGGTGTAGTTACAGCCCTTGAACCGATACTCAGGGCATGCGGCGGCACATGGATAGCTCATGGCAGCGGTTCGGCTGACAGGGATACCGTAGATTCACAAGATTGTATTGCCGTGCCTCCTGAGCATCCTGAATACTCGTTGCGGCGTATATGGCTTACGCAGGAAGAGGAAGACGGTTATTATTATGGGTTTGCCAATGAAGGAATGTGGCCATTATGCCATATAACTTTCGTACGTCCAAATTTTCGGGAAAGTGATTGGCAGGCTTATAAGGATGTTAACCGCAAATTTGCTGATGCGGTTATAAAGCAGGCAAAAACTAAAAATCCTGTGGTATTGGTGCAGGATTACCATTTTGCCCTTCTTCCGCGCTATATAAGGGAGTCGCTTCCCGATGCCACTATAATTACATTCTGGCATATACCGTGGCCAAATCCAGAGGTATTCAGCATCTGTCCGTGGCGTGAGGAAATACTTTCAGGGTTATTGGGAAGTTCGGTGCTTGGTTTCCATACACAATTTCATTGCCAGAATTTTATGGATACAGTTGATCGCTTTTTAGAAAGCCATATAAATCGTGACCAATCAATTATATCAGCAGGCGATCATACTGCCCTAATACGCCCTTATCCAATTTCCATTGCATGGCCGCCAGAAGGACTGGATGAAATGCCAGCGGCTGATATATGCCGTGAAAATGTCCATAAGCGTTTTGACTTGGGTTCGGATATAATGATAGGGGTCGGAGTTGAACGCTTTGATTATACCAAAGGTATTATTGACCGTTTTCAATCTATCAGGGAATTGCTGAGGATTTATCCACAGTGGCGGGGTAAATTTTGTTTTATTCAGGCGGCAGCCCCTACGCGCAGCCGTTTGCAGGTGTATCAGGATATTCAACAGGAAACAGAAAAACTTGTTGAAGAGATAAACAATGAATTTGGGGGTCAAAACTACAAGCCTATAATTCTTATGGCGCGTCATCACGAACCAGTGGAAGTATTTGAATTGTTCCGCGCTGCTGATTTTTGCATTGTAAGCAGTCTGCATGATGGAATGAACCTAGTGGCAAAAGAATTTGTTGCTTCAAGAGATGACGATAAAGGTACATTGATATTAAGTACCTTTGCAGGAGCTTCAAAGGAACTTCTTGAAGCTCTGCTGGTAAATCCATATGACACAAAAGGCATGGCAGAAGCTATGCACCGTGCACTTATAATGCCATTAAATGAACAGAAAGAACGTATGCACCTGATGCGGGAAATGGTAAAAGATCATAATGTTTATCATTGGGCTGCTAGGATATTGCTTGATGCAGCGCATTTACGCAAAAGGGCGCGTATAGAATCTTTAATTACCAAAGCTCCAAGCGGAAAAGGAGGCAAGTAAATGCCCTTTACATTATGTCATGATCAAGACGCATTATTTCTTGATATAGATGGTACAATACTGGATATTGCAACTAAGCCTGATGCTGTAGATGTTCCCAAAGAACTTATATATAATCTTGAAATTATGTATAAAAAACTGAGTGGTGCTCTTGCTCTTATAAGTGGTCGTCCCATTGAGAATATTGATTCTCTATTCTATCCACTTTTATTGCCAGTTTCCGGTGTACATGGGGCGCAATGGCGAATAGGTGGAAAAAAGGATGGAACACTTGCTTTACCGGAAAATCTTCGCAAGGAAATTTATTCAGAATTTTCCCAATATCCCATACTTACCTTAGAGGATAAGAAATATTCAATTTGTGTGCATTATCGGCAAGCTCCGCAAATGGCAGAAGCAATACACAGTCTCTTGCAAAATATAATAGATAAAGCTGCCCCATATTTTTCGATTTTATCTGGCAAAATGGTTTTTGAAGTAATGTATAGTGGACACGACAAAGGTAAAGCAGTTGAGCGTTTTATGGTAAATTTCCCATTTGCTGGACGTAGACCTATATTCCTTGGTGATGATGAAACAGATATGTTTGCTGTTAATACATGCCGTAAATTAGGTGGTATTGCAGATCAGATTGGGCAGGATGGTTCGTTCTTTTCATCCCCAGCAGAAGTTCGTAACTGGATAAGTAAACAGGTATAGAAAGTGATAAAAAATCTTTTAACTGCAACAGCGTTACTGGTAAGTTTTTCTATCCTATGCCTTGGGCATGGTCTGCAAAGTGTATTGCTTCCTGCTAGGGGAGCGATGTTCGAGCATTATCCTAATATGACAACAGGTGCCATGATGTCTGTTTATTATATCGGATTTATTATAGGTACGTTTATCTGTCCATTATTAATAGGCAGGGTTGGTCATATACGGGTTTTTGCTGCTTCGGCAGCCTGTGCATCAACTATCATGCTGTGCCATGCATTGTTGCCCGATCCTTTTATATGGATAGGCTTAAGGGCTATATATGGGTTCTGCATGGTGCATTTATACACCGTTATGGAAAGCTGGCTTAATAGCATAGGTGATTTAAAATCACGCGGTAAAATTCTTTCCGTTTATATGATCATCAATTTTCTGGCTATGAGCAGCGGGCAGTTGTTGTTTTTTGTCGCTCCTGTTAATGGGTTTGAATTATTCTCTATATCAGCCATTATGCTATCGCTATCTATTGTCCCACTTATGGTTAGCAGCAGTGTTCAACCATCCATTATAAAAACCCCTGAATTTTTTGGTATTAAACAACTATTTAAAATCTCTCCGCTAGGCGTGGTGGGTGCAATGACAGCTGGGCTTATGGCGGGTGCTTATTGGGGGCTGACATCGGTATTTATCCTTAGGATGGGGTACGCGCAGGAGGCGATAGCATGGTTCATGTCAGCAAGTTTAGTGGGCGGGTTATTAGTGCAATGGCCACTTGGGGTGATTTCAGACCGTATTAATCGTCGTTATGTTATTATTCTGGCAGCAACTCTAGTTTTTATTCCGTCCGTCATTCTATCGTTAATGGCACTATGGGATTCCCCATCAGAATTATTCGGTATCTGGTGGTTGGTTGCAATAGGTGCATTTTTTGGTGCAGGATTCCATCCGCTTTATTCACTCTGCATCGCCCATGCTAATGATTTTATTGAACCGGAGCATTTGGTAAGAGCCAGTTCCGGTCTGCAGTTTGTTCAAGGCATGGGGGCTATTGTCGGGCCTCTAATCGCGGGTGTACTTATGTATTTAGGTGGCTATGCAATGTTATTTCTTTATATTGGCGCATTAGCCGCTTTATTTATACTGTATACATTGCAGAGGATGGCGGAAGGCAGAAAACCAGCTGAAGGAATGTCAATGCCATTCCGGCTTCTAACCAGAATGGGAATAATAACATTCTTTGCTGACCCCCGTTACCGTAACTGATATTAAGGAAATGAATTATGCAACATCAATCTGAAATAAATTCGGTTCGAAAAGGTATATTGCCTCGGCGTATCCGTACGTTTATGGAAACGGAATCTGCTAGTGGCATAGTGATGATTATTTGCGCGGTTCTGGCATTACTAATGGCAAATTCTCCGTTTTCCCATGTTTATAAGGATTATATCCATCTTCATATAACTTTAGGCTTAGGCGATAAAATTATATCTGAATCATTAAGCCATTGGGTAAAAGATATACTAATGGTGTTTTTCTTTTTGATAATTGGATTGGAGCTGAAACGTGAAATGTGTGAGGGCTTTCTTTCCAAACGTGATCAGATTATCTTGCCACTACTTGCGGCACTTGGCGGAATGGTCACTCCTGCCTTGATTTTCTTTATATTCAATTACAACAACCCGGAAACTATAAATGGCTGGGCTATTCCATCGGCTACGGATATTGCCTTTGCATTGGCTATTCTAAGTATCTTAGGCAAGAACATTCCACCAGCCATCAAAATTTTTCTTCTGGCAGTTGCCATATTTGATGATTTAGGAGCCATACTGATCATAGTTACTTTTTATAATACAGGGCTTGCTGTAATACCGTTACTGCTGGCTAGTTTAGGCATTGCTGCGATTGTTGCACTTAATAGAGCAAATATTTCCAGCATAACGCCTTATATATTGGTTGGTGTGTTTTTGTGGTTCTGTTTTTATTATTCAGGAATACATACCACTCTTGCAGGCGTAATTGTTGGCTTTGCAATTCCCATGCGCGATAAAAACGATTTGCATCATTCACCACTTAATAACTGTATGCATTTTTTGCATCCTTGGGTTAGTTTTATGGTTTTGCCAATATTTGCGTTCACAAGCGCAGGTGTCGATTTAAAAGGCTTAAGTATTTCCAGCTTTTTGGAACCATTACCTTTAGGTATTGCTTTAGGTTTATTCTTTGGTAAGCAGATAGGAATATTCGGGACATCTTGGCTGCTAATTAAAACTAGGCTGGTAGGAATGCCTGAAGCAACTAATTGGCGACACCTATATTCGGTATCAGTTATAGCTGGGATAGGCTTCACTATGAGCTTGTTTATAGGAATGTTGGCGTTTACGGGAGAACACCTTCAAGAAATGGTAAAAGTAGGGGTTATTGCTGGTTCACTGCTTTGTGTAATATGGGGCAGTATTGTGCTTAGGTTTATCGCTAATAAACCTGCCATTGTTTCAGCTAAGTGACTGAAATAAATGGTGGCTCGGGGGTGATTTGAACACCCGACCAAGAGATTATGATTTTGAAACTAAAAAACTATTATTTTGTTTAATCAATAACTTGTAACGTTTGCCAATTTTAATACCCAATTCCAACTCAAGGTAAAATCAACCTTTCCAAATAACGCCATGGCACAAATCTGTCACATCTTTGCCCATGTCAGTTCGATGCAACTCGCATCATGCAAATGATCACTGCTCTAATAAAATAGACTATTTGTTTAGAATAAGCATCAATTTTTAAGTGGATTATTTTACAAGAAAAATATGGGATAAATTTGTGAAATAATTCAAATGTGAGGCGGTAGCCGATATGCCTTACATAGCAGCCTATTTGTTGAGCACCCAGTGCGAATAAAAACGTAATGTTAGCTAACATTACATATCCTGCCCGCCTCCTTGCTTCCAATTATCTCTGAATATTCACACCTACCAGAAATAGAAAATGTATTTGCTGATGTTCCAATTGATAAAGTTAGCAGAAAATCGGCGCGGGCATTTTGCATGAGCTTTTCCGATAAAAAAAGAAAACCATCAATGATGGCTGGAATATGCAGGATGTTATTTAATTACGGAAAAGACTTAGGACTTTTGTCAGACAATCCGTTCGAAAATTTACGCATTGGGAAACCACCAGCTCGGACAGCTGTATGGAAAGCAGAAACGATACAATGCGCCATCAATACTGCAAATGAACTAAAAATGCCATCCGTTGGTCTAGCAATTCAAATGGCACTTGATACTGGGCAAAGAGCTGGTGATCTACGGCTATTGACTTGGTCAAATTATAATGGCGTGACAATTAAATTTCGTCAAAGCAAAACCAATGTATGGATTGAAGTTCCTGTTATGAAAAGTTTGCAAAAAATGCTTGATATGACCGACAAGCAATCACCAACCATCCTAATAAACGAAGCAACTAAAAAACCTTACAATAAGGATCTACTTTGCAGGAAATTCCGCGAGGTCTGCGAAAAAGCAGAAATAGGTAGCGATTTGCAATTTCGTGATCTACGTCGCACGGCGGTGGTTAGGCTTGCCGAGCATGGATGCACAAATGCAGAGATAGCAGCCATCACAGGACACTCCATTGAGCGAACATCAAGCATCCTTGATGTATACCTTCCACGCAACAGTAAAATGGCTGCAAACGCTATAGCTAAGATGGAAAAGTTGGAAACAAATCTAGTTTAGTAGGAAATGCAGTTGGAAACATTATTTTCCTAATATTAATAACACGCTGACTTTACTAAATAATAATTGGTCGGAACGACAGGATTTGAACCTGCGACCCCTAGTCCCCCAGACCGCTAACTATGGGAGTTATACAAGAGTGGATTAGCTATCAATCGCAGTAGGCTTCGTTATGAGCAATATTTATCAATATCATCACCAGAAGCGTAGAATACCTACTGATATATTCCCTTAAGAAAACGCAAAACTGCGTAATTGTAATAGCATTAATATTCACAGATAATTGGAGGCAAGGGAGCGGGCAGGATATGTAATGTTAGCTAACATTACGTTTTTATTCGCACGGGGTGCTCAACAAATTACCATGCCTGAATGGGCATCGGCTACCGCCTGGGGGTGATATGACGAAGAAACAATCCAGACGCAGAGTGCATCATCTCCGTGTGCCGGTGCTGCCATCTGAAACAACCAAAATTAAACAAAATGCTGCTGATTGTGGTTTGTCGGTTGCTGCCTATCTTCGCTCCGTTGGATTGCAATATAAACCCAAAGGCATCTTGGACTATAAAGCTGTTGGTGAGCTGGTAAAAGTCAATGCAGACTTGGGAAGGCTTGGTGGACTTCTTAAAATGTGGCTAAGCAATGATGAGAGATTAGGAGTGTTTAACAAGGAATCTCTGGAAATTAATGAGCTATTGCAGGAAATTCAATTAACACAGTCATTGCTTCTTGAAACGGCAAGGAAAGTGTAGTTTCAGCGTGCTTCAATTGCTAGCGAGGTTATTTCTGGCCATAGCCGTTTATCGCCAAGCACGCGGGCAGGAATAATTGAAAAGCTGGCATTCGTCATAAATATGGCGCGAGCATTGTTTATATGAAAATCTTAAACAATTGTGATATTTATTTTTGCCCATTGCAAACAGCCGGTTTTGCGTTTTCTGCAGCAGTCCAAATTTGCGAAAAACGCAAAACTACAGGTTTGTGAAACACGAAAAGAATCTATACCATCGACAAATCGCCAAAATATCTGGCAGGGTTTTATGAAATCCTGACATGTTTTTACTAGAAGATAGGAGATTGAAATGTACACAACACCTGACCACGCCACTACTCGTATTCTACGTTTGCCGAATGTTAAAACTCGCACTGGATTAAGCCGTTCCACTATATACGCGCTGATAAAAAGCGAAAGCTTTCCCAAATATATCAGCCTCGGCGCACGGAGTGTTGGTTGGCTGGAAAGCGAAGTCGAAGCATGGATAGAGTCCCGCATAAAAATTAGCCGCAATAAACACTAAATAAGCAACAGTCTGATTATTTACCTATTTGCTTTGCCTAAGCGGGATGATTTTACTTTCGCCATTGCTTGCAACGGCATCAATATAATCACCCCACCATTGCATCATCTTCCGGCGCTCTGGTAAGTATTGAGCATGATTATAGGCAGCGCGTACTTTATTTCTTTCAATATGGGCAAGTTGACGCTCTATGACATCTGGAGCAAAGCCATTCTCATTAAGAATAGTGCTCGCAGTAGCACGAAAACCGTGACCAGTAGTGCGAGAATGATAACCCATACGGTATAGAGCATAAAGCATCGTATTTTCGCTCATAAAAGTTGACGGCTTATGATGGTTAGCAAATACATGTCGCCTGCCACCAGTATGCCTCTGCAACTCACGCAATATATCAATCACCTGTGAACAAAGAGGAACTATATGCGGATCCTTCATTTTCATACGGGATGCAGGAATACGCCATTCGGCTTTGTCCATGTCTATTTCTGCCCACTCCGCACCGCGCAATTCAGTTGTGCGTACAAATGTTAGCATTAACATTTTAAGCGCCATTTTAGTTAGCAACTCTCCCTGATACCCTTCAAGCTTTTGCAAATACTCTGGCAGTTCATCTGTTTTGAGGTAAGCATGATGCTTTCTAACTGGCGTTTTCAGAGCTCCACGCAAATCTGTCACAGGGTTGCGCTCACCTAAACCAGTGGCAATGGCATAGCTAAAAATGCGTCCACAATATTGCGCGATGGTTTGCGTCAAGTCCAACGCTCCACGCTTTTCAATTAGGCGCAATGCAGATAAAATTTCTGGTGCTGTAATATCATTAATAGGACGACTTCCCAATTTGGGAAAAATATCCCCTTCAAGTCGTTTAATAATATTAGCCCCATGCTTAGGCGTCCAAGTATTTAAATTAGTCTCATGCCATTCGCGGGCTATAGATTCAAAATTATTTTCCGCTTTCATAATAGCAAGACGCTTTGCCTCCTTCTTTAATTCGCTTGGGTCATTCCCCGCTGCCAGTACCTTGCGTGCCTGCGAATGACGCTCTCGCACATCGGCGAGGCTAACGTCAGGATATATACCTAAAGCTAAAAGCTTCTGCTTACCTGCAAAGCGATATTTATAACGCCACCACTTACCACCATTAGGCTGTATAAACAAAAAAAGACCGCCACCATCTGTAAGCTTATAGGCTTTATCCTTTGGTTTCGCGGTACGTATTGCAATATCTGTTAGGGGCATGGTGGTAACTCCAATTTGTCATTTTACAATTACCACCAAATTTACCCTCATTTGGTGGTAGCTTTTGCTGAACGCTACTGGAGTATATAGGATAAGAGTATTTCTGTAAATAGCGGTTTTACTGATTATTTTGGACTTTATTGGACATCTTTGGAAGATGTAGCTGGCTGGGGGACTAGGACTCGAACCTAGATTGACGGAGTCAGAGTCCGCTTTCCTACCATTAGAAGATCCCCCAATGCCCCGTAAAATGGGAGGGAAACTTACAAATATTTTGTCCCAGATGCAACAAATAAATATGATATTCAGAAGCATCTATATTGTTGCATAAATTAGGCACTTGCCAAACAAGCCAATAATAATTAAATATAATTTGCATTCCTCGGTAGCATATCATTATGAACAGCTCAAATAAAAAAGACCGGCTTATTGAGTCCGCCGCAGTTCTATTCCACCGCAATGGTTTAACGGCAACGTCGCTTGCTGACATAGCCAAACATTCTGATATTCCTATAGGAAACGTTTATTATTATTTCAAAACCAAAGACGAACTGGCACTAGCCACACTGCTTAAACGCCGCGAACATTTCATCGCCGAATATACGCTATTTTCGGAAAATATCGACAATCCACGCCAACGGCTGATTGAAGCAGCCAATTACTATTATAAAATGCGCGATGATTATACGAAATACGGTTGCCCAGTTGGCAAAATAATTAATGATACCGATCCGGAAAAAGAGCAGATCGCGCAAGCAGCATCCCTGATATTTGCCGATTTTGTCGCTTGGGCAGGCGCGCAGTTTGAAGAACTGGGACATAAACAGAACGCAACCCAATATGCAATTTCACTCATGTCTGGAATTCAGGGCGCGACCATAATGGCAAAAACCTTCCAGAACCAACAGATATTATCAACTGAAATCGCCCGCCTGATAGAATGGCTGGAATCCATTCCTAACCGCAAAATACAGCTTGGGAAATTCGCAAATATCCAAATCAGCGAAAATATTTAGGAGCAGCCGCCCTCTGCAAACGGTCATTTATGGCAATGCCCAGACCACGGTCTGGAATTTTCATAACCGCTATTGCTTTTGGATTTTTTGCATCAAGCAGGCGCAGCATACGAAATAAATTCGCCGCTGCTTCTTCCAGATTTTCGCTCTCACTTAAATTTTCTATGATATTGCCCTCACCCGCAACATATATGTTGCGCCTCGTCCCAGTGGTAGAGGGAAAAGAAAACGGCTTGCCAAATGCCAGCAATGCCTCACCATCTTCTATGCTATCTGCATTCATCCGGAGGTTTGCATTCGGTGCGTAATGGCTTTTCAACATACCGGATGCTTTGATTTCATCAGAATTATATTTTCCTATCGCAATATATTTTTCCAAATCCTCGCGTATTATTTTCCCATGGCGGAGTATAGTTGCCGGCATTGTTGTCAGATCAACTATGGTTGACTCAATGCCGACCATGCACTCGCCACCATCCAGCACCATAAGATCATCACCAAACTCATCGCGCACATGCTGCGCGCAGGTCGGGCTTACCCGCCCCGATTTATTGGCACTTGGTGCCGCCAGTGGCAATCCTGATTTTTCCAGCAAAGCAAGTGCCACAGGATGCGCAGGAACGCGAACCGCAACGCAATCAAGACCGGCACTGACAAGTAATGACAGTTCGCATTTTTCCTTGCGCGGTAAAACCAGAGTTAGTGAACCAGGCCAAAATTTTTCCGCAAGAATCTCAGCGCGCTCATTCCACTGCACATATTTTTTTGCCGTATCAATTGAAGACACATGCACAATCAGCGGATTGAAACTCGGGCGTTCCTTTAGCGCGTAAATATCCGCAACTGCCGTGTCTGACAGGGCATTGCCCGAGAGCCCATAAACAGTCTCGGTGGGAATGGCGACCAAGCCGCCACCTTTTAGCATCGCTACAGCGAAGTCTATTTCATTATCTGGTGTATTTTTTTGCATATTATACTAAATATAGTTGTTATAAGAATAATAATTGGTTATGGTACTTCATAAATACACTTAACGACAATAATAAACTGCATTAACACGGGGGAATTAAATGTCAAAAGTCATCACAATCGCACAACAAAAAGGTGGAGCCGGAAAAACCACTCTGGCAGCGCATATCGCCGTTGCCCTCAGCCAGAAAGGCAACCGCGTGGCTGTGATCGACATCGACCCGCAGGGCAGCCTCACTCATTGGCATAAAATCCGCGAAGAACGCTTTGGCGAAGGCTATACCGGACTCACTTTCACTGCCGTTTCCGGCTGGCGGGTTGGCGGTGAAGTTACCCGCCTGCGCCGTCAATCCGATTACGTGATTATTGACAGCCCGCCACACACGGAAACTGAAGCCCGCAGTGCCATCCGCAGTGCTGATATAATTGTTATTCCAGTGCAGCCCAGCCCTACCGATTTATGGGCGACCAAAGCAACTCTGGATCTGGCAAAGCATGAAAAAATTCCGGTGCGGGTGGTGCTGAACCGCGTTGCCGCCAATTCCCGCCTCGCTCAGACTATCGCAGCGGAGTTGCCTGAACTTACCAAAACAACTCTTGGCAACCGCGTTTTGTTTGCCGCCGCTTTAATGGAAGGACGTTGTGCAACCGAGGTTGAACCAACAAGTGCCGCTGCTCAGGAAATTAAAGCATTGGTGAAAGAAATAACTGCCCTAATAGCTGACCCGGTGGAGGAAGAGGAAGAAGTGGCAGTGAGCAAAAAATCCAGCAAAAAATCACACAGGGAAAAAGAATTAGTTGAGGCCTAGCTGCCCTGGTTTTATTGGCGCAGGTTGCTGGTAAGGCTGCGGAGCTGTTGGAGATGTTTCGACTGGTGATGATGGCAGTTTGTTGATTATTTCCTCCCTGACTTTTATACTCAACTCCCAAGCCTTGAATTGCTTTTCATCCATCCCCAGATATTCTGCCTTAGCCTTGTCATTATCCAGTTTTGTTATTTTATGTTGATCGGCATAATAAGCATAGTCAGGAAATTGGTTATGTACATGCCTACCAAACTCATCACTCATCAGTACTTTCGCAAGCGTTTTATCTTTATCAACAATAGCTATTGATAGACCTGGCATTCTATCATTTAAATCATTTTTTTTATCAAAATGGGCAGCACCATAAATAGTGAGTTGAACATCGTGATCTCTTATATTCTCTAAAACCCTAGAGGAAATTTTTTCATCAATAGCTGAGGTATCAAGTAAATCATCCCCTTTAAGAGCTTGCGCAATTTTTCCCCTGACTGCTAAAAAACTATTTCTTTCCTGTTCATTGAAAGAACGTAACATAATATTCAAGGCAACAATTTGTGCCTCCTCAATATGAATTGGATTATTCCTATCCATACCACGCCGAGATGCAAATACTCTATCAACTTCTGTGCCAAAATTCTGACTAAACTTTTCAAATGCCTCACGCTGATCCTTTGGTGCATTTGTTAAAATTCTTTCTAAATCATCAACCCTAGTATCAGGGAATAAAATACGTGTTTTCTGATCCTGAGAAGCATAATTAGCAATCTCAATAAGACTTGCGTTTTTTAATGCTTTATTATCAGTTACCCCAGAATCTGGTGTTAAGGCCTTTTTGTCTCCAGAAATATAGTCTTGTACTAATTTGCTCGCCTCTGCACCATTAATACTTTCCAAAACATAAACTGGATTTCCATATTGCTTTACAAGCTCATGTAGTGATTTATCAGCAATTACCTTCATTGACGTAGAAGTATAATGATTGGTATCTAGAAAATGGATACGCGCTGGCTCACCAACAGCTTTTTGCTTCTCCAGATATTCTTTTATCACTGAAAGAATTTCTGGAAACTCTGGCTTTGTAGTCAATATTGATGGCATATAATAATGATGCTTATTAGTGAATATTGTTTAAGTATAACATAATGATATGGTAACTTTATTACAATTGTGTGAAATTGCTTTGAAAATAAATGCGTATAAATTCAATATGTTAATATGAAAAAAAGACAGCCACGTGATTTCGCGCCACATATCTCCCCCGAAAAGGCACCACCATGTAATATAGAGGGTTGCAGGGAGGCTGGTGTCTATAAAGCCCCGAAATCACGCGAGCAATTAGAGGAATATATCTGGTTTTGTCTAGAGCATATACGCGAACGCAATAAAGAGTGGGACTATTTTGCCGGAATGCAGAGCGAGGAAATCGAAGCATTCATCCATGATTCGGTGACTGGTCACCGCCCGACCTGGAGTCGGGAAAGCCGACTGCGCGATAATTATTATACGCTGCAGGATAAGCTCTATGAATTCCTGAATGGTTCTAAACCAACTCCCCAGAAACCACGCATCCCCAGCAAAACTAGAAAAGCATTAGCAGTTATGGAGCTGGAACATAATTACACAGTGAAACAACTCAAAAGCAACTATAGAATGCTGGTAAAAAAATATCATCCAGATGCCAATAAAGGCGATAAAAATCATGAAGAAAAGTTTAAAGAAATTACTACCGCCTATAAATATTTATTGCAGCAATTATCAGAAAAATAATGTCTTTTTATGAGAGTGATTTATTTCTTTCTTGACATAAATACTACCTACAGTATACACCCCAAAATGATGATTTTTTCATCATAATTTCTCAACTCAATTCAAAAAGGGGTTTGTATGTTAAATAAGTTTTTATTCTCCGCTGCTCTAATTGCTTCAATGTCCCTGTCGTCAATTTCTTTTGCAGATGAATGCAAAGAAGATAAAGATTGCAAAGATGGAAAAATTTGCTATCTGGCTGCAACCCCTCATGTTTGCAAAGAACCGCAAGCTGCCGGTGCTGCTTGTAAGCGTGACGCGGTTTGCGCTTCTAAAAAATGCGATATTCCAGCTGGTAAAGATGTTGGTGCCTGCAAATAATTCTATCTGAATTAAAATCCTATGGGGGTGGGAAGCTAAGCTTTCCGCCCCTTTTTATTGTTTAAACCACATATATACTCCATTCTGTATTTTTTAATACATAATGGAGTATGAAAATCGAGACCGAAAGTCCGATTTTTCGCCGCGTAGCGGGCGTAACCAGAAAATAATGATGTATCATTATTTTCTGTAACAATTATAATTCTTATTTGAAGATACGCCCGATTCGCAGCGAAAAATAAAGCCTTTGGCGGTCTTTCGGACTCGATTTTCATAGTAACTCTGTATAATTATTATACAGAATTACTACATTTTTTAATTATAGCTAAAAAAGCACTGGATAAGCTGAAGCTTAGGCTATATATGCTATACTCTTCTCATTTCAAGAATTGGCGTTGTTAACCTTCAACTCGTGTAGTTTTTCTACACTTCGTCTCGGTTGTCTAGCCAATTCTTGAACTGCTTTGAGTATACATTCTAGGCTCGCGTGGCGGAATCGGTAGACGCAAGGGACTTAAAATCCCTCGATCGCAAGGTTGTGCCGGTTCAAGTCCGGCCGCGAGCACCATTAATAGTTGGAGGTTTTGATGGTAGAGATATTTCGTTTAAAAGTCGCCCTACGTGGATGTATGTGCGAGGATTTCTCGGCTAATTATTGCACACGGGCGCTGGACATTTCCGGCAATGCTTCATTGGAGAAGCTGGCGGAGGCCATTCTGGATTCCTATGATTTTGCCATGGATCATGCTTTCGGCTTCTATAATAATCTGAATAATCATTACGAAAGCGATGAGGCATACTCGCTTTTCGCCGATTTTGAGATGGACGATCCAATCGACAGTAAAAGCGTCAAAAAAACCAGGGTCAGCAGTGTATTCGAAAAGGACAAAACAATGATGTTTCTCTTCGACTATGGTGACGACTGGATTTTTCATGTGCGTTGCCTTTCCGTTGGGTCTCCTGAAAAAGGGAGAAAATACCCCGTCATTGTGGAATCCAAAGGCAAAGCTCCCGAACAATATCCTGACTATGAGGAAGAAGGCATAACTAAAATTATGCCAAAATTTGTCAGGTGGTAGCTTGATCGCCTGCGGCTTGTAATTCCTGCATCCTGATTTTCTGTATGATTTGTTTTACTTCTTCCGGCTTGCCGTCTAAAAACTCCATAAGCAATTGCGCGATGCGCAGGCTCGACTCCAATGTTTCCGCCACCACATGCTGGGCTCCCATATCGTACAGAATATCACTGTCTTTAGCATCCTTGGATCGAACAATCACCGGAAGCAGCGGAAACTCAGCGCGGAGTGATTTGATAATCGCACGCGTGGCACTGTGATCATCAATAGTGATAATTGCCAAATCAATGTTGCTATTAATGAGGCGGTGCCACAATGCTTTACGCTTTGCATCACCATAAATAACTCTATATCCCTGCTTTTTGAGTTCGTGAACATTATCTGAATTATTATCAAATGCAATGTATGGAATGCGCTGTTCTTCAAGGACTCTAGCCAGTAATTGCCCGGTTCTTCCGAAACCTGCAATCAGTATCCCATTATGTCCACTCATAAAATCCGGAGTTGCAGATATTTCCTGATTCTTACCAAATTTACGCTGAATATACTCGGCAATTTTAGGAGCTGCATTAAATACAACCGGACTCAACATCATGGAGCAGGCTGTAACCAAAAGAAAAAATTGTGTGTCGTGCGCAGGCATAATCGCTGATGCCGTTGCCACACCAAGAATCAGTAGCGCGAACTCACCCGGTTGCGCAAGATAAAGTGATACCTCTACTGTTTTGCGGAGTGGTATCTTAAACAAAAGGCATAAAGGAATAAGTACCAATGCTTTTAGAACAAAAATACCAATAACCCCAACGCCTAACAAAACTGGTTGTCGTAATACTTCAGCAAGATCAATCATCATTCCTATGGAAAGAAAAAATATACCAAGCAATAACCCTTTTAAAGGATTGATTATAACCTCGACCTCGTACTTATATTCGGTTTCAGCAATTAAAAGCCCCGCCATAAATGCGCCCAGCGCGAGTGATAGCCCCGCAGACTGAGTTAGTGCCGCACAACCAATAACAGCGAACACTACAAAGGCCGCCAACCATTCCGGGCTGCTTGAAAAATTTACCGAACGCAGAAAAGGAGTAAGAACCTTCTTTCCAAGAATATATATAATAGTTACAGCAATGACACCCAGAGCAAGAGACATTGCCAATGCTTTTCCGATACCAACATTAGCATCGGCAGAAAAAGCTGATGCAAGAACCAGAATGGGAACAACCGCAAGATCCTGCATCAACAGGATACAAAAGCATATTATGCCGACGGGACGCGATGTGAGCTTTCGTTCCTCCAGTAATTTCATGACGATGGCGGTGGAAGAAAGTGCAAAAGATGCTCCGATCAATATTGCCGCCGGAACAGAATTGTTAAAAGCAATAGCGATTGAAAAAATAACAATGGCTGTAAGAAAAATCTGGGAAACTCCCAACCCAAAGATGTATCGGCGCAATTCTCTAAGCCGGTCAAATGACAGCTCAAGGCCGATCATAAACATAAGCGTAACAATTCCGAGTTCACCTAAGACATGAACCGTGTTGGCATCCCTAATGGTCACATATCTTAGCCATTCATTGGAATCTGAGAATGCTGAAACTCCATGCGGACCAACTACCAGACCGCAAAGCAGGTAACCCAGAATCGGCGAGAGTTTTATTCGGTGCAGTAGCGGAACTACAACACCGGCAATACCAAAGAACAGCAAGAGGTTAGATATTACCTCTAATAAGTGCTGATTGCTTGTGGCTAAATGATCCATATCTGCTCTTCAAATATTAACTTCAGACTCTATAAATAAATAAAATATATGATAATCTATCGAACTCGATTTTGATACTGCATTCTGTATAATATTAGTAATTCATCTGTAAGCAAATTCGTTTCCCATTAAGCTGTTTACGTGTATGTAAATATAATACCCTAACCGACAGAGATTATTCCATGCCAGAAATAGATAAAATTTTAGCACGGTTTCCCAAGCAGCGTCCACCGCTTCCTGAGGCGCAGCAGAAGATTTACGAGCAGGAATATCTGGCGAATCGTGAAGGGAAAAATCTGGCATCATCGCTGGCGCAGAAACTGGAAGCATGGATGCATAGGCAGGTAGCACAGAATGTAGTAGGCAGTAGGTTTTTGGAGGTTGGTGCAGGAACCCTCAACCATGTTCCCTACATGGAAGGTAATATCGAATATTATGATGCAATTGAGCCAGCCACGTTCCTATATCAGGATTCGATTTTTAAACCGCGAATCCGAAATTTTTACAGTGATATTTCGCAGTGTAACGGCAGTTATGATTCCATTTTTTCTATAGCTGCTTTAGAGCATGTAACCAACCTGCCCGATGTTATTGCCAAGATGGGGGCATTACTCGCAGATGGCGGAGTGTGCGTTAATGCTATTCCCTGCGAAGGCGGATTCCTGTGGGGACTGAGCTGGCGGCTTTCCACCGGGCTTTCCTATAAGCTACGCACCGGTTTTTCCTATAAAACCCTGATGCGCCACGAACATGTGAATAATCACGATGAAATAATCGCCCTGCATAAGCATTTTTTTAAAAGTGTAAAACTTATCTATTTTCCGGCATCAGGAAAAAATCTATCACTTTATTGCTGCATTATAGCGCGCAAACCGATACGACACTGGTAGCTACTGCGCCACCATGGCAATTGTTGGATTGCCGCTTACCAGCTTGGCAAGTTTTTCGATCACCCCTTCAACACCGCGAGAAGCAGCAAGGGCAGCAAATTCAGTCCGGTGAGTATTGATCAGACTGACATTCTCTATGGCAATATCGAGAACCTTATAACGCTTATCTTTTTCGCGAACTAAATAATTCACATTCAGCCTGTCCTGATTGCTGAGGTGGATTTGCGTAGCCACGTTAAAATCACTGGAATTGCTACCACTTACATCTACGATTTTAATCGCGCTGATACGCCTTTCAGGATTTTCTGCAAAATTTTCAACATAGGTTTTTGTTAAAAATTCACGGTATAGCTCGGTATATTTCACGCGCTGCTCTTCAGTGGCATTATTCCAGTTCCTGCCGATCACAAATTTTGCTATCCATTCAATATCCACTGATTTGCTGAAAGCCTGCGCTAGATTCTCCTTGCGCTGTTCTTCAGTCTTTTTCTGATCGCTGATAACCGCAAGAACGATATTGGCAAAATTATTGGCAAACGCCACCCTCTCCTCACGCAGCTCAGAATTTTCCACTTCTGCCGCATAAGAAACATTATTGCCAGCTAATTGGCAGGTTACTGCCAACAAAAACACTAAAGAATAACGTAATGTCCGCAACATAATTTACTCTACTCCTTTAAAATATATCGATTATACCCAATGATAATTAATATATCGTCAATTTTCAATAAATTTTTATTAATTGTTAACTATTAACCTCATGCCGCCTCTGCAACACCTCTATCGTCTGGTCCTGACAATAAGCCGCAAGCTGCTTGCGCCCGCCAATCTGGCTCATAGTCACGGCCGGAAGGAAGGTCAGCTTGGCATCAATTTTCCCTAATTGTAGCAATTTCCACACATGTGGAGCTAGAACCATATCGCCATACCAGGCTATATTCGGCCACTGGGTACTGTCAATAGGTAGCGCGCTGACACTAATATAGCTGATAATTGCCGGCTGGATCAATAATTCCCTAACCCCATCTTCCATATTTATTTCCTCTTCAGAAATGCTGAAAAGGCTGGATTTAAAAGGCAGAACATGCCGCCCATTTCCTGTTGTTCCTTCGGGAAATAGCGAAACCACCTCACCTTTTGTCAGCTCCTGATATATTTTTGCCTGCGCTATTTTTATTTTATCTTTGGAACGTTCAATAAAAACAGAGTTTAGCAGGCGGCAGATTGTGGAAATAACCGGCCAGCGCGCCATGTCACTTTTAGGGGTGAATATCGCCGGTGTTTTCGCGCCGAGAACCAGTATATCGAGATAAGATATATGGTTGGACACCAGAAGGAGCGGGCGACCAGTTTCCATTTCGCCTTCAGTGCGAACCCTAAGTCCCACAATCAGGCACACAACTGCAAAAGAAAAACGGCAAAAACCTTCATGCCATTTTTTCTTGCCGGTTTTATTTACCAACCATAACAAAGCGATAGATAGCGCAAGCCAAACCACTAAAAATAAGATTTTAATTGCAGCTTTAATCATCAATCTGTTCTTTACCGCTACCATAACGCGTAGCATATTTCTCGGTAACTAAATCTGTTTTAACCACTATGCTTACATCTATGGTGTTATATTCATAATCAATCACCGCTCCCGCACCAATATAACCACTAAGGCGCAGATAACCTTTAATCAGCGGTGGCAATCCGGAAAACGCCTCTTTGACATCAATAGCTTCCTTTTCCATCAGATTCATCTCTACATAACGATCCTTAAGTGCTGTTGGACAAAGTTCCTTCGGCGCAAGATGATAGTGGTGCAGGTAAGAAAGTGCCATCGCATGTTCTTTCGGATCGACACCATTAAAACTGGCGCAGCCAAACATCAGCCCGATATTGAATTTCGCGACATATGCCCCGATTCCTCGCCATAAAAGCTGCATCACCGCACGGTTGCGGAAATCCGCATGCACACACGAACGTCCGACCTCCAAAATCTGACCTTTATATTGCTTTATCGGACTAATATCAAATTCACTGTCAGTATAAAAATGCCCTATTTTTTTCATATTGTCACGGCGCAGCAGACGATATGTTCCAACTACATTGTAACCACCATTTTCTCTATGCTCAACCACCAGCAAATGATCGCAGACATCATCAAACTCATCAACATCAAGCCTGCTTGCTAAGATTTTAGGATTTGCCTTCGCACCCATTTCTTCAAAAAATACCTGATAGCGTAAACCTTGCGCCGCTTCAATATCCGCGGTTTTTCTGGTAACGAATACTTCAAGTCTGCCAGCGCGTATTTCGGCTAAATCATAAAGCGATTCTATTTTACCAGTTATCTTATTTTGCGGCATAACTTCGTCTTGTGATACGGATGATGATAGCATGATTTTTCTATTTTTTGGAATCAACGTCCAAAGGCACAGCGTAAAGCTCCAACCTGTGATCCACCAGTTTATAGCCAAGTTTATTTGCAATCGAACGCTGTAAAGTCTCAATCTCGCTACTGGAAAATTCAATAACCTTACCAGATTTAAGATCAATCAAATGGTCATGATGCTCGTCACTTACCGGCTCATAGCGAGAGCGGCCATCACCAAAATCATGCCTCTGGGTAATTCCTGATTCTTCAAACAGCTTAACCGTGCGATAGACGGTCGCAATACTGATATGCGGGTCAATAGCCACCGCCCGCTGATAAAGCATCTCGACATCAGGATGATCATCAGATTCAGAAACGACCCTCGCAATGACACGGCGTTGCCCAGTCATCTTCAAGCCTTTTTCTGTGCATTTTTCTTCGATATCTGATATGTTTTGTTGCAAGTTATAATCCTTACTATTGTTTGCGGGTGCAGGGATAGTAGCTTGTAGTTAGTGTTTTGTAAATAGTAGCTGGTGATTCATAAAACTTTCTTTCTTAACAAAATGTTGTTTGCAAAATCATCTGTAAAATAATATCTATGAGCTGGGAGAATTATCATGTTTTTGCGCAATAAAGGGTTTACACTCACTGAATTGTCAGTAGTTCTGGTTATTATCGGACTTCTGATTGGGGCGAGCCTTACGGGAATATCGCTTATACGCTCAGCCGAAATACGCGAAGTAATCGGCGAGTATGACAGATACGCCAAAGCCATAAAAGAATTTCAGGACAAATATCAAGCATTACCTGGGGATATGAGCAATGCGGAAACCATCTGGGGTTCTGATGCTACCTGCGATACCACAGCCACCAATACCGTAGCCAAGATTGCAACTTGTAGTGGTGATGGAAATGGGCGCATAGGTACAAGCAGCACCGCCGGAGTTCTTGACACGAATGATGCTTACGAATGGTTCCGCGCCTGGCAGCAACTTTCCAATGCCGGTTTAATAGACACTAAATTCACTGGCGTTAAAGCATCTGCCACCGATGGAGATGCGGGAATTGGTCTTAATGTTCCGCAGTCAAAATTAAGTGTGAAATCTGGCTGGACACTATATTATTTTCTGCTAACCGCAACCGATACTAATCTATGGGGAGATAATTACGGGCATGTTTTTGCCTTTGGTGGTGACAGTGGCACAAGCGTAACTAATGTTCCGGTGCTATCACCGGAAAATGCTTATAATATTGATAAAAAGATCGATGATGGAACGCCCGGTCGTGGTAATATCCGCGCACGACGTACGGCCTCAGAAGTAAACTGTACAACAAGTGACACAACACAGGATGCCGCAGCTTATAACGCAACTTCTACAACCGGTCTGCAATGTTCGCTTATATTTATTTTAGGGTTTTAAAAAATGAAATTTTATACGGTATCTCAAATTGTGTCATCCCCGCGTAGGCGGGGATCTAGGGTAAAAACCTCCGTCGGTATGTATGGCTCTAGATCGCCTTTGCCTGCGCACGGGATGACTGGTTTCACCCTAGTTGAACTGGCAATAGTGGTGGTTGTCATCGGACTTGTGATAGGCGGGGTTGTTGTAGGAAAATCTTTGCTTAGAAGCTCAGAAGTTATGTCCATAACCGCCGAATACTCTGCATACAAACAGGCAATCGGTAATTTCAATGATAAATATCAGGCACTCCCTGGAGATTTTGCTGCTGCCTCGACTGTATGGAGTGGGATTACCAATGGTGATGGAAACGGTCTGGTTACAGTTAATATTTCCGCCACTCGCCTTGATGAACAATTCCTGGCATGGCAACATCTGCAAAAAGCAGAAATGATAAAGGGTAACTATACTGGCACTGCTGGAACTGCCGGCGTGCGTGACCGTGTTATCGGCACAAACATACCAGCATCACAGTTAAATGGTGCCGGATGGGGACTTATCAGCGTTACTCTCACCGACATAGCCGGCGGTTATACTGAAATACCTTATACCGCACCTGACACCGCACCCAACCATGTTTTATGGTTCGGAGGAAATTCCGTTAGCGGAACAGTTGATAGTCAGAAACCTGTATTAACCCCAATTGAAGCTCTGGATATTGATAAGAAATCTGATGATGGCTTGCCAGGTCATGGTAAAATTATCGCTCAGGCTAATGGCGGCACCGGAACTTGTTCTTCCAGCGCAACGGCATATGACACGTCGTCAAAATCTATCCTCTGCTCCTTAGTATTTAAAACCGGATTTTAATTATGTCACAATATATTAAGAAAACACTATATCCGCGCCAATGTCAGCGGCTGGTGCCGAATGGGTGAGTTTGCCAACGGAAATATAATCAACTCCGGTTTCGGCAATGCCTCGCACCGTTGCCAGCGACACACCGCCGGAAGCCTCCAGAGGAATTTTGCCCGCACTCAAAGCAACTGCTTTTTTCAATGTTTCATTATCCATGTTATCGAGCAGAATTCTATCAGGTGAGGCAATAATCGCTTCCTCAACTTGTGTTAAATTATCGCACTCGACAATTACAGGTAGCTTAGTAGCTGCCCTTACTTTTTCTACTGCCTGTTTTATCCCACCACAAAGCGCGATATGGTTATCTTTTATCATCACCATGTCATCAAGGCGCATACGGTGATTTTTCCCGCCACCAACCGTAACTGAGTATTTATCGAACACGCGCAAATTAGGCATGGTTTTACGCGTATCCAAAATCACTACTTTAGTTCCTGCTACCGCCTGTACATACTGGTTAGTCAGGGTGGCAATGCCACACATGCGCTGCATAAGGTTAAGCACCACCCGCTCGCCAGCAAGCAATGCTCTGGCATTGCCTTTAGCCACTGCCAGCACTTTATTTGTACCAGCAAACTCGCCTTCATTAACACTGGCACTGGCACTGGCACCCAGAATATTATAAACCAGCTCAGGTATAAATACGCCGCAAGCTACCAGATCTTCACGCGCCACAAACGCCATTTCCGCCTGCTGGTTTTCCGGAATGAGCAACTGCGAAGTTACATCGCCCTGCCCTATATCCTCAGCTAATGCGCGTTTGATAATGTCGATAATTTCTTGGTTAGTTTTCATATAGCCTAAAGCCTATTGCCTATTGCCTATTGCCTATTTAAACACCACCGTTTTTTTGCCATTAAGCAACACCCTATGCTCTATATGATATTTCAGTGCGCGAGCAAGGGCTACGCATTCCGTATCCCGCCCTATTGCCGCTAAATCATCGGGTGAATGAGTGTGGTCCACGCGCGCCACTTCCTGCTCGATTATCGGCCCTTCATCTAAATCTGTCGTAACATAATGCGCGGTTGCGCCGATAAGTTTTACGCCACGATCAAATGCCTGCGTATATGGCCGCGCGCCTTTGAAACTCGGTAGGAAAGAATGGTGTATGTTTATTACTTTTCCTTCCAGCTTGCTGCACAGTTCCGGCGATAAAATCTGCATATAACGCGCCAGCACCACCACATCAATCTGATGACGGGCGATAATTTCCAGCACCTTATTTTCCTGCTCAGCTTTACTCGCTGCATTAACCGGAAGATGGTAATAAGGAATCTCATGCCATTTTGCCAGATGCTCCCAATCATTATGGTTGGAAATAATCGCCGGAATATCAATGGCAAGCTGTCCGGTTTTCTGGCGGTATAGCAAATCATTCAAGCAGTGACCAAACGTCGAAACCATAATAAGCACGCGGCTTTTACGGGTTTTATAGGCAATGTCCCACTGCATGGAAAAACGCTGCGCCACCTTGTCATAAAACAGTTTTTTAAGCGTATCCTGATTCGGCCCGCCCGCCTCAATACTGAATTCAATGCGCAGAAAAAACTGCCCAGTGGATTCATCGCCAAATTGTGCCGACTCAATGATAAAGCCAAAATTTTCAGCAAGAAAACCAGTCACACTCGCAACGATTCCGCGAACATCTGGACATGATAAAGTTAGTATATAGCGGTTTTGGTTCATACAGCCTTCTTTGTTTTTGTAGTTTTTTCAGGCAGTTTCAATTCAGGATTATCACGCAGAAGGTAACATTCAAAACGCGCGCCCTTTTGCGATTCAGAATTTAAAACCACCCGCCCGCCATGCAGCTCTATAAAGCTTTTCACAATCGGAAGCCCAAGCCCGGTTCCTGAACGACTGGTCGACTTGCCTTTCGCGGCTTCCTGATTACGTCCCTTATAGAATTTGCTGAATACAACTTCCTGCTCATCAATAGGAATTCCCTGCCCATCATCTTCCACCCACAACATAATCTCACCAGCCTCGGTTTCCTTAGCACCAAAACTTATTTTACCGCCTTCCTGTGAATATTTTATGGCATTGGAAAGAAGGTTGAATAATATCTGCTTGAGGCGCGTTTCATCACCAATCATCTTACCTATTTTGGAAGGGCATTCAAACTTAATGGTAATGGAGTTTTCCTTACTGCGCTCCTGTATCAACGACAGCACCGGTTTCATCATCGCATAAATATCAAAGCGCGATATGTTAAGACGCATATAACCCGCTTCAATTCCTGCCAGATCCAGAATATCATTGATAAGCTGCATGAGATGCTGCGAAGATTGGTGTATACCTTCAACATATTCGCGTTGTTTGTCTGACAGCGTACCGAAATATTCCTGCCTGAGCATTTCCGAAAATCCGCTTATCGAGGTCAGTGGTGAACGCAGTTCATATGACACATTGGCAAGGAATTCGGTTTTGAGCCTGTCCGCTTCCGACAGCGCATCGTTACGCTCCCGTAACGACCTCTCTACCAATGTTGAATCGGTAATATCAAGGTAAGTAATCAGCGTAGCCCCATCCGGCAACGGCACTTTGCGACAATCAATTACCTTGCCGTCAGAACGCTCAATACGCCTTGAATTAAAATCACGGGTCAGCAATTGCTCCATATGCTGATTCTTGAAACTTTCCCAATCTTCCACGGCAAATAACGTTCTGTATTTTTCCAGCAGCTCGCGGATATGCGGCTCTGAATTTACAAATTCAACCTCCAGGTTCCACATAAGCAAATAGCCGGGATTGCTGAGTTTTAACCTTCCATCCTCACCAAATACCGCAACTCCTTCATGCAGATTATCCAACGTTTCGCGCTGCACCGCAATCAATGTATTATATGAACGCTCCAGAGCCAGCCTGTCAGTTACATCTTCATAGGCAAATAAAATTCCGCCGAGCGCATGCGGAATCGCAATAACGCGCAAAGCTTTACCATCCGGCAAATAGAAAAACTCTTCGCGTGGCTCCAGCAAATCAGTAAATAACTTTATCTGTTGCTGCTTGAAAAAATGGAAATTTGCTTGTTCGGGAAGTCGGCGTTTCTCATGTAAGACCTCAAGTATTTCACTATATGTCGGGTGCGAATCCAGCCACACTTCATCAAATTTCCAGAGCGCGACAAAGGCATTGTTGAAGGTTTTAAGACGCATGTCAGAACCATAAATCGCCATCGCACTTGCAGAACTTTCAAGAAAATCATCCTGCGCTGAGATATAGCGAGCAATGTCTTCTTTCAATTTATCAACTTCGCTGTAATCAATGGCAAAACCAGCGAACATTTTTTCTTCAGGTATGGAAAACTCGGTAATTTCATAGAGCTTGCGATGCCCACCAACAACAATATGCCGCCTGTCAGTGACTGATCTTGTGCTAACACCTGCTTGCTGCGACATCATCCGCACACGTTTATCAAGCTCCGGCACAACGCCAGATTCAGCACTGTCCAGCAAATCATCTACTGCTTCGCTGTAAGCCAGATTATGAAAGCCGATATTGAGATCTTCGCCACGCTGCCAGATTGGATATGGCGACATATTAAGCAGGGTAGAATAAATTTTCAGGTTGGATTTTAGTTTTTCGTTCTCAGTCAATAACTCCACCTCACGTCCACTAGGCACAGCACAAGCCTTATGACCATGAAAAACCGACTTTATTACGGATGCGATACGATTCACACGCACTCACTCTTCAAGTTATTTATAAAATGACGATAGACAGAAAAAAAACACTTTGTCTAGCGTCATTTGAAAAATAAAATTTAGTAGCGGTAGCCTTCAGGCTTAAATGGCCCTTCTGCTGAAATGCTGAGATATTCCGCCTGTTTCTTGCTGAGCTTGGTAAGCTTCACACCAAGCTTATCAAGATGCAGGGCTGCAACTTTTTCATCCAGATGTTTTGGCAGAACATAAACTTTATTTTCGTATTTTGCATGATGGTTCCAAAGTTCAATCTGCGCCAGAACCTGATTGGAGAACGATGTGCTCATCACAAAGCTAGGATGCCCAGTGGCACAACCAAGATTCACCAGACGGCCCTTGGCAAGAACGATTATGCGTTTTCCATCGGGAAAAGCCACTTCATCAACCTGTGGCTTCACTTCTTTCCATGTCATATTTTTGAGTGAAGCAACCTGAATTTCACTGTCGAAATGACCGATATTGCAGACAATAGCGCGGTCTTTCATCGCCCGCATATGTTCCAGAGTAATTACATCAACATTGCCGGTTGCAGTCACAAAAATATCCCCACGCGCAGCAGCGTCTTCCATAGTAATTACTTCATAACCTTCCATAGCCGCCTGCAGCGCGCAGATTGGATCTATCTCTGTCACAATCACGCGTGCACCCTGACCTTTAAGCGCGTGCGCGCAGCCTTTGCCCACATCGCCATAACCAGCGACCACAGCAATTTTGCCAGCAATCATAACGTCAGTCGCGCGTTTCAAACCATCAGGCAATGACTCACGGCAACCATAAAGATTATCGAATTTTGATTTGGTAACCGAATTATTCACGTCAATCGCTGGAACTTTAAGCTCACCAGCTTTCACCATTTCATAAAGACGGTGAACACCAGTTGTGGTTTCTTCAGAAAGCCCTTTTACTTCTTTCAGCAGTTCTGGAAATTTTTTATGCATCATGATCGTTAGATCGCCGCCATCATCTAAAATCATGTTCGGAGTCCAGCCATCAGCACCTTTAATAGTTTGCTCAATGCACCAGTCAGCCTCTTCCTCGGTTTCACCTTTCCATGCAAACACAGGAATTCCAGCTGCAGCAATCGCCGCTGCTGCCTGATCCTGCGTAGAAAATATGTTACAACTGCTCCAGCGCACAGTCGCGCCAAGCGCGGTCAAAGTTTCAATAAGCACAGCAGTTTGAATGGTCATATGCAGACAGCCAGCAATGCGCGCGCCCTTCAGTGGCTGCGATTTAGCGTATTCAGCACGTATCGCCATAAGCCCCGGCATTTCGGTTTCTGCGAGGGAAATTTCATTGCGCCCCCAAGCGGCAAGACTCATGTCAGCCACTTTGTAATCAGAAAAATTATTTTTAGCAGCGGTCGCAGAATTACTCATGACATTTTCCTTTTCGTTGTAAAATTATCCATAAACACGCTGGGAAGCTAGCTTCTGCACACTAAAACTGCAAGCACAAAATAACGCTTACAGCTTTATCTCGATAAGGGTTTTAGTGGAAAGAAATGGCAATATTTCCAATAAATCAGCTAGCTTCAATGCCACACAACCTTCTGTTGGCTCATAATTTTCACGGGCAATATGTATGAAAATGGCACTACCTTTTCCCGAAACAACCGACGAATCGTTATAACCAATAGGAATAATCAAATCGTAGACATCATCATCGCGCCAAAGTTTTTCGTGTGAAAAACTCGATGGAAGAAGTATATGCCTGTTATAATCCGGCGAATTCACATCATCACACCAGCCATCATTTTGCGTTATTATTTTTAACGGTAAATCGGTTCGCGGTTTTTTTATTTTATCAGCGCGATACCATAATTCACGAAGTGGAAATGTTCCGAGCGGTGTGCAGCCATCACCTTCTTTTTTATCGGCAGAAAATCCATTTTTACCAATAGCACAATGATAGGTTTTTCCACGAAAGATAATATTGTTGCCAATTAAAATCATATTATTATATGGCGTATAATTTATATATTCCTCTGAAGACCCTCTGAATGTCCTATAAATAAACATCATAATAAGTGGAATTCCTATTGGAGATAAAAAGAACGCTGGCATCCAAGCATCACCATTCGTTCCGGTACAAATTGAACCATCACATCCAAACATCGGCCAAATAATTGCCGCAATATAAAGCAAGATAACTAGAAAATTTATAATACCCATCAAGCAGATTTTCTCACGGGTTGCCCAGCAGAAATTCCCGATTGCAGCACTTTCTCCACGATTTGCGGAGCGTTGAGTCCCGCTATATCATACATGGTTTGTGGGGTGTTTTGCTCAATAAATTCATCAGGCAGGCACAAGGCAAGAATTTTGCAACCACCTTGCAACAAATCGTTATTTGCTGCGAAGCTCAGCACGTGTGAACCAAAGCCACCAATTGCGCCCTCTTCCACTGTTATCAGCAACTCATGTTTTGCAATTAAACTGCGGATTAAATCTTCATCAATCGGTTTAGCGAAACGGGCATCAGCAACCGTAACTTTAATTCCTTTTTCTGTCAGAATATCGGCCGCCTTCAGGCATTCTGCCAAACGTGTACCAAGAGACAGCAAAGCAACCTTGGAACCCACATCTTCACGCACGATCCGGCCTTTGCCAATTTCCAGCGGCACGCCAACTTCGGGAAGCACCACTCCAACACCCTCTCCCCTCGGATAACGCACCGCGCTTGGCGCATTATCAATGGCAACAGCTGTCGCAATCATATGTTTAAGTTCCGCTTCATCGCTTGGTGCCATCACAATAAAATTCGGCAGGCTGGCAAGATAAGTAACGTCAAAAGCCCCGGCGTGGGTTGGCCCATCCGCACCAACTAATCCAGCGCGGTCAATCGCAAAGCGTACCGGCAGGTTTTGAATCGCCACATCGTGCACCACCTGATCATAACCACGCTGCAGGAAAGTGGAATAAATAGCGCAGAACGGCTTATAACCCTGCGTAGCCAAACCAGCAGCAAAAGTCACAGCATGCTGCTCGGCAATACCAACATCAAACATGCGCTGTGGAAATTCTCTGGCAAATAAATCAAGACCAGTGCCTGAGGGCATAGCAGCAGTGACAGCCACTATTTTCTCATCTCTCTTTGCTTCTGCTATCAGGCTGTCAGCAAAAACTTTAGTATAGCTTGGCGCAGCAACAACAGATTTTTTCTGCGTTCCGGTCGTAACATCAAAACTGTTTACACCATGATATTTATCATCGGATGCCTCCGCCGGCGCATAACCATGCCCCTTGCGCGTCACTACATGCAACAAAATAGGTCCACTATCTTTCTGGTTTTTTATATTGCGCAGAACCGGTAGCAAATGCGCCAGATTATGCCCATCAACCGGCCCGACATAATAAAAACCAAGCTGCTCAAAAAGTGTGCCGCCAACAGCAATGTCACGCGCCAGATGCTCTGCCCGGCGTGCGAAGCGAAGCAGTGGCTCTGGAAATTTGCTGGCAACAACTTTACCAATATGCCGTAAAGTATGATAGGGATGCGAAGAAATCAAACGCGATAGATATGTACTCATCGCACCAACCGGTCTTGCAATCGACATATCATTATCATTTAAAATAACAATAAGGCGAGTGCCAATACTACCAGCATTGTTCAGTGCTTCATACGCCATTCCAGCACTCATTGCACCATCACCAATAACGGCAATTACCTCATGTTTTTTTCCTCCAAGGTCGCGTGCCACCGCCATTCCCAGCGCAGCAGAAACGGACGTGGAACTATGTCCTGCACCAAATACATCATATTCGCTTTCATCGCGTTTGCAAAAACCAGACAATCCATCCGGTTTACGTAATGTCCGTATTTTTTCACGCCTGCCTGTAAGAATTTTGTGCGGATAAGATTGATGACCAACATCCCAGATAAGTAAATCATCAGGGGTATTAAAAACATGATGCAAGGCAACTGTTAGCTCAACAACACCGAGCCCCGCCCCTAAATGACCGCCAGTATGCGATACGGCAGAAACTGTCTCCGTGCGCAACTCTGTCGCCAGCTGTTCAAGCTGGGCATCAGAGAACTCACGAATATCACGAGGATAATTCACGCCATCAAGCAAAGGGGTATTACTCACAACATCATCTCAATCTTTTAAATCCACGAAACACTTAAAACGCTATCTCAACAACATATTCCTGCCATTATTTACCACGATCAGATTGCCGTCCATAAGATTATATGTACCATCCGGCATTATCTTTCTATTGCCATAATCATCAACCAGATACACATAAACTCCCTCAAAAGCAATTACCTGTCCGCTACGCAACTTTGGTTCTTTTCCGGTAAATACTACCGTCTCGCGTTGAGGCACCACCACTTCTGCCTGTCCTACAATAGGCGGATAATAGTTACTTATCTTTTCCATTTTTGCTACATTCGCTGATGTATTGCTCTTAACTTCCACTCCGATAAAATTATCTTCCGGCAGATCATCATCCGGTTTTGCTACTTTAACCACAGAATCGGATGCAAGATCAGAACTAGACACACTATTAGAACTAGCCGAAGACTTCATCGAATTCAGAATAGCCACTTTGCTATTAGGATCAACAGCGACTCCTTCACTAAATACTCCTGTATTACCAGCACCTTGTTGCTGTTCTATGAATAAGTTAGTAGCAATAGTCAGTTCATCTGAACCATATTTTGCCAGCAATTCTCTCTGCTTATTCTGAAATTCCCTAAGCGGATTACTGCCAAAAATAAGCGTGCCGACTATGAAACATATACCTATTAACATCAGAAATCGCATAATATACCCTCAAAGCATTATTCAGACCTTATAGTAACTCTGTATAATTACTATACAGAATTACTATGAAAATCGAGCCAGAAAGACCAATTTTCTGCTGCGAAGCAAGCGTAACTTCAAATAATAACTGTAAAGCTATTATTTGAAACAACTAATAATTGTTACAGAAAATAATGATACATCATTATTTTCTGGTTACGCCTGCTACGCGGCGAAAAATCGGACTTTCGGTCTCGATTTTCATACTCTATTCTGTATTAAAAAATACAGAATAGAGTATATATATTCATTGCAAACAAATCAGACCATTGCGTTTAATACACGCGGTTAGTGTAGCATAAACTGCGGCAGTTTTCATCAAAAACTATCAGATTTTCATCAAACACCATAGTAAAATCGCCTTTTGCACGTGCAACCGGTTTTCCGCCTCATCAAATACTCTAGATTGCACCCCATCAATAACCTCAGAAGTAACCTCCTGCCCACGATGTGCAGGCAAACAATGCAGGAAAATCGCCTTTTTATCAGCTTTTTTCATAAGTTCGGCATTAACCTGATACGGCGCAAGAATCTTTATTTGTGCGTCCACATCCGGATCACCCATAGATACCCATGTATCAGTGATTACAGCATGTGCCCCAGAAACAGCCTCTTCCGGTGAATCTGAAATCTTAATATTACCGCCACGCGCTAGCGCCCAGTCAATCACCTGCGGAAGCGGGGAAAGGGTCGGAGGACAGGCAATTTTGAAATTACAGCCAAATAGCGTCGCTGCCTGAATCCAGCTTTGCGCCACATTATTACCATCCCCTACCCATGCTATTGTTTTTCCTTTGATATTTCCAATATTTTCCTCAAATGTTAATATATCGGCAAGTATCTGGCAGGGATGACTAAACTCAGTAAGCCCATTTATCACCGGAACACTCGCATTTTCCGAAAGTTGAATCAGCTTGTCGTGACTATGGCAGCGTAACATAATAGCATCCACATAGCGCGAAAGCACACGGGCAGTATCCTCTACCGACTCTCCTCTCCCAAGCTGCAGTTCATTACCATTAAAGGAAAGGGCATGACCGCCCAGCTCCATCATAGCTACCTCAAAAGATACTCTGGTTCTGGTAGAATTTTTTTCAAAAATCATCGCAAGTTTTTTATTGGCAAGCAATGGCTCGAACCTGCCTTCCGCCCGTTCTTTTTTAAGGCGTACTGCGCAATCAAGAATTTTTCGCAGTTCAATCGCCGTAATATCAGAAAAATCTATAAAATGCCTGGTCATATCAATACTTTCATTATATTTTCCTACAGGTTCTGCGTATAATATCTGCTGCTTCATTAACATGTTTCTCCTCAATAATCAGCGGTGGTGTAATGCGTATAATTCCGTCCTCGGCGGGTGAAGTAAAAAGACCATTCTCCCTTAAATTTTCAACCAGCTTAATGTGCGGGATTTTTGCCTGCATCCCAAGCATAAGCCCCCGCCCACGCACCTCAGAAAACAGGCTAGGAAATTCAAGGGCGATTGCTGATAATTGCTCTTTCAGCAACCTGCCAACCGCTTCCACCTGCCGCAAAAAATCCGGTGCAAGTATAATATCCAAAACTGCATTTCCAACCGCCATTGCCAGAGGGTTTGAACCATAAGTCGAACCATGTGTGCCAGCAGACATGCAGGAGGCTACCTTGTCTGTAACCAAACATGCACCCAGAGGAAATCCACCACCTATACCTTTTGCTACAGAAACAATATCAGGAACAACATCGGATTGCTGGTGGGCAAATAGCGAGCCTGTACGCCCCATGCCACATTGCACCTCGTCTATAAACAGAAGCAGCCCATATTTGTCAGCAATACGGCGAAGTCCTTGTAAAAATTCGTGCCTAGCCTCCCTTATTCCACCTTCACCCTGAATCGGCTCAACCAATATTGCCGCTGTTTCCGGTGTAATGGCAGCTTCCACAGCTTGCAAATTATTGAATTCCACACGGTCAAACCCATCAAGCAGAGGCCCATAGCCAGCGCGCGCTATCTCATTGCCACCTGCCGAGATACAAGCAAAGCTGCGCCCATGAAACCCGCCTTCCATAGTGATAACCCGGTAACGCTCAGGATTTCCATTGGCATCATGATATTTACGCAGGATTTTAAGCCCACACTCCACCGCTTCGCCTCCGGAATTACAGAAAAAAACCTTATCGGCAAAGCAGGCCGCTGTCAGCCTCTGCGCAAACCGGTTAAGCTCAGGCATTTGATACATATTAGAGCAATGCCAGAGAATATCTGCCTGTTCTTTAAGCGCGGAAACAAGGTGTGGATGAGAATGTCCAAGGGAATTTACCGCGATGCCAGCGGCAAAATCCAGATAACGCGTACCATCAGGCGCGAAAAGATATACACCTTCCCCACGGGAAATAGTGACATTGGAACGGCGATAAACTGGTAGAACAGCCGACATTTTTGTTATATTAAAAGCCAATTAGAAAAGGGGTGATTTTCTTACTAATAAGTGATTTTGTCAAGACCTCTATCAATCCCTAATAAAACAATTAATGCACATATAATCAATAGGATAGTCATATAGTTACCAACCGAAGTTATGGCAATCGCGAAAACCAACATTGCCAGCAATATATAAACAATGGTTGGTAATCTATGATTTTGCTCCAATTTCTGGGAAAGCCACACCATAGCTGGCAAAGCAATCCACACCGCATCATAAGCAAGGTTATATGGTGAACATAACAACGCGGCAATGCTAAATGCCAGCCATTTTGCCGCAAGCGTATGTTCCCCACGCCAAACTTTTGAAAATCCATAGAATGCCAAGGCAGCTACCAGAAAATAACCGCACCAAGCATAAACCTCGGAAAGACCAATTTCCAGTAAGGCGCGGTAAGTAGAATAAACGCTGAAAAACCAAATGTCGGGAGAAAGGGAAACAGTTTTTGCTGAGCTGAAATGCCTTATCGCCATTTCCCAGATATCCCAACCAAAAGCAAAACTTGAAACTACAACAAGAAATAAAGTGCTAAGAATCGTGTATAGCAATGCACTGTAGTAACGACCGAGAAGCAGAGCAACCGGTATCAAAATAGCGAAATGTGGTTTCATGCTTAAGACTGCAAAACACACACCCGCAAGCAGTGGGCGTTTTTGCAGCAAGGCAATACCCATTCCGGCAATTGCCACAAAAATCAGCGCATTCTGCCCCATGCTCAGGCAGTAAAATACATTGATATTAAAAATTGTAGCGAGCCATAAGCCACCACGCATCTGCCAGAAATGCCAGAGTACAAAAGCCGGAAGTAAAAACGATACGGCAAGCCACAAGCCAAGTGCAAAATAATATGGCAGAAGCCCAAAAGGCAGGAGCAATGGCAAATAATGTGGCGGATATAGCCACGCCCAGGGCTGCATTGTCTGGTTTTCCAGTTCAGGAATAACCGAACTATTTATATTATTTATAAAACCACCCACGTACAAATCATTGATATGTCCAGATAATGTGAGCTTCGCAGCAGCATAAAAAAACAGGAAATCACGCCCAACATATTGGTCGTATAATCCCCTAAGACCATGCGCGGGTATGAGGGAATCTATCAATGATTTAAGTGAAATAAATGCAAGTAATGCTGTAAAAATATAAAAGAGAATCAATATATACTTTTTGCACTTCAAGAATTGGGAATTCTTAAAGTGCGTACGCCCGCTACGCGTCGAAAAATCGGGCTTTCGGCCTCGATTTTCACATACCCATCCCAACTTTTCAGTTGGAATGGGTATAGTTTTCTTTACATTAAATTCCTGCATTAACTATGCTTTCCTTAAGTCTTAAGCCTGTAGCCCCGACTGAATAATGCCGCAGTAACCACCCATAACACAATATTGGTTATCGCCATTACCACCATGCCAAGTGCTACAGTGCCGTCAGTATAGCCAACAGTGGCATAGCGAAAACCATCAATCATGTAGAAGAACGGGTTAAAATGGCAGACATAATACCAGAATTCAGGGAGATGCTTAATTGAGTAGAACGTGCCGGAAAGGAAGGAAAAAGGAGTGATTATATAGTTGGTGATGGCTGCAAGTTGATCAAAAGACTGCGCCCATATACCCGTTAAAATTCCAAGTAGAGACAGCATAATACAGGCGGAAACAACATAATACATGCCAATCCATGGATGGAGCAAAGAAAACGGCACGAACATATAGACGGCTGCCATCACTACTATACCCACCAAAACCCCGCGCACTACCCCGCCAACAACCAGGGAAAACAGCAACTCGCCACCGGTGAGCGGTGGCATGAGAATATCAATTATAACCCCCTGAATTTTACCGAGCATCAGGGATGATGAAGTATTGGCAAAGGCATTCTGCACGATCGCCATCATGACGAGTCCAGGAGCAATAAATTCTCCGTAAGGCACATGGTCGATCATCTGCTCATTACCGCCCATAGCCAGCATCAAAACCGCAAGGAAGAGCAAGGTCGTGACGATGGGCGCAATAATGGTCTGGTTCCATACTTTTGCAAACCGCCATATCTCGCGTTTACAAAGGGTCATAACGCCTATGGTATTGATGTATTTCATAGCATTATGCTTCAATAATTGGAATTTCATATTTAGCGAGAATTTTATCGCGCGTTATCAAGGTTAAACCTGTTGTTTTCACCTGTGCAATCAATGCTCGGTCAAAAGGATCTCTATGATGTAATGGTAAATTTTTAACAGCATAGGCTTGTTTAGCCGTTAATGGTAATTCCAAGAAATTACATATACTAATATACTTATCAAAATCTATAAAATAAGTAAGTTTTCCTATAGATTGTTTTACCGCTATTTCCAAGATGCTTATACTACTGACAAATATCACATTTTCTGACGATGAAATAACAGACAACGCTCTATCAGATAAAGTTTCTGGTGCTTGAACCCACCACAAGAATACATGAGTATCCAGCAATAAATCCACTATTTATTTCTCTTCATCTGGAAATAATTTTGAGTTATAAAATAACTCTTCTATTTCCTTATCGCACTCATCAAAATCATCAGAAATTGTAAATTTTCCACGAAGCTGCCCGCCCACCCTAGGTTCTGCCTTAACAGGCATCACCGGTATAAGCCGTACCATTTCCTTACCAGAATCAGATATAACAATATCCTCACCAGCCACTGCACTTTTAATAAGTGCAGCAAGCTGGCTCTGGGCATTATTTATATCAATAATCTGCATGTTATCTTCTGTCGCCGATAAAGCGCAGCAGATACATAAAGATATTGATAAAGTCCATATACAGGCTGAGCGCGCCCATAATCGAAGTTTTTGCCATAGCTTCAGCATTACCAGCAACCTGATAATACATGCCTTTCAGCTTCTGGGTATCGTAAGCGGTAAGACCTACGAAAATCAGCACGCCAATCACTGAAGTGGCAAAAGACAGAGCCGAGCTTTGCATAAAGATATTAACTATCGAAGCAATAATAAGCCCGATAAGTCCCATCATCAGGAATGACCCCATACCGGTCAGATCCCGCTTAGTGGTATAGCCATAAATGCTCATCGCGCCAAAAGTTCCAGCAGTTACGAAGAAAGCACGGGCAATGCTTTCACCGGTATAAAGCAGGAATATGGAGGTAAGCGACAAGCCAACCAGAGCTGCATATGCCCAGAAAATCCCCTGCGCCGCAGTAGTACTCAGGCGGTTAATACCCATACTTAGCCACAAAACCAGCCCAATTGGAGCAAGAGCGACAATCCAGCCTAAGCCAGACATGCCAGCGACCTGACCATTCTGTACAGTGTAAAGCGCGCTTAAAATGGCTTCAGACTTGGAAGCACCCAGAGCAACTATACCGGTAAGAGCCAGAGCACTCGCCATATAGTTGTAAATCTTAAGCATATAAGCGCGTAAACCAGCGTCATAGGCAACAGCTCTCGACTGCGCGCCAAATTGAGCGGTGGCAAACGGATCACGATATTCCATAGTTTTTCTCCCATTCAGATTAATAAAATTAGCACCTGAGTATTATATGGTATATTGAACTGTAATTTCAAGTAAAACCCGACATTTTTTATCTGATATTATTTTATATTATTTTTTGCTTGATTTACGGTCACTTCCCAGCTAAACACTCAGTCCCTTTGAGTTGCCGGGCGAGGCATTGCCTTTGGTCACTTTATTTGTAACCTTAATTTTATAGGATTTTAAAATGCCAAAACTGAAAACAAAATCAGGCTGTAAGAAGCGTTTCCGCTTCACTGCCACAGGCAAGGTTGTTGCCTCCCAAGCTGGAAAACGTCATGGCATGCGCAAGCGTACCAATCGTTTTATTCGTAACGCCCGTGGCACTACTATTCTCGATGCTTCTGATACACATCGCATCGTGCAATATATGCCCAACGGTTCATATTAGCTTATAGGGAGATAACAAATGGCTCATGCTCAAAGTGGTGCTAACCGCGCCCGTCGCAAAAAAATTCTTAAAATGGCAAAAGGCTATTATGGCCGCTCAAAAAGCTGTATCACCGTTGCCCGCGAAAAAGTAGAAAAAGGTCTGCGTTACGCTTATCGTGACCGCCGCACCAAGAAACGTAATTTCCGCAGCCTGTGGATTCAGCGTATCAACGCCGGCGTACGCGAACATGATATGGTTTATTCGCAGTTCATCAGTGGTCTTATCAAAGCAGGTGTTGAAATAGACCGTAAGGTTCTTTCAGACCTAGCAACCCATGAACCAGCAGCTTTCAAAGCAATTGTTGACCAATCAAAAGCTGCTCTCGCTAAAAAAGCTGCTTAATTTATTTACTTGTCATACCAGCGAAAGCTGGTATCCAGAACTAACTTTTAAACTGGATGCCAGCCTAATGTTGGCATGACAATGTAGGATATTATGAACGACAATCTTCTTGCGCAGTCCATTGATTCCATTAATAGCTGTTCTAGCTCTAATGAGCTTGAAGAATTGCGCGTTGCTATACTTGGCAAAAAAGGTAAGCTTACCGAAGCTTTAAAGGCACTGGGACAAGCATCGCCCGAAGAGCGCAAAACTCTGGGCGCAAATCTGAACCAGATAAAACAGGAAATAACCGACGCGCTGGAAGCAAAAAAACTTGCTCTCGCTGATATTGAGCTTTCTGCTCGCCTCGTTAGCGAAAAGCTGGATGTCACCCTTCCCGCAAACGGCGAACCGTGTGGTAAAATCCACCCTATCACTCAGGTTACCGAAGAAATCACCGCAATATTTGCCGACCTTGGTTTTAATGTTGCCGATGGCCCTGATATTGAAGATGACGAGCATAATTTCAACGCCTTGAATATCCCAGAATCACATCCCGCCCGCCAGATGCACGATACGTTTTATCTCAGAGGTCAGGAAAAAGAAAGTAAGGATAATTCTTCCCGAATCCCGAATCCCGAATCCCGAATCCTGCTTAGGACCCATACTTCACCTGTGCAGATCCGCACCATGCGCTCTGGCAAACCACCATTTCGTTTTATCGCGCTGGGCAGCACCTATCGTTGTGACAGCGACCTCACTCACACGCCGATGTTTCATCAGATTGAAGGATTGGTAATTGATAAAGAAATAAATATGGGGCATCTGCGCGGCTGCATCAGCGAATTTCTACGCGTGTTTTTTGAGCTGGAAAATGTGCCGGTGCGTTTCCGCCCTAGCTTCTTCCCATTCACTGAACCATCAGCAGAAATTGATATTGGCTGCGCCCGCAGCAAAGAAAGTTTGAAGATTGGCGCAGGCAGTGACTGGCTGGAAATTGGTGGTTGTGGAATGGTGCATCCAAATGTTCTAAAAAATTGCAATATCGACCCTAACGAGTGGCAGGGCTTTGCGTTCGGCATGGGTATCGAACGCCTCGCTATGCTTAAATATGGTATTCCCGACCTGCGTACATTTTTTGAATCAGACGCACGCTGGCTTTCGCATTACGGCTTTGACCCGCTGCATATTCCCAACTTAGTTAGTGGGTTGTGATATGAAATTCACTCTCGCATGGCTAAAGGATCATCTGGAAACTGAAGCTTCCTTGCAGCAAATTTCTGACAAACTGACCGCTATTGGTCTCGAAGTTGAAAGCGTGGAAGATAAAGCGGAGAGCTTAAAATCTTTCACTGTCGCTAAAATATTGGAAGCTACCCGCCACCCAGAAGCTGATAAACTTCAGGTGTGCAAAGTGCAAAGCGATATTGGCGAATTGCAGATAGTGTGTGGCGCTGCCAATGCCCGCGCTGGTTTGTATGTTGCGCTCGCCAAAGAAGGAGCATTGATTCCGGGAAATGGCATGACCATCAAAAAAACCAAAATCCGCGGCGTAGAAAGCAATGGTATGTTATGCTCGACTGAAGAGCTTGGGCTTGCTGAAAAGAGTGAAGGAATTATTGAACTTCCACTAAAAAATTCAGAGGCAAAAATCGGCGCGAAAATCGCTGATGTCCTCGGCTTGAATGACCCAGTTATTGACATCGCCATCACCCCCAACCGCGCTGATTGCCTTGGTGTGCGCGGCATAGCCCGTGACCTCGCCGCATCAGGGATTGGAACATTAAAACCGCTACCAGAAATAAATTTCAAACCAACTTTCTCTTCACCGATTTCTGTTTCTATCGACACTAAAAATTGCCAGCAATATGTTGGTTGTTTTATAAAAGATGTACGTAATAAACAGAGTCCTGACTGGCTGAAACAACGCCTTGAGGCAATCGGGCAGAAATCAATTTCGGCTTTAGTTGACATCACTAATTATTTCACTTTCGATCTTGGTCGTCCGCTACATGTTTATGATGAAAAGAAATTAGACAGGAATCTTTCTGTCCGCGCTGCAAAAAATGGCGAAACCATAAAAGCCTTGAATGGCAAGGACTATACTCTGGAAAATGGAATAACCGTTATCGCTGACTCATCAAACGTGCTGGCAATCGGCGGCATAATTGGTGGCGTAGAAAGTGGCTGCACGGAAGCAACCACGGATGTTTTTCTGGAGGTGGCATTATTTGAACCAAACAATGTCGCGCTGGCAGGTAGAGCTTTGCAAATTGATTCGGATGCGCGTTATCGCTTCGAGCGTGGAGTTGATATTGCCTTCGTCGAAGAAGCTGCAAAACGCGCAGTGGCAATGATTACACAAATATGCGGCGGGCAAGCCAGCGAACTGGTTCACGCTGGAAAAACTCCGCAGTGGCAGAGGGAAATAAGCTTCAATCCTGAGCGCGTAAAATCACTGGGTGGCGTTGATATTCCTGCTGAAGAATGCTTAGAAATTCTAAGAAATCTTGGCTTTACCCTCATCCCTCATCCCTCATCCGTCATCCCTCCTTCTTGGCGCGCCGACATTGAAGGCGAAGCGGATCTGGTTGAAGAAATTCTCAGAATTCATGGCTACGAACATATTCCGTCCACGCCTCTGCCAAAATCAAATACAATAACTCCTGCCATACTTAGTATTGCTCAAAAACGCGTGCATCTTGCCAAGCGATTACTAGCTGGTCGTGGCATGATGGAAGTACAAACCTGGTCGTTCTTACCCGCAGCACAGGCAGCAATGTTTGGCGGAAATAATCCTGCGCTTACCTTATTAAACCCTATCAGTGCCGATCTCGACACGATGCGCCCTTGCCTGCTCCCTAATTTGCTGGATGCGGCAAAACGCAATGCTGCCCGTGGTTTTAAGAATCTGAACCTGTTTGAAGTTGGTTTGCAATTTCATGATATAACGCCCGATGGACAGAAAACAATAGCTTCTGGCATACGCATCGGCGAAGTGCAGAATAATAATTACGATAGCGGATTATTTACACAAAAAAATCGTGCTGTTGATACGATGGATGCCAAAACTGACGGGGTAGCAGTGCTGCAAACTTTAGGTGTGAACAAGTTAGAAATAAGCACAAATAATCTCCCAGCTTATTATCACCCTAACCGCTCTGGGTCTTTTGTTCTCGGTAAAACCGTGCTTGGTTATTTTGGTGAAATCCACCCTAAAATCGCCAAATTATTTGACATAGAAGAAACAGTTGCTTCCTTTGAAATTTTCCTCGAAGCTCTTCCTGTTTCCCGCAGCAAAGGCACAGCTAAACCATCACTAAAACTCTCTGATTATCAAGCTGTGGAGCGGGATTTTGCCTTCATAGTTGATGAGAATATTACGGCAGCAACTATCGAAAAAGAAATAAACAAAGCGGAAAAAACTCTGATAACCAATGTAGAAATTTTTGATGTCTATAGTGGCAAAGGCGTAGATTCCGGAAAAAAATCAGTGGCAGTGAAAGTCACATTGCAATCATTCGAGCGTACACTGACAGATGCAGAAATTACTACGGTAAGCAATGCAATCCTTGTCGCAGCAGGCAAAGGCTTTGGCGGAATACTCAGGCAATGACCCCACATTACTGGAACGATGCCAAAAAACACCTTCTCCTCGGTGATAAGATACTCGGTAAAATTATAAGCTCTTATCATGGTGAATTCCTTACAGTGCGTGGCGATGCGTTTTTCACACTGGCACGCTCGATAGTGGGACAGCAAATATCGGTGAAAGCCGCAGATACGGTGTGGGGAAAATTTGCAACCCGACTTGGCGATGTAACTCCCAAAAATACTATAAAAGCTGCGGAAGCAAATTTGCGCGAATGTGGGCTTTCCGCGCAGAAAGTTCGTTATCTGCATGGTCTTGCCGAACATTTTATGGAAAACGAAACCCATATAAAGAACTGGGATAAACTGTCCGACGAAGAAATAATCAAGGAACTGACTTCCTTAAATGGTATTGGTCGCTGGACGGCGGAAATGTTCATGATTTTCCACCTTGCTCGCCCTGATATTCTGCCACTTGCTGATATTGGTCTGCAAAAGGCCATTTTCCGCCATTATAATAACAGCGAGAAAATGACACTGGCGGAAATCTTTGAACTGGCGCAGAAATGGAAACCATACCGCTCGGTCGCCACCTGGTATTTGTGGCGTTCGCTTGATCCGGTGCCGGTTAGTTACTAGTTGCCAGTTGCTAGTTACTAGTTTATTAATCTACTGACAACCAGCAACCAAAAACAAGCAACTAACATATGATTCCTCGCTATTCCCGCCCTGAAATGGTCTCTATCTGGACAGATAATACCAAATATCAAATCTGGTTTGAAATTGAAGCACATGCTTGTGATGCGCTGGCAGAACTTGGCGTTATCCCCAAATCAGCAGCAAAAAATATCTGGGATAAAGCTGGTTTTGACCCAGCACGGATTGACGAAATTGAACGCACCACAAAGCATGACGTTATCGCCTTCCTCACCAATGTTGCCGAATATGTTGGCGAGGATGCACGCTTCCTACATCAGGGCATGACCAGCTCTGATGTACTTGACACCTGCCTTTCAGTGCAGCTCGTGCGCGCCACCGATATTCTGCTCGCAGATATGGATATTCTGCTCGATGCCATCAAACGCCGCGCTTATGAAACCAAAGATTTTATAACTGTTGGACGCAGCCATGGCATCCATGCCGAACCGGTTACTTTCGGCCTGAAACTCGCTGGCTATTACGCTGAATTTACCCGCTGCCGCGAAAGGCTGGTTGCCGCCCGCAAAGAAATAGCCACCTGTGCTATCTCTGGCGCAGTTGGGACTTTTGCCAATATCGATCCGTATGTGGAACAATATGTCGCAGAAAAATTAGGGTTGGAAATTGAGCCAGTATCAACGCAGGTTATTCCGCGTGACCGTCACGCCATGTATTTCGCAACCCTTGGCGTTATCGCAAGCTCCATGGAACGCCTCGCGGTAGAAATTCGCCATTTGCAGCGCACCGAAGTTTTGGAAGCTGAGGAATTTTTCTCGGCAGGACAAAAAGGCAGCTCAGCAATGCCGCATAAGCGCAACCCTGTGCTATCTGAAAATGTAACTGGGCTTGCCCGCCTCGTGCGCGGTTATGTAACTCCCGCCCTTGAAAATGTGGCACTGTGGCATGAGCGCGATATTTCGCATTCATCAGTAGAACGCATGATCGCGCCCGATGCCACAGTCACTATGGATTTCGCCCTCACCCGCCTTGCCGGATTAATTGACAAGCTGGTTATTTATCCAGATAGGATGAAAGCAAATATGGATAAGCTCGGCGGGCTGGTATTCTCGCAGCGCGTGCTTCTCGCCCTTACCCAAGCTGGCGTAAGCCGCGAGGATTCTTATCGACTGGTGCAGCGCAATGCCATGAAAGTATGGGAGCAAGGCAAGGATTTTCTAACCGAGCTATGCGCTGATAAGGAAATAACCAGTAAAATTCCAACTGCTGAACTAGCTGCATTATTTGACCCAAGCTATCACACCAAACATGTTGATACGATTTTCAAACGGGTGTTTGGGTAATGCTAGGCATTAGGGATTAGGCACTAGGGATTAGGGTATGACATTTGAACTTCACCCACAACTTGCTAAGGATTGCCTGCCGGTTATAGACTTAATGCTTTGTCGTGTGCTGCTTATGAATAACAGCAATTTTCCGTGGCTTATCTTAGTTCCCATGCGCGAAAATATGCGCGAGATTTTTGATTTAAGCAGAGAAGATTATATGCTGGTGATGGAAGAAATCAGCACTGTTTCAGAAAAATTTTGTGAGTTTTCTAAAGCTGATAAAATGAATGTGGCTGCGCTTGGGAATATGGTTCCGCAGTTGCATATACACATTATAGCAAGATTTAAAAACGATGCGGCATGGCCAAATCCTGTGTGGAACGCAGACCTCCCACCATCTCAATACGCGCCAGAAAAAGCAGCACTGCTGATTAGAGAATTACGGAGGATATTTTAAAATACACCCACAGTCGTCATCCCCGATTTACTCGGGGATCTAGAGCCACAATCTCGGTCGGTGTGTTTCGCCCCAGATCCCCGCCAATTCTTCCAAACAAGGCTGGGCGGGGATGACAAGTAGTAGTAATTTTAATAAACCCTTGCCTTTGGTGGTACCGGCTGCACTTCGTTAGAAAGCGTGTTCATATGCACTGGGCGGTAGTCAAAGGCGATTTTGCCTTTATCATCAAGCCATGAAAGCGTGTGTTTCATCCAGTTTTTATCATCACGATCGGCATAATCTTCCCGCGCATGCCCACCACGGCTTTCCTTACGGTTAAGCGCGCTGGCTATAGTTATCAACGCCTGACTGCGGAGGTTATCAAGCTCCAGAGCTTCCACCAGATCGCTGTTCCAGATTAATGTGCGGTCAGAGATTTTGAGTTGGTCATAGCTTTTCCAGATTTTTTCCATCTGCGATGTGCCTTCGCTTAAGACTTTTTCTTCACGGAAAACCGCCGCGTGATTCTGCATGGATTTTTGCATATTACGACGAATCTCCGAAGTCTGCATACCACCATTGGCGTTGCGGATTTTATCAAAACGTGCCAATGCTTTTTCGGTCGCGCTGCTGCTGATTGGTTTATGTCTAGTGTTAGGCTTTATAAGTTCTGCTGCACGGATTGCTGCTGCCCTGCCAAACACCACTAAATCCAGCAATGAGTTTGAGCCTAGACGATTCGCGCCATGCACCGAAACGCAACCAGCCTCGCCAATCGCCATCAACCCAGGAACTACGCTATCGGGATTGCCGTTTTTAAGAGTCACTACTTCCGTGTGATAATTAGTCGGAATCCCGCCCATATTATAATGCACGGTCGGCAAAACTGGAATTGGTTGTTTGGTAACATCCACACCAGCGAAAATTTTTGCTGTATCAGAAATTCCCGGCAGGCGTTCATGTAAAACTTTGGGATCGAGATGATCAAGATGTAAATATATGTGATCTTTATCTTTGCCGACACCACGACCGGCACGTATTTCCATGGTCATCGCCCGCGATACTACGTCGCGTGATGCCAGATCTTTTGCCGACGGTGCGTAGCGTTCCATAAAACGCTCACCTTCAGAATTTACCAGATAACCGCCTTCCCCGCGCGCGCCCTCGGTAATCAGGCAGCCAGCACCATATATTCCGGTTGGGTGGAACTGCACAAATTCCATATCCTGAAGTGGCAGACCAGCTCGTACTATCATACCACCGCCATCACCCGTGCAAGTATGCGCCGAGGTGCAGGAGAAATAAGCACGACCATAACCACCGGTCGCCAGCACCACCATATGCGCGTTGAAACGGTGAATAGTGCCATCATCGAGATTCCAAGCAATGACACCGCGACAAGAACCATCTTCATCCATCAGCAGATCAGTGGCAAAATATTCGATAAAAAATTGGGCTTTGTGGCGCAGTGCCTGCGTGTAAAGCGTGTGCAGAATTGCATGCCCAGTTCTATCCGCTGCTGCACACGTTCTCTGCGCGGTGCCCTTGCCATAATCAGTGGTCATCCCACCAAACGGACGCTGATAAATTTTTCCGTCAGGAGTGCGCGAAAACGGCACGCCATAATGCTCCAGCTCGATAACTGCCTCAGCAGCATTTTTACACATATATTCGATTGCATCTTGATCACCGAGCCAGTCAGAACCTTTGATGGTATCATACATATGCCAACGCCAGTCATCCTGCCCCATATTGCCAAGTGCCGCAGAGATGCCACCCTGCGCTGCAACCGTATGGCTGCGCGTTGGAAATACTTTGGTGACGCAGGCGGTGTTAAGCCCAGCAGCAGCCATTCCAAAAGTTGCGCGAAGACCAGCACCGCCGGCACCAACAACAACCACATCGTGATAATGATCTATAATTTTATAGGCTAAGGTCATATGTTACTCTTTATGCTATGAATGCTATGAAAAATTTGACTATGAAAACATGAGATTAATTGACACCGAATAAGTGCAGCTTTAATACAGCCATGATGCAGATAACCACTCCTCCAACACAAAAAAAGATATTGCCCAGAAGCAGTGTGTATTTGCAACAAGGTGCTTTCACATAATCCTCTATCACTACCTGCAAACCTAATTTAGCATGAAAAAACATGGCGCAGAATAGCAGCACTATCAGCAGTGAATTAACCGGCGAAGAAAACCAGCTGACAATTATGTTAATATCAGGCGATATCATAACTGTAATGACAGAAGCGATGAACCAGATAAAAAGCGGAATCATCGCCACCGCAGTCAAACGCTGAAACCACCAGTGAGACACACCATATTTTGCCGAACCAAGACCACGCGCCCTGCCAAGTGGACTCCGGAAATCAGAACCAGTCGTTTTTTTCATGATTAGAAAGCTCCTGTATTATGGTAAGCAATTACCCAACTGAAAATAGTTGCAACCAAAGTGCAAAAAATTACAGCCCAGCCACTTTTGTTGACTGTCGGAATATCAAAACCTTTCCCTATGTCCCAGAACAAGTGCCGTATTCCATTAAAAAAATGGAGATACAGGGAAAAAGTCCAGCCGAACAGGGCTAATCTACCGATGCCGGAAGCAAGGCATTTATGCAGCAAACCATAATTATCCGGAAAATATCCAACCACAACCAGAAAAACTATTATCAAACCCAGACCTGCATAAAGCACAACTCCGGTTATACGGTGTAATATCGAAATAACCGAGGTAATTTGCGGGCGATAAATAGAGAGATGTGGAGAAAGAGGGCGAGTGACATTAGACATAATCTATTCCAATCAATTGAAAATATATATTCCTGTATAACTCAGATGGATAAATAATCTATAAAAAAGATGACTGGATGATTTGATTATTAGATAATTAAAAAATATGTACTTATACTACATTCTGTATTTTTTAATACAGAATGTAGTATGAAAATCGCGACCGAAAGTCCGATTTTTCGCCGCAAAGCTGGCGTAACCAAAAAATAATGATATATCATTATTTTCTGTAACAACTAATAGTTATCTAATAATCTAATAATCTAATAATCCGATCATCACCTTAGGAGATAAACCATGAACAAGAATCCAATCGTCCAATTCTCAAAATGGTTAGAAGAAGCCAAAAGAAATGCTTCTATAATCGAACCAACCGCCATGTCACTGGCAACTGCGACAAAAGACGCAGCACCATCGGTACGCATGGTGTTATTAAAAGGAGTCGATGAACGCGGATTTGTTTTCTACACCAACCTTAATAGCCGCAAGAGCATTGAAATAAAACAGAATCCGCAAGCAGCCGGATGTTTTTACTGGATGCCATTGGAACGGCAGGTGCGTATAGAAGGCAGAATAGAAGCGGTCAGCGATAAAGAAGCGGATATATATTTTGCCACGCGCGCACGTGACAGCCAGATTGGAGCGTGGGTATCACGACAGTCGGAAACTCTTCCTGAAAGAAATGTTATGCTACAGGAAATTTCTGAAAGAATGGCAGATTTTGAAAATGTACCGGTACCACGCCCACCTTTCTGGTCAGGCTGGAGATTGATACCGGACAAAATAGAATTCTGGCAGCAAGGTGACTTCCGTTTGCATGAACGCGAAGTTTTTATCCGCAACAAAGATGTTAAAAGTAATGATTGGGAAACAGTGTTTTTATATCCTTGAGCTTGCTCTGCTTGAAGCACAGATGATATAGCTGGATTAATTTTACTTCACATACTTACCTCTAGGTTAAATCCATGTAATGTAAGCAAATTATCATTTACTCGGCAGCGAAAAAACTATATGTTCAATCTCAAGCAATTGCTAGGTTTTTGAACCCAATCGCCTACGGTTAGAAGACCGTTTTGTCTAACAAGAATTAGAAGGATTATTTTATGAATAAGATTATTTTAGCTGCTTTAATCACCACCGTTTCTATCACTTCTTTTGCTGCTTTCGCTTATGAAGCTGCAAAACCTGCTGAACCTGTTGCTGCTCCTGCGGCGGCGGCTCCTGCTGCTGCTCTCGCTGCTGTTAAGGAAGAAGTGAAAACCGTAGCTGGTGAATTGAAAGATGGCACCAAAATCGAAATCACCGGTGACAAAGTTGAAGTTGTTGGCAAAGACGGCAAAAAAACTCCAGCTCCAGACGGTGAACATACACTGAAAGATGATAGCAAAGTTACCACCAAAGGTGGAATGATTGTTAAGAAGTAACTTATAAACGAACTGAGGAACTGGAGAATTGAAGAATTGGAGAAATTATTTTCCGCTAATTCTTTTTCCTCAGTTCCTCATTTCTTCAATTCCCCATTTCTCAAGAAATAGCCAAAGCCGAACAGTTCGGGGTTTCGTAGAGCAGAACGCTTACACAGCTTATTGGCGTGTCAGAAAATAACTGCGGACATATTTTTTCCAATAGATATTTTGCCATATTTTCTGCGGTTGGATTAACCGGAAGGTAAAATATCGTTTGCCCAGTAATATCGCTTATGACTTTTCCCAGAGCCTGATCCTTGTCAAAAAGAATTGTGGTGTGATCCCAGTTATTATCTATCCATGCCCCCAACCTTTCTTTGATAACGCCAAAATCAATTACCCTCCCCAGAGAATCAAGTCCATCCGAAGTAAAGCTTGCTTCAATGACATAGCGATGCCCGTGCAGATTCCTGCATTTGCTTTCATGTTCTGCAACCCGGTGGGCGGCATCAAATTCTATTCTCCGCGTACATGTAATTTTAGTCATATAAAAACCATATCAAAATGCTTGAGTTGATAAGTGGGAAGGGGTAACACAGTCAAACTTGCTCGACAATATAGTTATTATGTAAAAATTACACATAATAACTATGAAAATCGACCGAAAGACCGGTTTTTCGCTGCAAAGCGGGCGTAACTTGAAATAATTATAGATTATGATAGCGGGAGAAGAAAATGGCGCGGCATAAATTCAAGAAAAGGCGGGCTTCTACTGTCCAGAACAATATGAGACCTGGAGCTGCGCCAGGCGAGCTTACTGTAAATCCCCTGTCATACCCAACCCAGATTCTGGTAATGGCTTATGGTCCGGAAGGTTTTATCGAACAGGAATGTGAAACTGTTGAGGAAATTCATCCTCTTAGCAAAACATGGCCTGTGGTTCTTGTAAATGTCATAGGTCTTGGCAATCTGGAAATTATTGAAAAGATCGGCACCCAGTTTGGAATTGAACGTCTGTCACTGGAGGACGTGCTGGATACCAGCCATAACCCAAAAATTGAATATCATGAACATCATATATTCAGCATTATCAAAGGTGGCTATCTTAATGAACAGCTTGATACCGAACAATTCAGCCTTTTCCTCAAGAAAAACATAGTGATAGTATTTGAAGAGAAGCCAAATAACAGTAGCTTCGTCAACGTCCGCGAAAGAATACGCCGCGGTATCGGCAGGATTCGCTCAAGTGGCACTGATTATCTATATTACGCTCTGATTGACGAAATAATAGACCGCTATTTCCCCATATTAGACAATCTGAACCAGCAACTGATAAAAATTGAAGACGAGATTATGGCACTGGGTAATGGCAGCTATAATAACGATACCATCAGCCAGATTCACCACGCTAAAAGCGATCTGCTACTGCTGCACCGTATCATATGGCCGGTCAGCGACCTTATCGGCATGTTGATACGCGAGGAAAACCCGCTAATTACCAAAGCGACTCGTGTTTTCCTGCGTGATTGCCATGACCATAGCAAGCAAGCTAACGAACTTACACAGTTTTACCGCGATACCGCCTCGGGATTGCTAAACACTTTCCTTGCCTATGAAGGTCATAAAACCAATGAGATTTTCAAAGTTCTTACTATGGTTTCCACCGTATTTATTCCCTTAAATTTTATCGCAGGAGTATACGGGATGAATTTTAATACCGATGCATCTCCTTTTAATATGCCAGAGGTTCACTGGTATTACGGCTACCCGTTTTCGTTGTTTTTGATGCTCGTAACTGCTTTATTTATGCTCAGTTATTTCAAAAAACGTGGGTGGATAGGTTCCAGGCAGAGGTAGCTAGAATTTGGACTTAGACAGCAGAATTTGCTAGTTTTTCTAAGGCATCCCCAGTCATACGCTGTACGATCCATTCATTCATTTGTATAGCACCAATTGATTCATAAAACGCAATAGCATCTTTATTCCAATCCAGCACTGACCATTCCAGCCTTCCACAACCTTCACTCAAAGCTTTATTCGCCAAATGCTGTAATATTTTCCGGGCTATTCCTTTGCGCCTGAAATCAGGACGTATAAATAAATCTTCTATATAGATGCTGGGCTTTGCTAAAAATGTAGAAAAAGTATAAAAATACAGAACAAAACCGGCTGGCTTCTCATCCCATTCAACGAGTAAGCATTCCGCGCGCACCTTATCTCCAAACAGCCATTTTTGAATAAGATCTGGTGTAACATGGCATTCAGTTGAAAGCTTTTCAAAATCAGCAAGTTCTTTAATATATTGAACTAGTAATTCTGTATCTTTACTTGTGGCATTACGTAATTTAAGCATACCGCCTCATAATAATTACCATCAATTACTGTTAATAAAATTTCGCGCATTTTAATAGCTGCAATAGTGCCGTCAAATAAATTATTGATTTATTACACCATAATTACCCTACTTAAGAACTTATTGCATTTACCCACGGTTTTTGCTATACACCCGCTTCCACAATCGTTAAAATGGTATCCTGGCTATTTTTTAAGCACCTTCTTAATCTTGACTCGGAGTAAATCAGATGACCGCAAAAGCCGATAATTACAAGCCTTCTGAAAAAGAAGAATACATGAATAAGAACCAGCTTGAATATTTCAAGCAGAAGCTACTTGCCTGGCGCGAAGAATTAATCACCGAGTCACAGGAAACCATCAATAACCTGAAAGAAGAAAACTGGCAGGAACCTGATTTGTCAGACAGAGCATCGCTGGAAACAGAGGCTGGTGTTGAGCTGCGCACCCGCAACCGTTATCTGAAGCTGATTGGTAAAATTGACTCTGCCTTGCGCCGCATCGAAGAAGGCAGCTATGGTTATTGTGAAGAAACCGGCGACCCTATTGGTCTGAAACGCCTTGAAGCCCGCCCAATTGCCACCATGACAATCGAAGCGCAGGAACGCCACGAGAAAATGGAAAAGCAGTATATTGAGGAAGAATAGGCGTTAGGGATGCGGGATGGGGCATTAGGAGGGTAATTTTTTTCTTTTCCCTCTTCCCACTTCCCTCACTACTCTTACCTAATTATAGGTATTCCGCCGGAGTCACCACAATAAACCCTTCTGCTGCGTTTATCTCGCTAACCCAGGGTTCGGCAAATGGCAGCATCTCTGCATTGCCGGAAATTGTGGTTATTTCGATAATATCCCCTGCACCATAATTGCTGATAGAGGTTACAGTGCCTATCTTCTCGTTATTCTGGTTACGCGCTTCCAGACCTATTAACTGGCTATGATAAAATTCTCCTTCTTCCGGCGCAGGAAGGGCAGACGCAGGCATAAATAATTCCGTGCCTTTGAGCAATTCGGCAGCATTGCGATCAGTTACACCATCAATTTTTGCTATGACGGAATTTTTGACAGTGCCGGTAATTGTAAGGGAAAAACGCTTTTTTCCAGTGCTATCAAGAAAATCATGAACCGACTCGAATAAATCAGGATTTTCTACAAAACTGCGCAGCTTCACTTCGCCCTTAATGCCATGTGCATCAGCTATAATTGCAACTTTAATGAGTTTCTCAGAGGTCATATGCATAACCATCACTTTGTCACCTCGCATTCATTGCGGGGTCTGGGGCAAACCCACTAACTATGATTGTAACCAGATACCGCAACAAGTGCGGTATTACAGACTAAGCAGCTGCTGCTTCGCCACCTTTATCTTTTTTGGATTTGCGAACTGGCTTAAACGCTGGCTTAGTATCAACCAGACCGGCTCTATTGAAGAACAGGTGCACGCGATCAGAAAGCTGCGCGCCAACTGAAAGCCAATGTTTAGCACGATCAGTGTCGATCGTAACGCGTTTTTGGTTGTCATCAGCAAGCAATGGCTCATAAGTACCGATTTTTTCGATGAACTTACTATCACGCGGACTGCGTGAATTGGTCACTACAATACGGTAATATGGACGTTTTTTGGTTCCAGCGCGGGACAATCTGATTGTTGTAGACATATCTTCCTTGATCAATTGAAAAATGGTTTAAGGGCGTGCTTTATAACAGTGATTAATGTGTAGGTAAAGAAGAAAATTATCAAAAATCACAATGGGGATTTCAAAAGATTAATACTATAAAACAATATGTTGAGATTTTTTAGTGATTTACCTGAATAATATATAAATAAAAACTGCTAAAAACACTATATTTATTAGCGTAACAACCCAATATTCTACAGGGTTACCACGCCTTGTCGCCCATTCTCGATTTTTATTTTTCTCTAAAAAATAGAACCGATGATCTATCTTTCCATTTTTCAATGAAATAAATAAAACATACCCAATATAGGCAATAATAGAAAATAACAGGGCTATTCTAATGAAATCATACATCGTATTTAACTACAACAATTTGCATTATTTAGCAAATTGAATACTGCAAAATTACGATACCAATTCCTCATCCGCTGACTGCTGACGACCTGCGCCGATAGCTTTGCTGAAGCTGAAAGCCAGTTCGCCATTTTCCACGCTGACTTTCACCGTGCCGCCTTTGCTGAGCTTGCCAAACAGAACTTCATCAGCCAGAGGTTTTTTGATTTTCTCAGCGATCAGACGCGCCATCGGACGTGCTCCGTTAGCACGCTCATAACCGCGTTCCACCAGCCACTGGCGGGCGTTATTATCAAGCACAATGGTAACGTTGCGGTCAGCAAGTTGTGATTCCAGACGGAAAATAAATTTATTCACAACATTCGCCACAACTTCTGAACTTAAATGGGCAAACGGAATAATAGCATCGAGACGGTTACGGAATTCCGGAGTAAAGGCGCGAATCACCGCTTCTTTATCTTCGCCGTCCCTATCCATCTTCATAAATCCGACCGGAGCGCGGGCAACATCCGCTGCGCCTGCGTTGCTAGTCATAATGATAATGGTATTGCGGAAATTTATCATCTTGCCGTTATTATCGGTCAAGCGTCCATAATCCATCACCTGCAACAGGATATTATAAACATCCGGATGCGCTTTTTCGATTTCATCGAGCAGAATCACGCAGTATGGCGATTTATCAACCGCGTCAGTAAGCAAGCCACCCTGATCAAAGCCAACATATCCCGGAGGCGAGCCGATCAAGCGGGAAACCGCATGTTTTTCCATATATTCCGACATATCGAAACGTAGAATTTCCATACCCATAGCCACAGCCAACTGTTGCGCCACTTCGGTTTTACCTACACCAGTTGGCCCAGTGAACAGGTAATTGCCGATCGGTTTTTCTTCTTCGCGCAGCCCAGCCCGTGACATTTTTATTGCCGAAGCAAGCGTGTCAATAGCCTTATCCTGACCAAACACCACCAGTTTCAAATTCTTATCGAGGTTACGCAGCACTTCCGCATCATCCATGGTAACGGTTTTGGCAGGCATGCGGGCAATTTTCGCAACAATATCCTCAATTTCACGATGGGTGATAGTGCGTTTGCGTTTTGATTCAGGAAGCAACATCTGCGCAGCCCCTGCTTCATCAAGCACGTCAATCGCCTTGTCTGGCAGCTTGCGATCATTGATATAGCGCGCAGAAAGCTCAACCGCGGCTTTAATCGCGCCGTTGGTATAACGCACTGAATGATGATCTTCGTAATAAGGTTTCAAACCGCGTAGAATCTTAATGGAATTTTCAATTGTAGGTTCAACCACATCAATTTTCTGGAAACGGCGAGCCAGCGCGCGATCTTTTTCTATGCTGCTCTTATATTCTTTGTAAGTGGTAGAACCAATGCAACGGAAACCACCACGGGCAAGAGCAGGTTTAAGCAAGTTACAAGCATCAAGCGCACCGCCGGAAGTTGAACCAGCACCGATTATGGTATGAATCTCATCAATGAACAAAATTGAGTTAGGAATTTTTTCGATTTCTTTGATAACCGCTTTCATGCGCTCTTCAAAATCACCGCGATAACGCGTACCGGCAAGTAACGCGCCCATATCCAGCGAGAAAATAATAGCATTGCGTAGCACCTGCGGCACTTCACTGCGTACAATACGCAGAGCAAGACCTTCGGCAATAGCAGTTTTACCCACTCCAGCCTCACCCACATAAAGCGGGTTATTCTTGGTACGACGAGCAAGAACCTGAATCGTGCGGTCAACTTCCTCCTCACGCCCAACCAATATATCGGTCTTTCCAGATTCTGCTTTTTTATTCAAATTAATAGTATAAAGCGTCAGTGCTTCCGATTTGTCCTTATCTTTTTCCTTAGCTGCCTGCGGGCGTTCCAGAGATTCTGCCGCTTCATCAGCATCAAAACCACTCTTCCATTCCATAGCCTTATTACCTTGGAATTTAACTACCCCATGCGAAATATAATTCACTACGTCAAGGCGCGATAATTCCTGTTCCTGCAGGAAAAATACAGCGTGGCTGTCACGTTCGGAAAACAGAGCAACGAGTACATTAGCACCAGTCACTTCACTTTTACCCGCTGACTGCACATGAATTGCCGCGCGGTGAATAACTCGTTGAAAACCAGCGGTAGGACGGGCTTCTTCCAATTCATCAACTACCAGTGAACTTAATTCTGTTTCTAAAAACTCGCCAAGATTCTTTTTGATGTCGGTGAGATTGATACCACAACCACGCATTACTGAAATTGCATCCGGATCGTCTATTAGCGCGTAGAGCAAATGCTCTAATGTTGCATACTCATGGCGGTATTTTTTAGCAATTGCCAGAGCGCGGTGAAGACTGATCTCCAGATTCTTTGACAGCATGATATTCTCCCGTTGTTTTCAGTATTTCGGTCATTTTTTATTCTTTTTCCACCCGACACTGCAACGGATACTCCCTTCGCCTGGCTACTATTATTGCCTCTTCAGCTTTGGTCTCCGCTACATCGCGTGTGTAGACACCGCAAACACCAGCACCTTTCTGATGAACCTCAAGCATGATGTTGACTGCATCCTCATGACTTCTATGGAATATGCCTTTAAGTATAAAGACCACGAAATCCATAGGCGTATAATCATCATTCAGCAGCACCACCTTGAAGTAGGGCGGACGTTTGGTTTTCACCTCCGGTTCCGCCAGCAGAAGACCATCATTTCTGATGTCGTCCCCCGCTCCATCACTAGCTACAGACATTTTGGCATCTTTAATCATTATGACCCACAACCCTTGAAGAATACGTTAAATGAAGATTTCTAAACTATTAATTTCCACTTTTATTTTAAGCCGTAAAATCACGGTTTAAGCATTGTTTTTACAGGCAAAACCTAAATTAGGCAATAATCCTTATACAATATTTTTTGAGGAAATGGAAGTGGCTCGTAGCGCAGAGTTCAGGTATCAGGATTTGGTATCGGTATATAGGTCAGAGCCGTCATTGCGAGGCATAGCCGAAGCAATCCAGCCTTCTATTGGATTGCCGCGGTCGCGATGCTCCCTCGCAATGACAAAATACGAATTATGAACTACTAGGTACGCTTTACGTAAGAAGCTATTCCCTGCCTAATGAAGAAAGCCGCTTTTCCGCCTGTTCGAGCAAGGTTTTTGGCTGGATATTCCTATCGCAATTACCCTTCTCACAACAAGGCTTTTCACCAACTACAGCCATACTTGAGCCAGAAGAAGTATGCCCATCTGGTGGGAAAACTATAGTTTGCGGCCCTAAACGTTCTTTTTCCAACTTCAGGTTATGCGCTTTGTTGGCAGTAAAAAGTGACTGCACAACTTTAACGGCACCAAAGACACTGGCAGCCAGACTCGCGAGGCGCATAGCACCAGAATCTTTGTTATTGAAATCATTGATAAGAGAACCAAGAACCACAGATGTCATTCCGGTTGCTGCCTGCTCAGCAGATTTTATATATACATCCGTGGATTGATCTTTCAGCTTCTCGCGCTCTAAATCCGTCTGGGTTTCGTATATTATAGCCATATTGTTTCCTCGTAAAAAACCATAATGAACCACATTCTAGCAGTTTACCTAGCCAACCTCAACCGCCGAAATATTATGCTTTTATGACAGTTTTTATACCAAAATCCGTCATTGCGAGGAGCTTTAGCTCCGTGGCAATCCATAATTTTCAATATGTTGATGGATGGATTGCTTCGCATACGCTCGCAATGACGAAAATATAGTATTATGCCCTGACCAATTCTTTCAGGCTTAAGCGTATTAGCGCATCAATACTTTGATTAACATCATTATTTTGTGAAGCCTTGACCACCGCCGAATAAGCGTCGCTACGGCTATAACCAAGATTTACCAAGGCGGAAATAGCGTCACTTTGGTGGTTGGTGGCTGGTGGTTGGTGGCTGGTGAAAGAAACTGATGAAGCTGATTTGGAAAATCCAGCGGTCGGCATTTTCAGAACCTTGTCTTTAAGCTCAGTGACTATGCGTTCGGCAAGCTTGGGGCCGATACCGCTTACCGCTTTAAACGCCGCTATATCTCTTGCCATAATCGCCTGCACCAGCTTTTCCGGTGTGTAAGCCGCGAGTATCGCCAGCCCCGTCTTATTACCCACTCCCTGCACCGTGGCAAGCAAACGGAACCAATCACGCTCGATACTGTCAGGAAAACCATAGAGATGGATATGATCCTCGCGCACATTCATTTCAATGGTAAGGCTCAATGCCTGTCCGACAGTGACATTTGCAAGCAAGCGGGAGGAAATAAAAACATTATAACCAACGCCGCCGACATCGAGAATCAATGAATCATCACCCAGTTCTTCAACTATTCCCTTTAATTTTCCGATCATAAAGCAACCCTTTTTGCTATTTCCGTAAATGTGCGCTGGTGGGCGTGGCAAATGGCGGTTGCCAGCGCATCTGCTGCATCCGCGTTCATAGCATTGCTTGCCGGAAGCAAGGTTTTTACCATCATTGCCACCTGCCCTTTATCTGCATGTCCAGTACCAACTACCGTTTTTTTTACCAGATTCGCGCTATATTCGGCAACAGGAAGCCCCTCCAACGCCAATGAAAGCAAAACTGCCCCCCGCGCCTGCCCCAATTTAAGGCTGGTCGCGCTATTCTTATTCACGAAAGTTTCTTCCACCGCCGCTTCCTGCGGCTTATATAACTCCACAACTTTTTTTATGCCCTCATTAAGCTCGCAAAGCCGCTCTGCCATTGGTTTTTTTGTGTCAGGGTGAATAGTTCCGCAAGCAATGAAAGACAGGTGATTGTTATTTGATGCAATAACCCCCCAGCCAGTATGTTGCAAGCCAGGGTCAATTCCTAGGATTATGGGCATTTTGCTTACGCACTTAGTTTCTGCATAACAGCTTCAGAAATCTCAAAATTAGAGAAAACCTCCTGCACATCGTCACTATCTTCAAAAGCCTCGATCATTTTAAGCAGGTTCTGCGCCTGTTCTTCATTCACCATAATAGTATTTTTAGGTTGCCACAGCATCTTTGCCGATTCCGGCGTACCAAACCTTTTTTCCAGCCCATCACGCGCATGCACAAAATTTTCCAGTGTGCAGGTGATTATATGATGGTTGGCATCAGCTTCACAATTATCCGCACCAACATCAATGGCGGTTTCCAACATGCCGTCAGGCGTGGCGATGGTAAGCGGATAGGTAATCCGCCCGATATAATCAAACATGAAACTGACACTGCCGGTTTCACCCATAGCACCGCCATATTTGCTGAAAATAGAGCGAACTTCAGGCGCGGTACGGTTACGGTTATCGGTAAGTGCCTGAATTATTACCGCGACACCACCTGCACCATAGCCTTCATAACGGATTGCCTCAAAATTATCGGCATCAACATTACCGCTACCACGCTTTATTGCTGCTTCAATCCGGTCGCGCGGCATATTTTCTTCACGCGCCCATTGAATTGCACTACGCAAACGTGGGTTAGATACTGGATCTGAACTACCTGTTTTGCAGGCAGAAATAATCTCGCGACCAACTTTGGTAAGAATCTTGCCTTTTTTGGCATCCTGCGCCCCTTTGCGACGCATGATATTTTTAAACTGTGAATGACCAGCCATATTTCTACCTATTTGATAATCAGATGATCTGATTATCTATTCTTATTTGCCATCATTCAACAAAATATCAACACGGTTAGGTTCGCCGCCATCATCTTTGCTTCCTTCCGCCTGAACATTCATGCGGAGCTTATCAACCCCTTGTTCGATCAAAAAGGCGCGAACTGCAAGAACCCGCGACAGTGACACACGTCTTGCCATAGTAGCTTGATCCGCTGATTCGCTAGCATAAGCCACTAAGCTCACCCGCTCATTGCTTGTCTTAATACGGCTAGCAACTTTTTTCAGATCCTCTTCAACTGCCAGAGGCAAATCAGTTTCTGTGCTTATAAATTTTATGCTTAAGAGAACCTTATCATTCTTCACAGCAGCTTTCGCAGCATCTTCTTTTTTAGGCTCTTCCGGCACAGGTTTAGCTTCGGATACTGGAGGCACAGGCAATGCCACAGGAAACTCAGGAACCTTAGGAGCAACTAACGGCTCGGCAGGAGCAACAGCAGAAGATGGTGGAGCAGGCGGAGGTGGAGCTATAGCAGTATTTGGCTCGTTCAGCGCCCTAGCAAATTCGTCATCAGGTGTTGGAGCCTGTGGCATAGGCGTAATTAGCGGAACCTGTGACTTACTCTGAGCATCAGGAACAGGATCAATCTGTGGCATTGACGGTTTTGGTTCTTCAACAGGGAAATCAAGCATAACCGGTGCTTTCGGAACGTCTAAAGCCCCAGGAGCTGCCGGAGTTGGCGATGGCAGAGGATCAATCTGTGGAATTACCGCTTTCGGTTCTTCAACAGGGAAATCAGGCATCACAGGTGCTTTCTGAACGTCTAAAGCCCCAGGAGCTGCCGGAATTGGCGATGGCAGAGGATCAATCTGCGGCATTACTACTTTCGGTTCTTCCGTTGGAATGATCGGCATTTCTGGTGCTTTCGGAACGTCTAACACCTTAGGAACTGGCGGAGTTGGCGATGGCAGAGGATCAATCTGCGGCATTACTACTTTCGGTTCTTCCGTTGGAATGATCGGCATTTCTGGTGCTTTCGGAATAACCAGTTCCGGAAGTCCGGTTGGAGGAGCAACTGGGGCAGGAAGAGCCTTAACTGGTGCAACCGGCACAGGATCAACCTTCGGTGCAGGTGCAACCACCTTAGGCTCTTCTACAGGCACAGGGACAGGAACAACTGGTTTTAGTGGCTCCTGCGGAGCAATTTTATAAACGCTGGAGGCAGGTCTGTCACCTGGTGGAATCTTGTTAATTCTAGTCTTCGGTTTTTCTTTCTTAGGAGAAACAGCCACATCCGCAGCTTTAACAACTTCTTGCCTAGCTTTCTCAGGTGCTTTTTTCTCTACAATTTTTGCCTTATCCTGCACAGGTTTCGCTACAGGTTTGCTTTCCATGACTTCAGCTTTTGAAGGCTTGGATGGAGCTGCTGGAAAAGAAGCAGATGCTGGTGCTTTCTGAGACGATTTAGGCATTTCTTTAGGTTCTGGTTCAAACGGTTCTGGCGCAACCAGATTATCCAAAACTTCAAAATGAATCTCTACGGTAGGAAGCTGGCTATTTGCAGCCGCCACCGGTGAAGAGGCGACACAAACTGCAAAAGGTAACAGTGCAGCCATCGTTATATTGGAAGCAGTTCTATAAAATATACGCTGTAATCTCTGCACATTTGCAATTCGTGACTGGTAAGACATAAAACTCCCTAACTATTAAAAACAGCTCCCATATAAGACACAACTAGCCAAAAACCTAAATTTAATCAACTAAAATCATACGGGTAACACAAGTTTAAGCAGCCAATTTCTGAACGGATGCATAGAGAACACGGTTACTGGCAAGGACTGCTGTAGAATAGATAGTGGCCGGACTGCCGTCAATACTGGTAAATATCCCGCCGGCTTCCTGTACCAGCAACATCCCAGCCGCTATATCCCATGGCTGAATGCTATGATACCAGCAAGCATCAATTCTCCCCGCCGCCATATATGCCAAATCCAGCGCACATGCCCCAAAATGACGGACGATAGCCCCGCTTTTGGCGGTTTTTTCATAGATGGCGTCAATATCACGGTGGCTTCCGGTAACCAGCATTGATTCTTCAAAATTATCGCGGTTCGAAACCATTAATTTCCGGTTATTTACCTGCGCTCCCTTGCCTTTTTCGGCAGTGAACAGCTCATTATGGATAGGATCGAAAATCACCCCTGCCACAATTTCACTTTCACCATTTGCATGAATTTTTTCCAGACCAATCGATATGCAGAAATAAGGCACGGCATGAATAAAATTGCTGGTTCCGTCAAGAGGATCGATAATCCAGCGGTGAGTTGGATCTTTGCCCTTAACCTCACCCCCCTCCTCCATCAAAAACCCAAAACCAGGGCGGGCAGTAAGTAGTTCTTTCTGCAGGAGTTTTTCGGTACGCACATCTGATTTGGTGACAAAGTTAGAGGCACTTTTGCGGGAAATATGAAGCTGGTCTACCTCACCAAAATCGCGCATTAGACCTTTGCCAGCCTTGATGGCAGCGGAGGTCATTACATTGAGAAGTGGTGATTGCATAAGATAAGAACCAAATAATTAGAAATGGAGAATTGGAGAAATGGGGAAATGAGAAAATTTTGAATTGGATATTTTTTTATTCATATTTTTAGCTCCACAATTCTTCATTTCTCCAATTCTCCATTTCTAACTTAGCTTGCTTTAGCCCGTTCAACATATTCCAGAGTTGCGGTATCAACAACAATTGTCTCACCAGCAGGAATAAAAGGCGGAACCATAACCCGCACGCCATTTTCCAGAATAGCGGGCTTATATGATGATGACACAGTCTGCCCTTTAACTACAGGATCAGCTTCCAATATTTTAACCGCAACCTTTGGCGGCAGTTTAACTGAAAGCGGTTGACCTTCATATGTTTCCACCGCCACTGTCATTCCGTCCTGTAAAAATGCCGCAGCGTCGCCCAGAAAATCTTTTTGGATAGTGAATTGTTCATAATTTTCATTGTCCATGAAAGTGAGCGCATCACCATCAGCAAACAAGAAATTGCAAGTGCGTTGATCCAAAGACACACGCTCAATTTTTTCCGCCGAAGAAAAACGCGGTGTATTTTTCGTTCCAGCTTTAATGTCTTTCAGTTCCACCTGATTGAACGAACGCAAATTGCCGGGCGTGCGAATTTCGTGCTTCACCACCAGCCACAACTTATCCTGCCATTCAATAACCATGCCCATGCGCACAGCACTTCCATCAATTTTCATATTTAAAAACTCCGTTTTGGATTACTAGATGATAAGATTATAAGATGATAAGAAGAAAATCATGTCATCTCGTCATCTAATTATCTAGTCATCGCCTCATTAAATTCTTCCACTGCCTTTTTTGGCGAATGCGAATGCTCCCATATCGCAGTTATAACCGCAATAAAATCAGCACCAGCCCGCACAAGCGGCAAACAATTCAGCGGGTTAATACCACCAATAGCGACACAGGGCAAGACCATATATGTCTGCCACCAATTTAATATCTCCGGGCTTGGAACTCCGTATTTTGCCAAAGCTTCGGGACTTTTGCTTTTTGTCGGGTAAAATGCGCCAAAAGCCACATAATCCGCGCCATCTTCCCCCGCCACCATCGCCAGATGCCTTGAGTCGTGGCAGGAAACACCGATAACTGCGTCTTTTCCGATGAGTTTGCGCGCGGCTTTCACGTCCCCATCATCCTGCCCCAGATGCACTCCATCAGCCCCGGATTTCTTAGCAAGAGCCGGACTATCATTCATGATAAAGGCTATTTCCCGCTCGCGGCAAATGGGAATTAAGGCTTCTGCCGCCCGCAATATACCATCATCACTGGCATTTTTCAGACGCAATTGAAACGAACCAACATCACCACCATCAAAGGCATTTTTTAACTGCTCGCTAAATTTAGGTAAGTCAATAGCGGGAGGGCTGATTAGATATAGGCGGCAGGGATTTTCTGTAGAATTAGTCACTAGCGTTCATTTCCACCGGAATTACTGCCACGCAAATACCTGGTCGATAATGGCAAAATTTCCAGACTGGAATGAACCAGAGCCGCTGCACCTGATTTGGGATCATAAACCTTGAATGCTCCATCAGGCTGCATAGTTTCAACCATATTATTGCTCCCAATGCTTTGCGCTCTGGAAACATATCCACTAAGCTTTTCATTCTGGTACATTTCTCGCCAACACTGAATAAAATCTGGAACTAGCGAATTTAGAACAGGCTCAACGGCACGCATCTGCCCATCAGTCAAACTATTCTTACGTTTTTCCGCTAAATGCAGAGGTCGGGAAAAATGCTCACCACCCTTATAATGTTCAACCAGTTCAAAACGTGTTTCGCGTCCCGATTTAATATCAAATACGTGCACATGGCATGGACCATGTTCCCCTGCCCGCATACATCTTTTCTGCCTTCTCTCTGATGTGTATTTTCGGTGCAAACTAGCACCTTCTGGAATTTTTATCCCTCCAGTGTCGCCTGCAAATTTTTCTCCACGTACAATATGATTTTTAACTACCGGATGATCATATTCAGCAGGCCCGTACATAACAATTCTAAAGCCATTGGTTTCCAATCCCCAACCGAAAACCCCAGGATAATATTCATTATCCCTAGATGGTGCAAATTGAACAAATTTATCGTTTATGCTCATCTCTTACAATTCACCCTCTCGGCAAATCATGCGACAGAATATAATGGCGCAAAACGTGATTTACACTGACTTGATAATCTTTTGAATGATTTTTAAACCAATCAGCTACATCAACATCTAAGGATACATCAAACTTCCCTTTAGACTTCTTACCCTTACTCAGCGCGTCCATCTTCTTCTTCCATTCAGGGTCAGCAATTGGTGGCATTAAGACAGATTTTTTAAGAAATTCTTTGGTCAAAGCAGGCGCATCATCCGCACTATTCCACTTATTTTCCTTCAAACGTTTCTTGGTAGTTGTTTTTTTCATTTTTACGAGCCTTTCTAACAGATATGATACGGATTATAGCATTTCGATAGGTAAAAACAACCGCCACCAGTGAATTTTTTACCACTCCAATGGCCACATATCGCTTTTCACCAACATAATTAGATTCTGCAAAGTAATGTGGCATATCAAACACCATTTCAGCATCCTCAAAAGAAATACCATGTTTCTTCTGATTAATCAGATTTTTAGATTCATCCCATTCGAATTCTGGCACTAAATCTCACCTTTATAAACCTTGATGATGTTATCAAGCAAGGCTAGGGCTTCCGCGCGCGGGCGTTGGAAAGTATTGCGGCCGATGATTGAGCCATTGCCACCGCCATCACGGATTGCACGCACTTCATCCAACAATTCTTTCTCACCTTTGGCATTGCCACCGGAGAACACCACGATGCGCTTGCCGGCAAAGCAGGCTTCCTTAATATGTGCGATGCGCTCGGTCATTGTGCCAATTGCGATTTTCTGCGCTTCATAAACCTTCTTGGCTTCCGCCTGCTCAAGATGCGCAGTTGGTGGTTTTACCTTGATAATATGCGCGCCAAGGAGTGCCGCCACATGCGCCGCATAAGCCGAGGTGTCCATTGCCGTTTCGCCGTCCTTGCTGATATCCTCACCACGCACATATGACCAGATAACCACCGCCAGACCATAAGCTTTGGCCTCTTCCGCCATATCGCGGATTTCTTCCATCAGTTCAAACATATCATGCGAACCGGGATAAATGGTAAAGCCAATCGCTGAGCAGCCAAGGCGCAAAGCATCAGCAACCGAAGCCGTCACCGCCTGATTGGGAGCAGCTGATTTTGGTACAAAGGAATTGGAACTGTTTACTTTGAGTATCAGCGGAATCTGTCCGGCGAATGTATCCGCCCCCGCTTCTATCATGCCCAGTGGCGCAGCATAGGCTGAAAGCCCAGCATCTATCGCCAGTTGGAAGTGGTAATGCGGGTCATAAGCATCCGGGTTTTTGGCAAAACTGCGCGCCGGCCCATGCTCAAATCCCTGATCCACCGGAAGTATAACCAGTTTACCAGTACCACCCAAACGCCCTTGCATCAAAATCCTCACCAGATTTGCTTTGGTGCCGGCATTATCGCTTTCATAATGGCTTAGTATTTTTTTAACTTTTGCTGTAATTTTCATGTTGCTTCCTTCTTATTTTTTCTAACGTTTTCCACCTTTGCCAATAGCATCAACAGCTGAACTATCTTCTGTATTACATTCTGGATTTTTGCTGTCACTGCTGCATTTTGCATAGTTTAACCCATTCCAATCAATCGCATTTTTCTCTTTATAGCTGGAGCAGCCATAAATGAATAAAACAACAACCAGTAAAATCGCCAGTAAATATAAATCGCTTATTGATAATATATAATTGTAAAATTTCTTAATCATAAGTCGCTATTTTCAATAAAATTCACGCCATGTCCAGCAGCAATTGCCTTAAGCTTTGCCCGTATTTCAGGCTTGGCACTGCTTTTAATGTTTTTATGCCCGTCCTGAATGGCAGCAATGACCTCTGCTCCCGCATCTCCTGAATCGAGGATAAATGTAGCTTTTACATCAGGATAGGCAGATTGCGCCTGCTTGAACATATTCAGCAGATATGGGCTTCCGGCATAAAAAATAGCGTCAGGAGGGGTTTGCAGGGTAATTTGAGAGCCGGATTTGGAGGCCTCTGCCAATGCTGCAATCGCCTGCCCAAGGCTTTCAACTATAATATAATTTTCAGGCTTCATTTAACAACGCCATAACTCCAGGCAGGGTTTTGCCTTCCAGCCATTCAAGGAATGCGCCACCAGCTGTCGAAAAATAACTGAAACTTTCGGTGAGACCAGAGTGCATGATCGCCGAAACCGTGTCACCGCCACCGGCAATACTGCGCAGTTTTCCGGAAGCGGTAAGGGCGGCAACTGAACGGGCAATGCTAACCGTGCTTACGTCAAACGGACTGGTTTCAAAAGCTCCGACTGGCCCATTCCACACCACCGTTTTTGCCGCTTTGATTTCATCAACAAACAAACGCACGCTTTCCGGTCCGATGTCAACGGCGGTGAGTTCATCCGGTATCGCATCAACCGGAACGACCTGATTCACCGTATGCGCTGCAAATTTCCGAGCAACCATCAAATCAACCGGCAGGACTATTTTGCAGTTATTTTTTTCCGCATTTTTAAGCAAAGAAAGTGCGGTTTTTTTCATGCCCGATTCGCATAAAGATTTGCCGATGCTATGCCCCTGCGCCTGCAAAAACACATTTGCCATTGCCCCACCAATCAAAATCTTATCCATATTCTTGCTGAGGTTTTCGAGCAATGCTAATTTAGTGGAAACCTTGGAACCGCCAATGATGGCAACGATGGGGCGTTCCGCTCTGGCAAAAATTCCGTCGAGAATTTCCAGCTCCTGTTGCATGAGCAAACCGGCAACTGTAGGCAGGAATTTGGTAATCGCAACCATTGAGGCATGCGCTCGATGTGCGCAGGAAAATGCATCATTAATAAATACATCCCCCAGCGAGGCAATATCACTGGCGAAATTCACATCGCCCTGCTCTTCCTGCGGATGAAAACGCAGATTCTCAAGCAGCAATATCTCACCATTTCCAAGACGGCTTACCGCCTCCCGCGCCGCCGAACCTATGCAATCCACTCCGAATTTCACCTCGCGCCCATCAAGAACCTCAGACAAAGCATCAACAATCGGCGCAAGCGACATGGAAGGAACGAATTTTCCCTTTGGCCGGTCAAAATGCGAGAGCAAAACTATGCGGCAATTTTTCTTTAACAGATAATTGAGCGTCGGAAGCAACCTTACGATCCGCGTGTTATCGGTAACTTTCCCACCCTGCATCGGCACGTTGAGATCCACGCGCACCAACACGGTTTTGTCTTTTACATCCACATCACTGATTACGCGCAGACCCTGCATTACATACCTGCCCACAGCCTGGTTACGTCCAGCATCCGGCAGGAAAATCCCCATTCATTATCATACCAACTCGCTACACGCACCAGACGTTTTCCGGTGACAAAAGTTCCGGTCAAGTCAACTATGCTGCTTTCAGTAGTGTGCGTATAATCAACAGAAACCAAAGGTTCAGAAGAAACTCCAAGCACTCCTGCCATCTCGCCGCTTTCAGCTTTTTTCAGTGCCGCATTTATTTCTTCCTTGCTGGTGTCACGCGCTGCCGTGAAAGTAAAATCCACCAGCGACACATTAGCTGTTGGCACACGGATGGCAACACCATCCAGCTTGCCTTGCAATTCCGGCAAAATAATACCAATGGTTTTGGCTGCCCCGGTTGTGGAAGGAATCATGGAAAGAGCAGCAGCACGCGCACGGCGCAAGTCTTTATGGCTTGAGTCCACCAGATTCTGATCACCGGTGTAGGAATGGATCGTGGTCATAAAACCAACTTCAATTCCCAGCAGATTATTCAGAACTTTTGTAAGCGGTGCCAGAGCGTTGGTTGTGCATGAGCCAACCGAAATTACCTTATGCTCTTTTTTAAGCGCAGCATTATTCACACAATAAACAATGGTTGCATCAACCCCTTCGGCAGGCGCGGAAATAATAACTTTTTTAGCACCAGCTTGCAGATGTTTTTCCGCATCAGCTTTTTTGTTGAATTTACCGGTGCATTCCAGAACATAATCAACACCAAGCTCACCCCATGGAATCATGGTTGGGTCTTTATGGTGAAACAGCTTTACTGTTTTTCCGGCAATTTTTAAATCTTCTCCGTCGGCTTCGACCAGAAACGGAAAGCGTCCATGCACCGAATCATATTTAAGCAGATGAACATGGGTTGTAATGTCCGCCGGACCATTAACCGCAACCAGCTCAATATCGCTTGCCTGCGTTTCATATATAGCCCGCAACACGCAGCGACCAATGCGACCAAGTCCATTTATTCCGATTCTTATAGTCATTATTTTACCTTATCAATTAATTCTATAATTTGTTCCAGCAACGGTTGTAAATTTTCTATCGCATCACGGGCATGAAGTAGCCTAGCCTTATCCGAATGATGTGGCTTCATAAAGGCACCGCTGAAGATAAAATTGAATCTTTAAGATATGGGCTGATACTTTTCTCATTTACAATATCAACTTTGCAATGAAGTAAATCCTCTAACCCTACATAAAAACCGCCAATTTTTAAAAGACCGCAATCCGGCAGGGTTCTAACAAGTAAATCTATATCCGAACCTCCCTGTTCTTCGCCCCTTGCCACCGAACCAAATACACGAATTGAATCAGGGTCAATTTTATAATTATTGGCTAAATTCCTGATGGCAGGTTTGTATTTTCGTAATTCGTCCAGATTCATATTTACCTCGTTAAACCAAAAACTGCGAACGCTATAAATGCTAATCCGGAAAATGTTGTTATCCGTATAATACTCTGCATTGTTTTTATCTTTTTCTCAATTACTTCCATTTGCTGCGGAGGCATTCCCGGTAGCATTCCTTGCTCAAGCTTTTTGATATTAATTCCCAAAACTATACGAATAACCAAAATATCCGTTACGCCGACAAACATAAAAGCGTAGCAAACCAATTTGCCAACGTCAGAACTTAGAAACGTGATTAATTCTTCCACTACTTCACCCTCTCCATAACTGCTTTTACCACTGCTTCCGCCGTTATACTAAACATGTTCAATTATACTTCAACGCACGCAACACCGCTTCAGGTTCGCGACTGATTATGGTAAGCAGAATACGTGCAGCTCCATTCGGCACACGCTCACCATTTTCCCATTTACGAATTGTTGCAGAACTAAGACCAAATGTACGCGCGAACGCATCCCGAGTAAGCCCGATTTTTAAGCGTGCCTTTTTTATATCTGCAGGTTTTACTGTCACAACTCGCACCACCGCCTCATCGTCACCTTGCACATACGCAAGCGCATCTTGTAGCCCTTCCATAATTTGTTCAAATGCTTTTTTTGCCATAAAACCTCACATTACTTAAGTGATTGCTTGATTGCTTTCACTATCTGAGAAAGAGCTTTGCATTCTGCATCACTCAAATTAGATTTTTCATTTTTTGCGAACAAAGACAATAATAGAATTGGAATAGATTCATTATAGTAATAATATACCACTCTTACACCACCACTTTGTCCTTTATTACCAATTGCAAAACGAACTTTTCTCACCCCACCAGTTCCCTCAATTATAGAACCAACAGTAGGGTGATATGCTAGCAAATCAATTACCTTATCCCGCTCTGAAAGCGTCAGTATTTTTTCTGCTTTTGCCACATAAGACCTAGTTTCTGCAACTGATTGCATTATATTTTCTTTCATTATGCCCCATTGGGGCTATTTGTCAATATTATTTCACCCTCTCCATAACCGCTTTTACCACTGCTTCCGCCGTTATGCCAAAATGTTTATATAAATCCTTGGCGGGAGCGGACGCCCCAAAACCTTTCATGCCAATAAAAATTCCGTCTATACCAATATAACGCTCCCAGCCGAAACCTAGAGCCGCTTCAATCGCCACTTTTATAGTGTCTTTGCCCAGAACTTCATCACGGTAAGCTTTTGGCTGCTCGTCAAACAATTCCCAGCAAGGCATAGAAACAACTTTTGCGGCAACATTTTTCTCTGCCAGTTTTTCCTGCGCGGCAAGTGCTATTTCAATTTCCGAGCCGGTTGCTATTAAAGTAACGGATGACGGATGACGAATGACGGATTCAGCAAGAACATACCCGCCTCTTGCGCATAAATTATCAGCTTTATATTCCTTGCGTACGGCTGGCAAATTCTGGCGGGAAAGTGATAATATAGAAGGTGCTTTCAGCGACAAAGCAAGAGCCCAGCACTCGGCAGTTTCCGTGGCATCAGCCGGACGGAATACATACAGGTTAGGAATTGCCCGTAGACTTGCCAGATGCTCAACTGGCTGGTGGGTTGGTCCGTCTTCGCCAAGACCTATTGAATCATGCGTCATTACATAGATAACCCGTTGCTGCATAAGCGCGGAAAGGCGGATGCTGGCACGGCAATAATCAGTAAACACCAGGAATGTGCCGCCATAAGGTATGAACTCGCCGTGCAGTGCCATGCCGTTCATAACCGCCGCCATCGCATGTTCGCGCACGCCGTAATATATATATCTTCCACTAAAATCATTTGCCTGCACCGGTGCAGTCACTTTAGTTTTAGTATTATTAGAACCGGTTAAATCCGCCGAACCACCAATAAGCTCAGGTATAACCGCAGTCAAAATCTGTAGCACATTTTCCGATGATTTGCGGGTTGCTTCATTGGGCTTGCTTTCCGCAAGTGCCTTTTTAAATTTCTCAAACTCAGCAACCCAACCAACGGGCAGTTCCTGCGCGACAAGGCGCAAAAATTCCAGATGATTATCAGATTTGTCGAGACTCTTTGTCCACTGCGCAAAATTCTCCTGCCCATTTTTGCCAATCTTGCGCCATGCTTTCAATATATCATCGGGTATTTCAAACTCATCATGCGCCCAGCCAAGATTTTTTCTTGCGCCTTCAATCTCATTTTTTCCAAGCGGTGAACCGTGGCTGGAAGATGTCCCCGCCTTGGTCGGCGCACCAAAAGCTATAGTTGTACGGCAAGCAATTAGTGTTGGTTTATCGCTTTTCTTCGCATTGGCAATAGCCTTGTTTATCTGCTGATAATCATGCCCGTCAATTGTTGCTACATTCCAGCCGGACGCAACAAGCCGCCCCTGCATATCCTCGGAAGTGGCGAGGCTAGTAGCACCGTCAATGGTGATTTTATTATCATCCCACAGCACAATCAGCTTATTTAGCTTCAGATGCCCGGCCAGCGAAATCGCTTCCTGACTGATACCCTCCATCAAGCAGCCGTCACCGGCGATAACGTAAGTTCTATGGTCAACCAACTCATCACCAAACCGCGCTTGCATCAGCCGCTCAGCCAGTGCCATACCAACAGCATTAGCAATCCCCTGCCCCAGCGGCCCGGTAGTAGTTTCAATCCCGCTAGCATGCCCAAATTCCGGATGCCCTGCCGTTTTTGCCCCAAACTGGCGGAAGTTTTTAATGTCATTCAGGGTCATATCCGGATAGCCGGTCAGATATAGCAATGAATAAAGCAGCATCGAACCATGCCCAGCAGAAAGCACAAAGCGATCCCTATCCGGCCAATTGGGATGCAGCGGGTCAAACTTCAAATGCTCAGAAAACAGGACTGTCGCCACATCGGCCATCCCCATCGGCATCCCCGGATGCCCGGAATTAGCCTTCTCCACCGCATCCATCGAAAGTGCACGGATAGCATTTGCCATATCTTTATGAGCTATAGACGACATCATTTTTTCCACTTCAATTTTTCACTGCAATTTTTCACTTCAATTTTAATGGGGTCATGCTACTATAAACCACATGTGGGATTTATTACGTAAATAAATATGTATCAAGCATAGAATTAACTTCCCCGCAAAATATATTAGCATTCGTAGGACTATAACGTTCGCATTCGCAAAACTATAACATTCGCATTCGCAAAACTATAACATTCGCATTCGCAAAATTATGACATATTCGCCTGAACAACACCTGCATAACGCCAGCAACCGCCTGGTTACAGCTCTGGAACGCCTGGAAATGAACCTGCAACAGGTGACAGTTGAGCGCGAACGCGACATTAAACAGCACCACAACCTGATGAACTGCCAGCGTCGCAATGAAGAGCTGCTCGCCGAGCAGGAACGGCTAAAAGCCACGATTTCCGAGCTGCAGGAGCAATATGGCGAGCTACAGGGGGTGGCCACCACGATTTACGGAAAACTCGACACTTCGATAGACCGCCTGACCCACATACTCGAAAAATAACAGAATTTTGATAAATAATACTTGACTATACCGCGCACAAGGCTAATTTCTGCGTTCTGTTTTTCAGATTTCTGACTTCTGTCAGGGGGCGTAGCTCAGTTGGTAGAGCACTTGATTTGCATTCAAGATGTCGCAGGTTCGATTCCTGTCGCCTCCACCATTTTCTCTTGAAATACTTAGATAATTCAGTGTGTTGACTCTAGGCGTTAAGTCTATACCCACAAATTTACCCACAAATAAAACGCGGTTGTGGGCGGTCGCCTGCGAATAAATTGTTGGCTTATCAGCTTAGCATAACCTATAGGATTGTGTCGCTGGGCTGTTGTGTCAGGGCGTGTTGCGCGTGTCAAAGCACCAATCACCAGAAACCAGCGCAGAGGCTCTGCGCGACCCCAACCACCCAAAATGCAGGGAACACACCCGCCTCTATGATGGGGTATGTGGTGAGTGCGTTGTTAATGGCTTGAATGTGTGGCTTGCCATTCTCTAGTTAAGCGTTGCCCTTCGGCTATTTGTTCGGATGTAAGGGAAGTTTCTAATTTATCTCTAATCTCCATGGCTTCTTGGTTTGTCGTAGATGCAAGATTAACCCATTTATATGCTTCTATTAAATCCTTTGGCACTCCATCGCCTTTGTAGTAAATAGAGAAGCACATTACTTGAGCATCTGCGTTGCCTTGCTCGGCAGATTTGTGAAACCACTTAAATCCTTCGGATTTATTCTTTGCCACACCAACACCAAAAAAAAGTGCATTGCCAAACCAATATTGAGCTTCTGCATTGCCTTGTTCAGATGATTTTTGAAACCATTTAGCTGCTTCGGTATGATCCCGACGTACTCCATTACCCCAATAATAAGATTGACCAAGAAACAATTGAGCCAATTGATTCTCCTGCTCTACAGATTTACGATACCACTTAATTGCTTCTGTGTAGTTTTTAGGAACACCAAGCCCCATATAATGATGCCATCCTAGCGTAGCCTGAGCCATTGCATTACCTTGTTCTGCTGCTTTAGTCCACCACTTCACTGATTCAGCTAAATCTTCTCTCGTTCCATAATAAGCAGCCAAATTCACTTCTGCTGTTATATTACCCTGTGTTGCTGCCTTACGATACCACTTAACTGCTTCGGTATAATCCTGAGATACTCCACTGCCTGCGTAATATAAACCAAGCCTAGCTTGAGCTATTGGATTCCCTTGTTCAGCTGCCTTTTTTAGCTCCGCTATGCTTAATTGTAATACTTCTGCTTCTGTATATATATTAAGCACTTCATTATTTTTATCATTTTCAATCTTTGTTTGATTTATCCTAGAGGAAAGAAAAAGACCGAACGGAATTGCTGCAGCAATTATAAAGATATAAAGCGTTATTCGTATCCATTTTTGTTTACGAGTTTTTGAAGATGGCTCATAACCTGATTTCATTATCCATCTATAAAATTTTCGTGCGAGTATGAAACCAAAAACAACTGCAAGAATATTGGCGATTGCGTCTAGGTTATTGGCAGCTTCTTTACCACTAATGCCAATACTAGATAATCCTATCGCACCTAATAGTTTTGTAATGGGAATTACTATCTGACCTACAACCCAAAAAACTATAATTGCTATAAAAATTGCAAAAGCTATTCTAATAACTTTCAGAAACTTATTATAATAATTAATATGTACCAAATACTTAATAGCTCTACAAATATAGCCACTACCCCAAATCCAAACACCTGCCCAATAAATAAGAATTGGTGACGATAATATAAAAAATATTGTCAGAAAAGTAATAATGCTAAATTTATCACTGTAGCCACTGGATCCCATTCCAGCAGCTATGAGAAAACAAACCATTATAGGCAGCGATGATTATAAGAATGGTCGTAAAAGTTCGCATTATTAACTCTATGTTAATATTAATTACATGACCTTAACTATTTGTACTATTATATCAATGGGATTTTCTCTGTTCCTCTTAAGAAACACAGTTTCATAAGTGGTAGAAGAACAACCTCTAGGCAGCCTTAGCGGGGACGTGTTCCCCCGAAACTGCTTTAAGTCGTGCCGCGTGGCTATGGTGTTCCACTGCAAGAGATTTCACGAAGTCTTTTACTCCGGCTTCAGCAAGAGCTTTGATATTGGCGGGTGCGTTGAGTTCAACAAAGTTAGAACTGCTCCCCATTCCTAAAACTCCGCTTTCCGGCGGAGCAAGATACGGCGCGTTGTCGATTCGTTCACCGAGCAAGGTTTTTAGGGATTGCTCGATAATCTCGCGGTGAGTATCGCTTTTCAGTTCTTCGGTTGAGATGGCTCGTTTGCCATCCGGCGCAACCATTGTCCAGCCCCCATTTTCATGTCCAGTTTTGACTTTGTTGCATTGAGATAAATCAGCATGTTACCGATTGGAGCCCATCAACAGCGCAAAGCGGTA